>MAAB01007836.1_pt1 | contig 11112 bp, 9 predicted proteins | sample 1115991 | NCBI WGS metagenome assembly MAAB01 (sample SAMN04961124, study PRJNA320927) | seawater metagenome | isolation source: sample BD02T18 sea water enriched with oil for 18 days | place: USA:Gulf of Mexico | collected 2013-07-27
TCACTACATATAAATGATATGATGATTTCCCATCATATTTATAAAGTGGACTAATTATACTATTTCGAAAAGCATTGTCATAATTTTGAGCCAGTTTTTTTCTATTATCAATATAAAAATTCAATTTTTTAAATTGATTAATACCCAAAGCACATTGAAAATCGGTAATTCTGTAATTATAACCCAAAACTCTCATTTCATAATACCATGGATTCATATTCCCTTTTTTATCATAAGCCATAGAATCATCAATAAAATCACTTCTTTCCATTCCATGCATTCGAAGAGATAACAACTGTTGGTAAATTTTTTCGGAGTTGGTTGTAATTGCCCCACCTTCTCCAGTTGTTAAATGTTTGACGGGATGAAATGACAAAATTGAGCATTCCGAATTAGTACAACTCCCAGCTTTTACTTCACCATCATTTGAACCCAAAGAGTGAGCACAATCTTCTAAAATAAGTACATTATATTTGTCTTTTAAATATGCCAATTTTTCTTGATCCACAGGGTTTCCTGAAAAATGAACCACATAAATAGCTTTAATACTCCGGTCTTCTACTAATTTTTTTTCACAAGCATCTAAATCAATATTTCCATTATCCAATATATCAACAAAGATTGGCGTTGAGTCTGTATATACAATAGCATTTGATGTTGCTAAAAAAGAATTGGGTGTGGTCAAAACCTTATCACCTTTTTTTAGCAGTACTAGGGATGCTAGGTGAAGTGCAGCAGTACCACTTGAGACAGCTACTGCAAATTTTGCTCCTGTAAATTGACAAATTATTTTTTCAAATTCCATTATCTTAGGACCCGTGGTTAGAAAATCTGATTTTAGTACTTCAACTACAGCATTTATATCCTCTTGATCAATATTTTGTTTGCCATAAGGAATAAAATTCATTTAAATCCTTTTAAGTGTATCTAAGAAATCTTTATGCGTTAACCATTCCGTATTATTCCCAGAGTTATACTCAAACCCTTGTTCTACACGCTCTCCTATTTCACCAACATTGTTTTTTGAGAAATCGCGTTCTTCAGTAAATTGAATAGTAGGACAAATGACATAATGATCATCAAATACTAAAGTTAAATGAGAATCATCAGCAGGACACATTATTTCGTGGAGTTTTTCTCCCGGTCTTATTCCAATAACTTTAAGTTTAATATTTGGAGCCATAGCTTTCGCTAACTCAGTTATATACATTGATGGAATTTTAGGAATGAATATTTCCCCACCTTGCATTCTTTCAAAATTTTTAAGTACAAAATTAACGCCTTCATCCAAGGTAATTAAAAATCTTGTCATATTATTATCTGTAATTGGTAACTCTGTAGCACCTTCAGATAAGAGTTTTTCAAAAAATGGAACAACAGAACCTCTACTTCCAATAACATTTCCGTATCTTACAACTGAAAACCTAGTTCTACGTTTTCCAACCATATTATTAGCTGCTACAAATAGTTTATCACTGGCTAGCTTTGTTGCCCCATACAAATTTATTGGGTTTGCTGCTTTATCCGTTGACAATGCCATCACTTTATTCACATTATTATACAAAGCTGCTTGAATTACATTCTCAGCTCCATGAATATTCGTTTTTATACATTCCATTGGATTATACTCTGCTGCTGGTACTTGTTTTTGTGCTGCTGCATGTATAACAATATCAACATCTTGCATAGCTTCTTTTAATCTATCAGCATCTCTTACATCTCCAATAAAATATCTCATACATTTTTGATTGAAAATTTGAGACATTTCATATTGTTTCAATTCATCTCTTGAAAAGATTATAATCTTATTTGGCTTATAATTTTTCAAGAGTATCTCTACATATTTTTTACCGAAACTACCCGTACCACCCGTTATTAATATATTTTTATCATTAAACATTTATAATTTCTCCATCTACTATTTTGTATATCATATCACACCTTTTTATTGTACTTAGTCGATGAGCAATTATAATCAACGTTTTATCTTCACCCAAGTCGTATATTTCATCCATTATCTCTGATTCAGTTTCATCATCAAGAGCAGATGTTGCCTCATCCAAAACCAATATTTCAGGTTCAGTGTATAATGCTCGGGCAATAGCAATACGCTGTTTTTGACCACCACTAAGCATTATTCCACCTTCTCCTACAATTGTATCTAATCCTTCTTTACTTTGTAAAAAGTCATAAATTTTAGCTTGCTTCAAGCATTTTATCAGTTTAACTTCATTAAATTCATTACCAAATACAATATTTTCACTAACTGTTCCATCAAATAAATATACAGATTGAGGAATATAACCTATCTTAGATCTCCAAGCTTTAATATTTTCATACCCCAATAAAGAATTATCAACTTTTATAGTTCCAGCATTTGGTTTATATAATCCGATAATGATATCAGTTAATGTACTTTTTCCACTTCCACTTTCACCAATAAATGCTATTTTCGATCTTTTCTTAATACGAAGGTTAATATTTCGTAAAACTTGTTTATTATTGTTATATGCAAAAGTAAGGTTATCAATAACTATTGCTTTTTGAAATAACACTTGATTATCACCTAGATCTTCACTGTTATACATCAAATCATTGTGCACTATTTCCAGAGATTTATATGCAAAAAGTATATTATTATAACTACTCATAATTCTACTAACAGAAGGCATAAGTCTGTAGAGGGCTAAAACAAACATAGACAATACTGATAAAACTGTCGATATATTATTTTCATACTTCCAAATTAGATATAAAACTATACATATAATTAAACTAAATGCAATCGCCTCTAAAATTAACTTAGGAATTTGAATCAAGGTTTGCGCTATGATATTAACTCTCGAGTATCTATCACTGGCATTTTCAAACTCTTTTAATACAGAGTTATCATTTGTTTGCAGCTTAATAATTTTAAAATTTCCGAAACTCTTATTAATGATTTCGTAAAAAGATTGTTGAATCAAAGCTCTATTATTACCATGAGTTTTAATTCTTTTTGAAACTGTTTTTAATGTTATTATAGTATTTAGAAGTAACAATATAGTTAAAGCAATTGTTATTTGGTAATTTACATATAACATCATAAAATAAATAAGTACTACAATTAAAGTTTCACTAATCATTAGTAATAAAGAGGATATCAATACAGATAAATTTTTTGCCTCTGAGATAATAGATTTAGATAAGTAGGAAGAGTTTTTATTAACAAAATCTTGATATGGCATTCCCATATAATTTTCAAACAGTCTATATACAATGAGATGATATCTTCCTTGAGAAAATTTAGCCATAGCATAAACATAACTAATATTAATTATACTTCTAAAAAAATAAAATACTATTAATATAACTCCAAAAAATATGACAAAATCAATTTCTTCTTTGAACCCAAATAATTCAAAAGCAAGTGAAAGATATTTATTTGTATATATTTTTTCAAAATCTATTGCAATTGACATAAAAGGCATGATAGCAGAAACACCTACAACTTCAATAATTGAGACAAAAAACGAAAAGAACACTAAAATTAAAAATATTTTTTTATCTCTTCTAGTTAAAATAGCACGTAGCCTAATTAAATACTCTAACACTTAAGAACTTCTCCTCATCAAGACTATGCTTCTCGTAGTATATACGAGTATTAATATTATAGGTAAAATTTGCAACTTAAAACGTACCGCTGTTCCCAAGTTAGTAGGTGAAATAATAACATAAATTAAGGACCAAACAAAAATAAAAATTGCCAATATTCTTAAATGTTTATTGTTCAGTATTTCTATTGGTTTAAATAGTATATATCTTAAAAACAAATACAATAATATAATATTTTCAATTGCACTTAGAAGTGTAAACATATTCGTAACTTCATAAAACATCGGCCTAAATAGCGTAGTAAAAAGATTCGGAATATAATAATATAAATATCCCCAAAGGGTACTTATATCATTAACAGCTATTGCACTATTTCCATTTGCCATCTGAGTACTTGTTAAATACATATGATGAAATAGCTGATCTATAGATGTCATTCCTCTAGCTGATAAAATTATCCAAATTATATAAAAAGAAAAAGGCAATAATAAAGAGACAATAATCATCTGAACTTTAGATTTGAAGTTAATCATACTTAATATAATAACTATTGTAAAAATAACACCCCACCAAGGTCTAATAAAAGTCACCCCAATAATTGACAATACTACAAAGAATATATTTTCTAAGTTATAACTGTCAACAGATTTAATAAAATTATATGTAAACATTCCAACAAAGAATAAGGTTAAAGGTTCTTTTCCTAAAGTAGATGACCAGAATATAATTGTAGGAAAAAGAAATAAAACATACATAAATTCTTTTTGAACAAACGATTCAATATTGTTTTTTTTTAAAATATATAAATAACACTTATAGAAAAAAATCAAGCCAATAAAGCCCATCAACGAATAAGTAATTTTTAAAGAGTAAAAACTTTCACCTACAAAATGACTTAATATTTTGGTAAGCATTATTACATTATCAGTTGCGTTATTAAAAAATGAAACTTCTTCAATATATAATGCACGTGCGTAATACATATATGCATCTAAATTATATACGTACTCATATAACAACATAAATATCAAAGTAACAAATGATTTAATCAGCCACAGCTTCAAATAATCTTTATTATTAAAAAGAGATACTAAAAAAGTAAAAAACAAAAAAACACATAATCCCAGCAACCAGCTAGTATATATATTTGGAGCGACATTTAACAATTTGGGATATTGAAAGACTTTAAATGAAATTATTTCAAAATTGTTAATTAACATAACAATACTAAAACTTAATAAAATGGAAATAGTATAAAATAACTTAATTTTTAAACTAAATGACATTGCATATGTACCTATCGTATACAAAATCATTACTTACAAATCTCTTATTATCTTTATATTTTTCTAATAAGTATTCTGAGTTCATCAACCCAAAATATACTTTATCAGCCAAGTTTTGGATATTTGACGGTTCAAAATCAATTGATAATCTTTCATCTATATTAATTTCTTTAATAGAATCAAAAGAACCATTTATAACAATTTTACCAGATACTAAAGAGTCAAAATACTTAATATGAGGAACCATATTTGAAAATGGATGTTGTTTATCAGGACAAACAATTACATTAGATAACTCTTGATACGTTCTTAGTTTAGAATAGGGTATTCGACCAGCTAATATGATTTTTTTTTCTAAATTTAGTTCTTTAATAATGGCTTTTATTTCAGAATATTTTTCACCATCGCCAATTAAAATTAATTTTAAATCCTGAAATTTATTTTGTTTTTCAATGATACAAAATGCTTTAACTAAATCTACAACGCCACCAAGATCTTTAAAGTCACCTGCGAAAAAAACAATCTTTGTATGATTAAGAATTTTAAATTTATTTTTGAGTTTTGAGTACAGAACTGTATCTACTTTTTGTTCACTCATTAACTTACCAATTCCATCTCTAACTATATAATTTTTCTTATCTTTTACAAATGGGTATATTTCTAAAAAATACTCTTGCATTGCTTCACTTACAAAAATATATCCTTTTGCAAAATAAAACACTTTGGAATCAAGTTTTTTAGAAACAACATACTTAAAATTATTGATAAATTTGGTTAATAAATTATCAGTTGTTTTGTATTTAAACTCTATAGTAGAAACTCCATGGATATCATTTATGTAGTCATCAATAACATGCAGTTTTTTAAGAATAAAACCTATTGAATTATCTAAGTATTCAAAAAATATCATATCTCTTCCAACCAAGTTATATTCCAGGATTTTATTTTTTATATTACGAACCATAAAAAATGTAAAAATTCTAACTAAGAAATATGGAAATACTCCTAATATAAATTGCAAATATTTTTTTTCAAATTTCGTAACTTTTTTTTCTAAGTTTACATGTTTAATATCTTCATGAAAGTTACTATAATTCATTGTATTAGAAATTAGTATAACATTTTTACCAGTTTTAGCTAGTGCATTTAAAATGCCATACATTCTAACTGTACCACCATCATCTTTAGAAAAATCATTCAAAGTAAAAAAAATATAATCTCGTAGCAATATCCAACCCTATTTATTTAATTTTGCGTATATTTTATCATAATCATTCACAGCATTTACTTTATCAAAGTACTTGTGAAATAAAATATCAAAATCATAGGTATTATTAAAAAGTAAAACTTTCATTATTTCAGAAACAACGTTATTTATATCATTTTTACAATCATTTAAATCAAAAATAGAACCAACATTATAATTCATCATATAATAGTCCATATCACCCACACCAAGATTTGTAATTGAGGGCAAATGACATAATAGATTTTCAGCAAACTTTGTTGGTGTTGATGCTTGTTTAGAATATGTGGGCGGAATAAAAAAAATAGAAGCATTAGATATATTCAAATATTTATGCATATTTTCAAAGGTAGATGTTTTTATTTTATAGTTATTTTCAGGTATATGATACTTTAAAAATACTTTCTTAATGTATTCGTGTTGGCCTTGATTTACAACCATAAATTTTATTCTGTTATCAAGTTTATTCACTTTTTCAAATACCTTTACTTCAGAGTCAAAATCATAACTATTAGTAACAGCACCTGAATGTATTAAAATAACATCATCCAAATGGAAACCTTCATTCAACTTAAAAGCTAAAGTATCTTCCTTATTCATACATTTAAATATTTCTTTATTTGCACATGTGGGAATGACACTTATATTCACTTCTTTTATTTTATACTTAAGAGAAATAATTTCTTTTGACTTTTTTGTTAAAGTAACAATATAATCAGAATTTAGATATAGAGTATTTTCTAATTTCAATAAAATTTTATACATAAGAGTATTTTTTTTTAATCTTCCACTATCAACTTTTTCATCAAATACAAATCCTCTTATATCAAAGAGATGTTTTATTTTATGTATTTTTCTTAGTATTATTGCCATAGTCGCTGGTATCATACTTCGTGAATGAATAATATCAACCTTGTTTTTTTTAATAACTTTTGATGCATATATAACTGCTTGCGCTATCTGGATAATAGTTGAAAAAATACCAAACTTATTAGTATAATTAAAATAAGTCCATTCAATATTATGATATTTTGCTAAATCTTGTATCATTGACAAATTATTCTTATCATTTTGACGTTCAAATGATATCAGATATATTTTATTCGTTTTTGATAAATCAATTAAATACTCAAATACTTGAGATCGACCTAAAGCTTCTGTCATACCAGATAAGGATATGTATAATATATTTTTCATTTTACTAACTCGTTAATAGTTTTTTTACTTCATAACTTTCTTGTGTTAAAACTTGGTCTCTATGAAGTAAGCACATCAAAGCTATATACTTTTTAACTAAACCCTCTCCGAGTTCTTTTGCAAACCACTCTTTTGATTTATTTGCTATTTCAATATATTTGTCAGGATGTTTTTCATAATCACTAAATATATCAAACAAGTCTTTTTCTGTTAAAGCATGAATTACTGGAGAATTCTTAAATATTGAATTTTCATTATCATGTGTTCCTTCAGTATTATTAATATGACAAGTACCTGAAGCTAATGATTCGTAAGACACCCCACCAAAACCAGATATGCTATTTCTAAAAGAGTTTGTTGTAAAGGTTGCATTTTTCAAAGTAAGCATAATATTTTTTCTATATGTCAGAGGTAACCAAAGTACATATTTTTCTATATTTAATTCTTCAATTAAGTGCTTCGATGCTTCCACATCTAATCCATATTCATATAAAACTAAAAGAGGATTTTTTAAATGAGTTACTTTTAACAAACTTGAAAAAGCTTTAATTACTTTATCGTTCCTTTTAAGTCCACCATGGATTTCAAAATCATCTAATGATTCTGTACCTTTTGTTTTCCACCATTGGCGACTATGGTTTACCACAATAAAATCATTATCTTTAAATTGATTTTCTTTTGTTTCTTTTATTTCTTTAGAATAAACCATGGGTATTCCTAAATTAATTGACTTAATTCCCAATTTAGTTAAAGCCTCTTTATATAAACTGAAACCTTCATCAGAAATAAGTACACGAGAGTTTTTTAATCCTCTAGCTTGAAATTTAGATAAAATGATATTTACGAAAGATGAAATTGGTTTTTTAAAATTAAACTCCATAAAAGGAAAAGCGTAAAGGTCCCACCCATAGGGAATAGCGATATCAACTCGAATATTGTTTTTTTCAAGAATTGATATCATTGGCCCTGACGCAATAATTAAATCGTATTTTGAAAAAATTTTTCTAGTTTTACTTATAAAAAACATTTCTCTGATAACCATTTCTTTAAAGTTTAATTCAAAAATATAATTTGAATCTTCTATATTATTAAAAGTGTCTGCCTCAGGCTTAAAGTGAGCTACAGAATTATTTAAACAATATAAGTCTGCTTCAATATTTTCATCCCTTAAATAACGGGCAAAAGAAAAAAACATATTATTCATATTATCAATTAATGCTATTTTCATAAAAAAGCCCTATTCTCTTTAAAAAATGATATTTTAGTTTTGTCAATATTTTTTTTTAATATATTTAGGATAGATGCAATCATAGTAAATTCACAATCAACAATTGTCATTTTTTATATTCCCTACAATTTTTGCGGGTGTGCCATAAGCTTTGGAATAAGAAGGAATATCTTTATTCACAAAGCTATTGGCTCCAATAATTACATTATTGCCAATATGAACACCTTTTGAGATAACACTATTAGGTCCAATATAACAATTTGAACCTATTGAAACACTCCCTTTTTCTATATTCAGATTTAATGTTGTTCTTTTTACTGTATCATGGGTATAAACTTGTACCCCAGCTGAGATATCACAGTTATCTCCTATACTTAATTCTGCTCCTGAACCATCTAGTATTGTAAAAGGTCCAATCCAACAGTTTTTACCTACTTTAACATTACCCATTACCAAAGAAGAATCATAAATACTGGTATTTTTTCCGAAATTCAAAAACTGTGCTTTTTCCCATCTATCAGAAAGATAATCTCCTATGGGCAGAGTTCTGTTGTATTTTTTGTTAATCTCTTCTCTTATAGACAACAGTCCTTCAATTATTTTATTCAACATTGCTAATAACTTTTTATCTTACTCACAATATATTCAACATCTAGGTCATCATAACAGGGAAAAGTAATCGTATTATCTTCAAGATATTGAGCATTTTTCTGAACATCATTATATTTATTTTTATAGTAAGTCGTACCACTTAAACAATAGGTTCCAATAGTGCTTTCAATTCCAGTTTTTTTTAAATATTTTACTAAATCATCTCGATCAATATGTTCAGGCACAATAAATACTAAAGATTGCACATTATGAACAACTTCATTTGACAATTCTTGAATTTTAAATCCCAGGGACTCAATTCCAGAAATATATTGATTTCTTATTGTATTTCTAGATTTGACAATATTATTTATTTTTTTAAATTGTTTTATTCCCATCACCGCCTGAAGTTCAGGAAGTCTATAGTTATACCCAATATCAACAAAATCAAATTTTCCATTACTAATATCAGCTCCATGATTGAGTTTAATATCTAAGAATTTGGCATAATTTTCATTATTAAATGTTATGGCACCACCTTCTCCTGTTGTAAGGAGTTTTCTTGGGTGAAAACTAAAGCAAGTAATATCAGCTATATTTCCACACTTTATGTTTGATTGACTACTTCCTATTGCACATGCTGCATCTTCAATAAGTGGTAAGTTATATTTTTTACAAATCTTTTTTATTTCAGTTATACCACTTGGGTTTCCCAGTGCATCAACAAAAATAACAGCTTTTGTTTTGTCAGTAATTTTACTTTCAAGTTCATTTGATAGCATATTAAAAGTTTTTAATGATACATCTGCAAAAATAGGTATAGCGCCAATATCTTCCACAACATTAGCTGTAGCAGGAAATGAAAAATCAGAGATAATTACTTCATCATTTTCTTTTATATTCAGAATTTTAAGCGCCATAGTTAATGCAGTTGTAGCTGAAGTTGTTAAATATGCATATTTTGAATTCGTATATTTTTTTATTTCTTCTCTGAATTCTTCTACATATTTACCCTTAGTAAACCATCCTGATTCAAAAATATCTTCAAATTCATTTTTAACTTCATCAAAATTAATATACGGTTTAATTAGCTTAATCATTTAATATTATCCTCATACCATTTAATTGTTTTTTGAAGGCCATCGTTAAATGGTGTCAATTGATAATCTATCATATTTTTAATTTTTTCGTTACTCGCATTATGACATTCTACATCAGCACCACGAGCAGATTTACTTAGAATAGTTCCTTGATATTCCATAATATCAGCAATCTTATATATAACATCTTTCATTGATATTTGACCATCAGTTGAAATATTAATACTATCTGCCTTTTTCATTATTGGGTAGAGCTTTATAATTGCATCAACAGTATCTAAAACATAAATAAAGTCACGACTTTGTAGTCCCGATCCATGAATTTCAGGATTAATACTATTTAATATTCTAAAGGCAGTAATAGGAATAATCCCAGCCATATATCCTTTATGATTTTGTCTTGGGCCATAATTGTTAAATGGACGTATTATAAATGCATCTAACTCATACATATTGACCCAACTATTTACTGCAATATCTGCTGCTGCTTTTCCCGCTGCATAGGTTGTTGTGGGATTAATCGGATGTTTTTCATCCATTGGCTCGTATATAGCCGTACCATATACTTCAGAAGTAGAAAAATGCACTAACGTAGAAAAGCTGCCTTTTCTTTGGTGTTCTAAGATATTTAGTATTCCATTAACATTTGTATCAAAAGCATTTTTGGGATTAACAAAAGAATAATTCAGAGCTTTCGTTGCACAATTAAAAACAATATCAATATTATGTTTTTCAAAAATATAGTCTAATGAGGATGTAATTTCAATATCATCCTTATAAAGTATTGCCCCTTTTATTAATGCATCCTTGATATTCTCCTCATTACCTAAAAACATATTATCAACAATTATGACTTCATTGGCACCTTCA
>MAAB01007837.1_pt1 | contig 11098 bp, 11 predicted proteins | sample 1115991 | NCBI WGS metagenome assembly MAAB01 (sample SAMN04961124, study PRJNA320927) | seawater metagenome | isolation source: sample BD02T18 sea water enriched with oil for 18 days | place: USA:Gulf of Mexico | collected 2013-07-27
TCGGCCATTTTTTTAACATCGGCCAATACAATATTGGCAAGACGCTCTTTTTCTAATAAATTTATTTGTTGATCTACTCGGGCTAATACTTCTGAAGGTATGATGGGCTTTTGAATATAATCTACCGCGCCAGCCGAGAACCCCTTCGCCACATCTTGTGGGTTTGAACTTCCGGTGACAAATATAATGGGGATACCGCTACTTGCCATATTCGCTTTTAGCATTAAACAGGTTTCAAAACCGTCCATATCGGGCATATGAATATCCAGTAAAATTAAATCATACGACTTTTCTTTAACCTGCTCCAGCGCGTTTTGGCCACTATTAACACTATCAGTCTGATAGTCATGGTCGGTTATAACTTCACGTAATACTTCGCGGCACACAGTGCTGTCATCAACTATCAGTATATTTACATCACTATTATTCATACTAAAACTTTAAAAATGAATCATTGCTAAAGTGTAGCCCAATATTAATATTGGGCTAATTCAGCCATAAAGATGGGGGTAGGGAGAGGAGGGGGCGTTAAGTAGAATAAATGCCTTTCATAAAATTACTTTAGGTTGCGTTTAAACCTAGGTTGGCGCTGGTTTAGTTGTTGTGACTCTACATTTTTCATGATGGTTTCTACCGTGGCAGGCAGTTGGTCAATAGTGGAGACCAAGTTTTTAGCCGAGGTAGATGCACGATTAATGGCGCCCAACACATATACCTTTATAAAAATTATAATACCCAAAATAATCAACGCCACTAGCCCCATAAAAATGTAAAACACCATCTGAAATTTAAAAGAAAAAGGCTCAACAATTGTGTTATTTAACCCGTTCACTGTGTGTATTACCTGCGCATTAGCATCGGCTACAATGGCACGAATGGGCTCTTTTGCATCTTGTAATGAGCCCGCAAATTTATCCTTAATGCCTTTAAACGAATTAAGTACCTGCAATAATTCTTGTCGTTCTTGGCTTGAAAGTTTATCGGACTGCAATGCCTTGTTAATGGAGTGTGCTACCTCTTTCATTGCCCCCGACAATTCTTGCGCGGCCGACTCTATACCCACTATATTCACCGCCACATCTACCGTGACCGCTTTTTTAGTAAAGGTTTTCTCTAAGGTGACTGCATTGTCGACCACATTGGCAAAGCCAATTGAGCTACACGTTAAGGCCGTGACAAAGGCAAAGGATATCAATATAAAGTTAGGCATAATATTTAGGTATAAGCTTAGTTAATAACAAAAAAATTCGTGTAATAGCGCAGTGGTTAGTCCACCAGCGCTTTATTAAAGTGTTGTTTAAAAGCGCAGTCTACATCGTGCTGGCTGGGCACTTGGTCACTTTTAACTAATATTATAAGGCTTTGGGCCGTTACGTGTTCATCCCCTGTTGGGTGTACAAATACGTTGCCGTCTTTATCTATATAAGCCAAAGGCGTGCCGACACCGCTCTGCACCATAGCGAATACAACGTCTGCCCAACGCTCACCTTCCAACCAAATACTGTAGCGTTCCGGGTGGTCATCACGGCGGGTGAACATATCTTCAATGACCACCTCGCTGCCCGGTGCGTCCATGGCGCGTACCAATATTTCAGGGTAAGAACGAATGGGCCGTAAGATACTTTTCACGCCCAGCGCTTGAATACGCGGGCGGTTCACATCTTCAACACATTCCACTAGGGTGTTATGCACAAGGCTTAAACGTTTTAAGCGATCACTTATGTCAAAGGTAACACTGTCGCTGTCGGCATCGTATTCATCTCGTGCCAATACGAGTATATGGCGAGCTTTGGCAACATAGGCTCGTTCTAAATCCGGCTCATTATTACCGCTGCCACAAATATGGCGAACCCCTAAATCTTTTAAATTAGTGGGTAAGCCGCTGGAAAATTCATTGTTTAATAATAGTATTTGGCTGTCGCTATAGTCTTTATCTTCACGTATTTGCACCACTAAGCGATTAAAAAAGCTAAAAGCATTATGTTTAGGTGAGTTAATAATAAGAATGTGATTTTCCATGTTCCAATCCCAGAAGCCAGTGCGAATACGTTCATGACGTGCAATGCGGTAGTCAATGTAATCGCTAATGATAAAAGTGACCAGAGTAATGGCCGAGACATACATTAATAATATAGTGGCCAATTGTCCGGCCGGGGTTTGTGCACTTAAATCCCCATAACCCACAGTGGTAAGCGTGGTCAGTGTTAACCATAGCCCCTGCCAAAGGGTCATATTTTCCAACTGCACCATCGCCACACTATGGGCCATGACTAACACAGCCAGAAAAACAATGAGCTTGACGATTTTTTTGCGAATTTTTACATCCGCACTGGGATTATTATTTCGGGGATTAAGTAAAAGGCGTTTTAAAATCATGGCCCACGGTAACACATGGGCCAAAGGGATAGCTAGAACTGGCTATGAGCCAATACACTAGGGGTGCAAGGTGTCATAAATAATCTTTGCCACCACCCCATCGGCTTTTAAAGCTCTAATTTTTGCGTTTAGTGTGGGTACCCGTTTTTTCAGTTGCTTAGTATTGGCAAACTGCACATGCAACGCAGCCGTGGCGGTAATGCGGCGAGAAAACATGAGCTGACCTTGAAACCTTTCATTTCGTTTAATCAGCCACTGAGCCACTAACTTGTCCATCACTGCTGCCCTTGTTTGGCCTAAAGGGTTGCGAAGTAAGGCTGCCAACATGGCCTGTTCAGTATTCGCGTCTACACGCTGCACTGCATCTTGGTCAAATAACGTGCGCAATGATGGGTAGCTATAACCCAAATGGGTAACAAGCTGGGATCCCTTAAGATCTTGGTCACTTTCGAAACGGTTAGGGGTTTTCTTTGAATATACAAATACGTCGTTAATAAGTACGACGGGTTCGCTCCATAAATAGTCTTTAGGGTTCCCCACCCAGCTAGGGGATTCCATGCGGGCATCGACCTTGTGTTCGTCTACCATTATTTTTGAGCGTTTTTCAGGGGCAAAATAGAATTTTAGCTTGTTCGGTGCGGCTAGGCGCAATACCTCGACTAATATACCGCTAACTTCGTGCTTGTTCACTATGATATATGGCGGGTAGCCCGTTTGCGGTATAGCCACCAGTAGCGTGTCGTTCTGGGCAACACTGTAACGAGTAAATAGACAAAAAATCAGCAGAAGACAACCATGGCGCAATTTCATGGGAACCCCAATGGTAAATTGAACTTGATTATTATAGTTCAATTATTTGGGGGTGATAGTGACAATACACAAATACCCGTCCCAGCGACTGCGCTGGGCGGCGGGTGATAACCTAAAACACAAACCTCATACCAAGGGTATTTACCCATTGATTGTAGTTATAATTGGTATCGTCAAACTCTATATTAGAGTTGTTTTTTATGTATTCTGAACTGATATATAATTCAACAATGTTGTTAACGTAATAATCTTGCAAGTAACTAATACTTACTTGCTGATCGTTACGGGCAATGTCATCTAACAATATATCGCTTATATATTGGGTATTTTTATACTTAGTGCTTACCCTTATGCCGGTGTCATTAAATCTTTTTTTATAGCTGGCTTGTAGATAAAAGCCATTATTACTGATGTATTCATCTGCGTAGTTATTATCAAATACATTTAAATTTAATCGTATTTTACTGCCATAGTTGCTAAAGCTGGCATACGTTTTTATATTTTGTGAGTTGCCTTCATACACGTCATAACTACTGGTTTGTGGGGATTTTTTACTGTAGCCATATTGCACTCCCACACGAACATCATGAATTTTTCGGGCGACATCGAGTCTGCCTTGGGTGTATTTAAGTACGTTTTCCCCTGACAGGTTATAACTCATTACGGCTGGGGTGACGCGCAAGCGATAGTTATCGCTGTAAAAGGTTACAGGTACCGACACACTCGTGACGGTACTGTCTAAATCGTTACTGTCAAAGGACTCGCTAAAGTAGTCCAGTAAAACTTTAGCATCGCTGTTTTCTCCATCAAAAAACTCATAACTGCCCATCAAGCTGAATTGGGTTTGCACATCCTGATCGGACGCGGTGTCACTTACCACGATATCTTCGTCGGCCGACAAAAACACATTGCTGTTAATGCCCTTGTTAATATCTAGTTCAAGGTAATAGTCTTTGGCGTTTGAATTTACCGCTAACCCCAACAAAAGTGTTAGTGCGCCGATGTACAGTGCTGGACCCATATTCATGATGAACTCCCTACAACTTCAAAGAAAGAGGCACCCCGCTAATACAGGAGTGCCGTGAAAGGATTAACCTGCAAAACGCTCTTGTAATAACTCGTGACGTTCTTCACGGGTTAAGCCTTGAAGCTCTTCTTTTAAAGCATCACGTTCTTCGTCAGTTAGACTGGCGAATTGCTCGCGACGCTCTTCACGTTGCTCTTGGCGAAAGGTATGAAACGCTTCACGCCCTTCTTCAGTAGTTACGTCAAATCCTAATTCGGCGGCATGAGCAATGCGTTGTTCTTGGCGCTCTTCTTTACGCACTTCATGAAACGCCGCTCGGCCTTCTTCGGTGGTGATGTCAAAACCCAATTCTGCAGCCTGTGCAATGCGCTCTTCTTTTAAGGTGGCACGTAACGCTTCACGTCCTTCTTCTGTGGTAATGTCGATGCCCAGCTCTACCGCTTTTGATTCTATGAACTGCTGCTTGGCTTCTGAACGATTCCAACGCTCGGAAGCGTCACCCGCTAAGACATGGCTACTTAACATGGCGCCAGCAAGGGCAATAGAAAGTGTTACTGAATTAAAGATTTTGCGCGTTAACATATTATTCTCCAGCGATTATTGGGTTTAAAATGTGCACTTGTTTAAGTACATACCTTTAAAACGCATGGATTTAGATTTGGTTGACAGTCGTTAGAATAAAAAGACTAAAATAACATCATAAAGACCTAAGCTACTGATATATAAGGGTTTTCTTTCAAAGGTAATAAAAAAAGCTATTTTTAACAATTAGAGTATCGCTAGAAACTCACTACCCCCACCCGCGGGGCCGTATAAAGAGATGGTGGTGGGTTATTTAAGGAATGTCGAACTCAATATAAAACACAGAAAGGTTGTTAGGATTAAAGCCCTAACGAGTAGGCGTAAAAGTCTTCATTTACTTTTTCGTAACCTTGTTTTTCATAAAGAGCTTGGCCGGCCAAGTTGTCATGGGCGGTGAGTAAATCTATACGCCCAGCCCCCGCTTCCTTGGCAAAGCTGGCTGCTTTTTGCATAAGCTTTTTACCTATGCCCAACGTGCGCCCCGACGCCTCAACATACAGGTCATATAAAATGAATATTTTAACCGCGTCTACCGAGCAAAATAAAGGGTACAACTGCACAAAACCTATGGCCTGCCCTGAATTTTTAGCCGGATCTTGGGCCAGAAATATCACAGATTCGTCCCTTACAATACGTTCGCTTATAAAATGCTTAGCTAGGGCTAGATCGGCTGGGCACTGATAAAACTGGCGATACAGATCAAATAAACGGGCCACATCCTGTATGTGTTCATGTTGGGCTTTTATGATTTCCATGGGGTTACCACTCTATATTTGTCTAAGGGTCTATAAAACAGATAAAACGTATAAGATTTTACACGCTTGATATATACCTACTGTTCTTCAACGGGCTACTTTTTGCTATGGTAGTGAAAAATATGCAGTGAACATTTATGAATGTATTATTGATTTGCACCATTGGCTTAATGAGCCTGGTGGCAAGCGCTTTACACGCCGAACAAAATAGTTACCATACCGCCAATGTGGCCTACACCCAACAAAGCCAAACGCACTCTTACAGTAACGCCGACATCAACCTTAATTTACAGGGTTATAGCCTGCTGTATCAGTATGGCATTGATGATTGGCGCATCAGTGTGGATTACAATTCGGCCGGCGACAGCAAGGTCAATACTGCACTGCAAGGCGAGCCACAGTATGGCTTACAGTTTGAAACGTCTGGAGTGAACCTGTTTGTTGAATATAACTGGCCCAACAGTTGGCTGGCTGTAGGCTTAGGTAAAAGCCAGGATGATACTCGCTATCATTTCCATGAACCTGACCCTATCCAAACTAATCGCCTTAACATCCGTAACGATACTCAAGTGGATTATAAAAGCCTTACCCTAGATAGCGGGTATATTTATATGTCTGCCCAAGGACAATGGATAGTGTCGGGAAATTTAATTCAGCAGTCAGTGGAAGAACAAAACCATTACATTTATAAAGATAATGATTCTGCTGAGCAAGAAAGTAATACTGACGAGGTCACCCGCCTAAATGAAAATGGTACATTGGCATCCATGGGCTTAAGTTATGGCCATTATTTGTCCCTTAGTGATAGCTGGCAATTGTACTTAAGCGCGGGTTTACGTCGCCAAGTCACCATTGCCGGTAACGGGCGTACCACCACTCACTTCCGAGCCCCACCAAACAGTAATCAAGCCGGCAATCAAGTCAGCAGTTCAGAATTAGAATCCATTAGCCAATCGGCCAGCACAACCCATCAGCTGCAAATTGCTGCGTATCACGAGAAAGGCAGCATCAGCTTTGATGTGAGCAACCTGAATAATCAATCTTTATCTGAAGCGTATTATAGCGTCGGTATTGGGGTGGTTTTTTAACGTTCGGCTTTGCGAGAAAACAGTTTCTGAATTAAAAATGAAAGCTTAATTGTTTTAAGCTTTCATTTTTCGCGTCTTAAAAGAAGGCACTATTGAATAAAACTATGGGCAGCTCTAATGCCTAGGCGCAGGTCTTGGTGGTTTATTACGTTGCACCGCAGGTCTAGGGTTGGATCTAGGCATATTGGCGCTTTTGGAGCGGGTTGAATTTTCCTGCGGGCGCTGATTTTTTTCTTTCATGAAGCGTTGTTGTAGTTTTTTTTGCTGCTTAGCGTCCATTGATTTATACGCTTTAAAATCTCCTAAGACTTCGCTTCTTTTCTCTGGGCTTAGTTTTGAATAACTTTCCATGCGACTAACAGCCTGCGCCCTTTGGGCTTCTGGCAGTTTACGAAAACTCTGATAACGACGCTTAGCCGTTTGCTGTTGCTCGGTATTTAATTTATTCCAACGTTGCGCGCCTTTAATAAGCTTTTGCTGCTTAGTGGAATCCATACCAGACCAACGCTCTTTAAATGGACTTAGTGTGGTTTGCACATCGGGTGAAAGGCTTTTGAATTCACCTTGAGCACTGGCCATAAAAGGCAACAACATCAAGCACAAAAGGATGATGTTTTTGTGAAAACTAATGTTCTTGTTCATGTTTATCCTCCTGTTCCTGAGTCTTATCTTTGTTTTGCGGCTCGCCTGCTTGATCTTCTATCATCGAAAGCGGATCAAGTGTGCCCTCTTCGTCTTCAAGACTGTCGGCTAAAAACAACAAAAAGTCTTCATCATCTATAGGGCTAGGAGCCGCCAGTACCGGAGCCAAACCTAAGCCTGTCATTAAGCACAACGAACTAACCATGAGTAGCGGCCTGCTCTTGCTCGCTAAGCCAAATGGCAAACTCCAAGTTGTCCAATAACTCCATTTCGTCTTCATCAAGCTCCGCCAAGGTCGACATAATATCCAAGGCACTAAGGGTAGTGCTTTGTGACGTTAAAGGCGAGTCCAGTGCGGCTAAGACTGTTGAATCCGAAGACTCGTTAACATTTTGGCTGGCATACCATAAAGGTACCATTACACATAAACTGGCTGCCATGGCCCATACTGGTTTGGCCCACGGCTTGTTTTTTTGCGAGGACGCGCCAAATATTGAACTGACTTTCGTACTTGAAAGGCTGTTTACTTCACCGACAGGCTGGCTGCTCGTTTGACGGTTAGCGCCCGCGGCCTTTGCCGCTTGCACCGCTTTTAAACGGGCAGCCGCCAGCTTGTTGGTCACCGACTCAGGCAGCGCATCCACACTGGCATTAAGCTGTTGTTTTAGCTGCTGCTCAACATCTTCAGGCTTCTTCATTTAGATTTAGCGCCTCCTGCAATTTATGAAGTGCTCTGTGGTAGTGGGTTTTCACACTGCCCTCACTTATATTCATCATTTGAGCCGTCTCTTGAACCGAAAATCCCTCCCAACACCGTAATAAAAAACACTGCTGTTGTTTATCCGGTAAGGCATCCACCGCTTGCAGCGCTTTTTCACCCATTTGGCTTTGCTGTAAATACTCTTCTGGGCTGTATTCCACGTTTAATGAGAGATTATCAAGTTCGCTGTCGTCTTCAATATCATCGATGTCGGGTTTAGAGCGTACAAACCAGCGCTTAATGCGACTTTCTTTACGGTGAAAGTCCATAATGCAATTTTGTAATATCTTATAAAACAATGGGCGCCACTGTTCCTGCTCACCATCGGCTTCTAAGTGCCCGTAGCTAGTAGCCAACTTAATCATAGTGTCTTGCACTATATCTAACGCATCCGCTTCATTTTTAACCGACAAGTGCGCCATTCGATAGGCGCGACCTTCCACCGACATTAAAAATTGATCCAGTGTTAACACTGAGGCTTCTCTTCCTTCTTCACTATTAGTCCTAAATCCTAATATGAGTACCTGTCATTAAGCACTGCAGTAACACTCTGTTAACCACTATACTTATAAAACGCCGCTAATTGGATTTGGTTGACACAGATTGTTAAACTTTTCCCTGTGTAACCCTATCATTATAGTTTAGGGCACATTCTATAAGGATTCCCTATGTGGGCACAAACGGTACCCAGCGCATTAACATTATTGCTTGAGGACACAGCCAAAAAGCGTCAACAGCAGTTTGTCGAATTGGTACAAGACAAACCCGACTTATGCGCAGCCCTCATTCTGGCTGACAAACAGCTCATTAAAACCCTAGTGTTTAGCGATTATGTGGCCGATTCACTGCTGCATTTTCCTGAGCTGTGCGCCCCCTTAATGCAACGGGGGTTTTTATCGTCGCCGTTAAAAATCCCCAATACCTACCAAACGCTAAAAAACACCCTAAACAGCTGCCGAGATGAGGCACAGTTATATGCCTGCCTGCGTCAGTTTAGGCGTTTACAACAAATGCGCCTTATTTGGCGGGATGTGAATAACTTATCTCCACTCAACGACACCCTCACTGAAATTACCGCTCTAGCGGATATGTGTGTGCAAACCACCCTAAACTGGCAACACCGGCGCTTGGTTAAACGTTATGGCGAACCGGTGGGTAAAAAAAGTCGGGATCCACAATCGTTAGTGGTGCTGGCCATGGGCAAACAAGGGGCGGGGGAATTAAACCTTTCAAGCGACATTGACCTGATTTACAGCTATCAGGAAGCCGGTCAAACGCAGATTAGCGAAGGCTCAGCTGGCACTGGCCAAAAGAGCCTATCCAACCAGGAATTTTTTATTAAGCTAGGCCAAGCACTTATTCAAAGCCTAGATAAAACCACCAGCGATGGCTTTGTTTACCGAGTTGATATGCGCCTACGCCCTTATGGACAATCGGGCCCGTTGGTAATGAACTTCAGCTCCCTTGAAAACTATTATCACGAACAAGGCCGCGACTGGGAACGTTACGCGATGATCAAGGCGCGAGCGGTTACGGGAAGCCCGGCGCACACCCAACAAATTATGGATATCTTGCGGCCATTTAGTTATCGCCGATATGTCGATTTTGGCGCATTTGAATCCCTGCGTGAAATGAAAAGTCGCATCAAACAAGAGACCATTCGGCGCAACTTAGACGGTAATGTAAAACTGGGCAGTGGCGGGATTCGTGAGGTGGAGTTTATTGCCCAGGCGTTTCAGCTGATTCGTGGCGGCACCGACAAACAGCTACAAGAACCCAATATTTTTAAGGTATTTGATTACCTGCAAGAGATGGAATATCTGCCTCACTTAGCCGTGCAAGACTTGTTAAAGGCCTATGTGTTTTTACGCGACAGCGAACATGCTATTCAGGGCATACGTGACCAACAAAGCCAAACCTTGCCCAGCGATGATATTAACCAAGCTCGTATTGCTTGGACTATGGACTGCTCCGACTGGCCCGATTTTTTAAAGCAGTTAAACCATCACCGAGAAAAAGTGAGTGATCACTTTTCACAAATTGTGGCTCAAGAAGAAAGTGAGCAAACCCCCACCGATCAGGGTATTTGGTTAGATATTTGGTTAGGCGTGTGTGATAACTGCGAGCATCCCGCCAATAGTGAATCGGTTAAATCTTTATTGGCAAGACTGCGTGACAATAACATCACCCAACGTATGCAGGCCATTGGCAAGCAGCGTTTAGACAAAGCCATGCCGCTATTATTAAAGGCCGTTTGGGAATGTGTGCAACCTGAAGAAACCCTTACTAGGCTGATTCCGCTTATTGAATCTATTTTGCGTCGTACCGCATATTTAGTACTGCTAAATGAAAACCCGCAGGCCTTAAAACAGCTTGTGCGCTTATGTGACGCCAGCCCTTGGATTGCCCACAGCATTACCCAAGCGCCAATATTATTGGACGAATTATTACATCCCGCACACCTGTATAATCCCAGTAATCAAAGTGCCATGCGGGATGATTTAAACCTGCGTTTATTGCGCATTGAAGAAGACGACCTAGAAGAGCAAATGGATGCCCTTAGGCATTTTGCCTTAGCCCATAAGCTGCAAATAGCCGCCTGTGAAATAACGGGGGTCTTACCCCTAATGAAAGTAAGTGATCACTTAACCTGGCTTGCTCAGACCTTACTTGAAAAATCCCTGTGGCTTGCTTGGCAACAAATGGTCGCCAAACACGGTAATCCTAGCGACGCCCAAGGCGAGGCGGTGTTAAGCCCTGAATTTTTAATATTAGGTTATGGCAAGTTAGGCGGTATTGAGCTGTCGTATGGCTCGGACTTAGACATGGTATTTTTGCATGGGGGAACCAGTAATAAATATACGCTGGGGGAGCGCTCTATTGAGAACGGCGTATTTTACACACGCCTAGGCCAGCGACTTATCCACATCCTTAATACCACCACCCGTGCAGGCCAATTGTACGAAGTGGATATGCGCCTAAGACCCAGTGGTGCCAGTGGCATGATTGTGGCGTCTATGACCGCCTTTGAGAAATACCAAACTAAGGAAGCTTGGAC
>MAAB01007838.1_pt1 | contig 11095 bp, 5 predicted proteins | sample 1115991 | NCBI WGS metagenome assembly MAAB01 (sample SAMN04961124, study PRJNA320927) | seawater metagenome | isolation source: sample BD02T18 sea water enriched with oil for 18 days | place: USA:Gulf of Mexico | collected 2013-07-27
GTTTTATGTATGGTGGTAAAAAAAGAGACGTAGAATTAGTATTTCAAGATGATCAGTTAGATATCGTTTGGATTTTATTTCCTAAAGAAGAAAAACAGACATTCATCACAAATTTTAAAACTATCTATGGTGAACCTTCAATGAGTTTGGATTATGGCGCCATTTTCCTTCAAGCCAATGCCGCTATTCGAAATGAACCTTCTGAAGTATTATTCGCCTCAAATCGTCAGGTTAAAGTGATGATGAATATACTCAAAAAACAACTTGAGCAGCTTTCAAAATAGTGAATTTTAACAAATAAGATCAGCTGTCGCGCAGCCGGTACCTAATTCGGGTGTTAATCATATTTTAAAAATATTTAACATGGATAGGCATGCCAATTTGATCACACTTTAATTGCAAACTAGTAATTTAAAATGGCTTTTTGTTAAAGCCTTATGCCAGTTAAAATACGAAACCTAGCCTAGGGGAACCTGCGAATAACTCCTCCCGCCTCAGCGTGTGGATAAAATGCCTGAAATTTAAGGCGAGGAGCGCAATTTAATCGTTATTCTATTGATCAGGCCCTCAACTTAGAGATAAGGCTTTTAGGTCACGCCTTTAGGTCTCAGAAAAAATGTCCCCCCGTGTTGTCACTTCTCGAAAGGTGCCTCTTACCTAAAATAAGAAGTAGATCAAAGTGACGCCTTGTTTGACGTTTTTTCTGATAAGACTGAGAAGAGGTTACTTAATCGCAGGCTCCCTAGTATTTAATAGGATCGCCTTGTCAAGTTTACACCTTACCTTTCTTTATATTAATTAATCAGATATGGTGTTTTGAGTGCGCTGGATAAGCAGGGAAAAATGAGCTTTCGCGCTACTAAAATATTATATTTTTAGAGGGGATTTATGAGTTCTTATATTGTCGCGCATCTTTCAGAAGAGCAGGGTCCTGTAGAAAATATCTATAAAGAAATTCGGAAAGTGCCGTTTTCATACACCAACAAAAAGAATGAAGCTGAAATGGCATCAGAAGGTTCATATATATACGTAATTGAAAAAGAAAAGGAGGGTAGGAAAAGTATTTTTAAACTCGCTTATCGTTACAAGTGTACAGAATGCTTTCGAAAAGCGGGTGGTAAATGGCTCGGAAAATTTGATTATAAAAACACAGTGAAATATGAAGAGGATGGCGAGCTAAAATTATTAGCCCCCTCATTAACAATTACGGATCCTGACTTTATTAGTTGGTATAAAACGAAAGCGTTAGGAATGCGTGTAATACCTACTGAATATGAATCCGTGTTAAAGGCTATGTTGGTGTAGCGATTATTTCAACTATAAGTTGTTCAAGTAGGAAAAATATATTAAATAGATTTTAAAAATGGCTGTCATGTTAAAACGTTTGGCAAACGTATTGTCGCACTTTATCGCTGTGTTATTTAACAAGTTCAACTATCTGCACAAATAACGAGGTAAGATACAAGGCATTAAATTTAACGTTCTTGAAAAAGCCGCTTTACGAGCCTTGGTATCAACTTCTATGACAAACCGACAGCCTCAGAAAAACCCTTCGACTAATACCGTGACTAACGCGACGACTATTTCGACGCTCAACGAACTTGCTAAATTGGCAAACTATTCCCTTATGGACACACTCAATTGTGACCCTGATGCGACAGATGACGGTGATGATCACGCGCCACGACAAGTTTTTACGGGCCATTATGTGCCCGTAAAGCCGACACCAATCAAAGACCCTGAGTATGTGGCGCACAGTCATTCCTTTTTTAATGAGCTTGGCTTCGCCGACAGTATGGCTGAGTCCTCTGACTTCGTTCGTCTGTTCTGTGGTGATATTTCACAGGTTCCAGAGCCTATGCGTAAAGTGGGTTGGGCAACTGGGTATGCACTTTCTATTTATGGCACTGAATACACTCAGCAGTGCCCGTTCCAAACCGGCAACGGCTATGGTGACGGTCGTGCGATGTCAGTACTTGAGGCAGTGATCAAGGGCCAACGTTGGGAAATGCAGCTCAAAGGTGGTGGCCGCACGCCTTATTGTCGGGGCGCTGACGGTCGTGCTGTTTTACGTTCTAGTGTTCGTGAGTTCTTAGCGCAGGAGCACATGCATGCATTGGGTGTGTCCACATCACGCTCTTTAAGTTTGTATGTGTCAAAAACGCAGAAGGTAGATCGGCCTTGGTACTCAAATGGTTCTCGCTCACAAAACCCAGATAGACTTGTCTCAGAAGCCGTTGCCATTTCGACACGTGTTGCGCCGTCTTTTATCCGTGTCGGCCAGCTCGAACTTTTTGCTCGTCGTACCCGTAATAACGAACACTTGAATGCGTTGGTAGAGCTTGAAAAAATTGTACTGCACTTGATTGATCGTGAGTACGCTGCTGTTATCGATAAGTCGCTCTCAATGCCTGAAAAAGTGGTCTTGTTAGCGCGCGAGTTTCGTAGTCGCCTCACGGCACTGATCGCGAACTGGATCCGTGTAGGCTTTTGTCAGGGTAACTTCAACAGTGACAATTGTGCAGCGGGTGGTTTTACACTTGATTATGGTCCTTTTGGCTTTTGCGATGTGTTTAACCCTCATTTTCAGCCTTGGACAGGTGGCGGCCATCACTTCGCATTTATGAATCAACCCAGCGCAGCGCAGCGCAACTTTGGCTCATTCTGTTCGGCTTTACGGCCCTTGCTAGAATCCCATCAGGACTCTTTGTTAGCACTTGATGAGATTGAAAGTGGGTTTTTAACAGAAATACAGAAGCAAATGGATAAAATGTGGGCGGCTAAACTTGGCCTTAATTTATTGGATAAGGATTTACTTAATGAGTTACAGATACTCATGATGCAAACACCTGTCGATTACACGATTTTCTTCCGTGAGCTTTCTTCAATCCCCGAAGACATTAACCCCCTAAAGAAAAGTTTTTACACAGGCTCTGCTGCTGATGCTGAATCTATAACGATGGATAAGCGCTGGACACAATGGCTGGCTAAATGGAAATCAGGCCTTCATAACATTCATGATGATACAGACATATCACCTAGGTCATTTGACGAGATCTCTAAGCAAATGAAGTTGGTCAACCCAAAATACATTTTACGAGAGTGGTTTGTTATGCCGGCTTATCAGCAAGCGACAGTGGGGGATTATGCTCTCATTCGTGAGTTGCAGGCGGTTATGACCAACCCGTATGCAGAGCAATCGAAAGAGATGGAGGATAAATACTATCGTTTGAAACCGCCTCAGTTCTTTGAGATGGGTGGGGTGTCTCATCTTAGTTGCTCGTCGTAATTCTTTAGGTTTAAAAAAGTAGTGCCAGAGCATGGCAACAATGAAGACTAGGGAGCCTGCGAATAAGTCCTCCCGCCTCAGTGTGTGGATAAAATGCCTGAGATTTAAGGCGAAGGCTGCAACTTAATAGTCATTCTATTGATCAGGCTTTCAACTTATAGATAAGGCTTTTAGGCCACGCCCTACGGGTCTTACAGAAAAAAGTCACCCCGTATTGTCACTTCTCGAAAGGTGCCTCTTACCTCAAATAAGAAGTACATCAAAGTGGCGCCTGCTTGACGTTTTTTCTGTTAAGACTGAGAAGCGGTGACTTAATCGCAGGTTCCCTAGGTTAGCCTTATTAAAAGAGGGCTAAACGAGTTACTGACCTGACAGATGAACCTCTACTTATAGCGCTCTATTTATAGGTTAAATAGAGCCAGGAGTATTGTCAGTAAACAGATAATTTGGCATTCAGCTGGACGCTAAAGTCCTACCGTTCGGTTTTATCGCCAGTGAATACGGTGTTATATAATTGTCTACCCTCTTTGAGTGCGACCGTATCAATACAATAACGAGACCTTTCCAATCGCAACCTAGTAACCTTATTGTTATTTTTCTAAAATAGCGTTCAGTTTTACTTAATTACGACATGGTTGTATCATAAGCGACTTTACTAAAGCACATACCTCACATTATACGTCGTCAAGAGACGTATAAACGCGTTTTCTTATTCTTTAAATAACCTATCCTGCTCTCGGCTCGGGATTGTATCATTCCCGAAAAATTACAATTGAATGCCGTTTAATTTCGTTGGATTCTGGTGTGTAAGCAAGATTAAAAAACGGATAGTTCTCGTCGAGCCGCAATAAAAAATGATGACTTATAAGGAGTCCCGTATGTCCAAACGTATCGCTGTCCTTGGTGCTGGCCCCTCTGGGTTGGCTCAACTACGTGCCTTTCAATCCGCTCAGGCGGCAGGTGAAGAGATCCCTGAAATTGTGTGTTTTGAAAAGCAATCAAATTGGGGTGGCCTTTGGAATTACACATGGCGCACGGGTCTTGATCAACACGGTGAGCCTGTGCACGGCTCTATGTATCGTTACCTCTGGTCAAATGGCCCGAAAGAAGGACTGGAATTTGCCGACTATTCCTTTGATGAACATTTTGGCAAGCAGATCGCAAGCTATCCGCCGCGCGCTGTCCTGTTCGACTACATTCAAGGACGCGTTGAAAAAGCGGGTGTGCGAGATTGGATCCGCTTCGAAACTGCCGTGCGTGGTGTTGAGAAGACTGGCAATAGCTTTAGTATTACCGTTTGTGATCTGCCGGAAGATCGCACTTATACTGAAGAATTTGATCATGTGATCGTTTGTACTGGGCACTTCAGCACACCGAATGTACCGCATTTTGAGGGGTTCGAAAGCTTCCAAGGCCGCGTTTTACATGCTCATGATTTTCGTGATGCGATGGAGTTCAAGGGGAAGGATATTCTTATTGTTGGCACGTCTTATTCCGCCGAAGATATCGGTTCTCAATGCTGGAAATATGGCGCTAAATCTATCACGATTAGCCACCGTACAGCGGCGATGGGACATGAATGGCCTGACAATTGGGCCGAAGTGCCTCTTTTGACTCATGTTGATGGAAATACTGCGCACTTTAACGATGGCACCAGTCGTGATGTGGACGCCGTAATCTTGTGCACGGGTTATAAACACCATTACCCATTTTTGCCCGATAATCTGCGCCTTAAAACTGCAAACCGACTAGCCACTGCGGATCTGTACAAAGGTGTCGCATATGTTCATGAACCCGGCTTGTTCTACATCGGGATGCAGGATCAATGGTTCACATTTAATATGTTTGACGCACAGGCATGGTGGGCACGTGATGTCATCATGGGCCGCATTTCGCTTCCTGATAAAGCGACTATGGAAGCCGATGTTGCGGATAGGATTGCCCGCGAGGATGCAGGGAAAGATGATTACGATGCGATCTGGTATCAGGGCAGCTATATCAAAGAGTTAATCTCTGAGACCGACTACCCTAGTTTTGATGTTGAGGGCGCGTGCAAAATATTCAAGGAATGGAAGGGACATAAAAAACAGGACATTATGACCTTCCGTGACCATGGTTACACATCAGTCATCACGGGGACCAAGGCCCCTAAGCACCACACCCCGTGGAAAGATGCGTTGGACGATAGCCTAGAAGTCTACCTAGAAAACTAGCGCGCTTGAGCTCAAAGTCCGCTTTGAGCTCAGCGTCATTAATCTCATTTAAAAAAGCTTTAAATAATATTAAATCAAGGTATCCATTCTGAAATTGTAACTTGGCATATGGTACAGACCCAAAAGAGAGGGGCAAACGCAGGGCAGAGTGGCTCATAAAATGGAAATCGCTGCTCAACAAGCCAATGACCCGAATGCGGCTTAGCCCCGATCTACTCAGGAGATCTTTAGGTAGATGAAATAGAGCACCCTAAGCCGAACCCTAACGGTTTAGTTTGTTGCTACTAAACTGATGTTAAGTAAGGTCGCTATCAATCACGAAATCGCGACTGTCAGCGGGATTTTATTGATTCTAAATTGAGGCCAAACGAGGATTATGCCTATCGTTAGGTGCTCACCCAAGATGCCGTGTACACTGCACTCTGTATGACGCTATCGTTAACGGTCTATGCCTCCTAACCCATGAGAAACCACCCTATGTCAAACCCCGAAAAACAGCCTATTCCGCGTGCGTTGATCGTTGCCGTGCAATTAGACAGTGTTAGCGATGTTGAATTCGAGTCGTCATTGGCCGAATTGGCTGATCTGGCAAAGACCTTAGGGCTAGAAGTGATTGGGCAATTCACCCAAAAACGTTCGTCTTTCGACTCGACGGCGTATGTGGGCGTCGGTAAACGCGAAGAAATACGTCAATTCTTAGAAAGTCAAAAAGCCGTTTCAGATAGGTTATCACAAGCTGACCCATTGGCTACGAGTGACGCAGTGGAGTTTATTCTAGTCGATCATGAAATCTCGCCGTCACAGTCACTCAATCTGGAAAACGAAGTCGGTTGCGAGGTGATGGATCGTACTGTGGTCATTCTCGAAATCTTTCATCGAAACGCCAGTTCACACGCAGCCAAGGTACAAGTTGAGATTGCGCGCCTAACCTATATGGCGCCGCGTTTGCGTGAGGCTGCCAAGCGCGAGGGGCCGTTAGGACGACAGCGCAGTGGTGCCGGCGGACGCGGTACAGGGCAGTCACGTAGCCAGACGGATAGTCAAAAAGTTCGCGATCGCATTGCTGAACTGCAAAAAGAAATTGATGCCATGGAGGCGGGGCGCGATACCCAACGAGCGTTACGTCTGGGGCAAGGGGGAGTATCACAGGTGGCGTTGGTAGGTTATACCAACGCGGGTAAATCAACCTTGATGCGCGCTTTGACCGGCAAGGAAATGCTAGTGGCGAATAAACTGTTTGCCACGCTGGACACCAAGGTACGCACCTTGCAACCAGCAAGTGTGCCTAAGGTATTGGTGAGCGACACGGTAGGTTTTATCAAAAACTTACCCCACGGGCTGGTTGCTTCGTTTAAGTCTACGTTGGACGAAGCCCTTAGTGCATCGCTCTTGTTGCACGTTATTGATGCCGGTGACCCAGGTTTTGAGGCGCAACTTGAAGTAACTGATAAAGTATTGGCTGAGATTGGCGCCGATAGCGTGCCGCGCATCCGGGTGTTCAATAAAATTGACTATCTGCCCGACTTTGCCTCACAAGAAGAGCGGACGGCTCAGCTGCAGGCCAAATATCCTGGCTGTATTGTTCTTAGCGCGCGTCGTGAGGATGATATCGCGCATTTACATCAGTCGATTGTACAGGTTTTTCAAAAAGACCTGATTGAATCCGAGATGTTTTTACCTTGGTCGGCACAGGCGCTGCGCGGCGAAATATTTAGTGCCTGCGACGTGCTTGAAGAGCGCGCCGATGCTGAGGGTGCATTTTTTCGCTTTCGTGCTTCAGCGGATGTGGTCGCTCGGCTGAATAAACTCGCAGACGATGTGTAATGAGGTTCCGTCATTACTTAAGTTGCTAAAGACGATCGTAAACACACAGGGGTAGGCCTTCACCAGCCCCTGTGTAAAGCGTTATAGGCTCATGAATTTATGACAGTTTGATCGATGATCAGCACCAATTGCCTCCATTTCTGGATGATGTTTTTATGAATGCTGACATTAAATGCGGCTATATTAAAACCTGATGCGACATCGACCGCTTCAGGTGTATATTCTTCAGTCAATTTAACGACGTCTACTTGCAGACTAGGTACCTTACCAAAGGCAAAAGCTCCTCAGACTAACATAGTCGCAATGTCTGCGAGTGGATGGGATGCCGTAACACTAAAGACTAGCAGTATGGTGGCAAGCCCACCAAAAATAATGGTTAATGCTTTAATTGGCCCAGCGGAACCCCTGTCAATAAAGCAAGTGTCTTAATATTATGTTTTTTGAGAAGGTTCAAGAATTTATGTGATCTACTGAAGATATTAGATCGTTTTATAACCGTGAATTTAATTAATGCGTCAACGTCTTGCTCAAGGGTGGGTACATTAACGTTTATTTTAGAGTGTCTGTCTAGATAATGTCTGTCTAGATAATGTCTGTCTAGATAATGCCTGTCTAGATAATGCCTGTTAGATAAAGCCCTATAAAAACTACTCAGATTATGTATGCGGCTTTTATAGGGCGAATATAATTAAGAGAGGGCTTTAAGTGAAAGCGCTCTCGCTTCTTCTTTTTTACTAGCAAGGCGATTTAAGTGTAAACCAGAAAGTGTCAAGGCTATGCCCGTAATTGATCCAATCAAGGCTAATGAGCCAAACCAAATAAAGCCCACTAAGGTTAAAGTATCTTTTTTAATGTCTTTATAATGGCTCACTTTATCAACATAGGATGCCATACGGTAAATCTGATTTGATAATGCCAGTGAATTAGTTTCAGTCTCAACCATACTTATATCAAAGCGAAGTTGGTTATTCTCTTTTTTCAGTCCATTAATATATGCTTCTTGATCAGAGAACTTATTATCAACTGACTTTTGTTGCTGATTTAAACTGCTGAGGGCGTTGCTTCTACGTTTTTCTAAACGTGCTTTTTGCGCTAAAAGGTTACTATCACTGGCTGAAAGCGCTTTATTATAACGATTATTGATATAGTCGATATTCGCTTCTTTTTGCTTGATGATATCTTCTTTTAGGTTTAATAAATCAGCGTAGTAACTATCAAGAAATTCTACTGATCCTACATCTAGCGTCTGACCTTTACCGGTAATGGTTTTATCATTGATGTTTGCAAGTTGCTCTTCGGCATAGCGTATTTTTTCATCGTAATCACGCTTTACTGTCGTTGATGTGAAAAAACTACTGTCCGCAACAGCAACTTCTTTTGCTGATTTTAGTGACTCTATTTTTTCAAGTAATCGGTTACGTTCTTGTTGTGCTAGGTCAACCGAGTTTTGAGAACGTGTTAGTACTGATTTAAAGCGTTCTTCTTTCTTTACTGAGAGCTCTTTTAATAGATCCGACTTTTCTACTTTGAGCTGAATCAATTCACTTTTAGCGATATTCAATGTTTCTCTAAGGCCTGATGTATCTCTTGATAAACGTTCGTTATTTTGAACTGCAGAGGCATAACTGTTTTTGTAGTTTCTAGATACAGTTTCTTTATTCAAATTTATTTTTAGTGTCTGAGCTTGATATTCTTCTTGCGCTAGTAAAATGTTTTCATCGTTTGCATGGATTTTGTTCTCTATTTGACTGATTGAAATTTCTTTTAAGTTTATTTTGTTGTTAATTGAAGAGAAGGCACGTTCAAAACCATTTAATAAGGTTTCGAAAGTGATAATGCATAAGAAGCTAATAATGACTAGATACATTAAGAAGGATTTTTTTGAATTCCATAAACCAATAACAAAGGGGATTTTCGTCAGCTCAACTAAAGAGATCATCACAAAAGGTGCTGATAACGTTAAGCTGCTAATAATACTATCACCACCCGTCACGAGTGAAATTGAAATGCAAAGACCAATAAAAACAACGATTAATTCTACAATCCAAGCGATTTTTTGTAAAAAACGACTATGTTTGTATAAATTTTTTATATCGTTATCGAGTGAAGTTGAAATTTTGTTCATCTAGTTAATGACTACCTTTATAATTAAAATAGGGTTTTGAATATTTGTTTTTTGTAATTCAAAGTTATCCAAGCAGGCATTATTTTCCCTGTATGACATCAATAAATTCCGTTTACCATCAATCACTTAATTTTTATCATTAAAATTATTACGCCAAATTACAGCCTGATCGATGAGTTGCCAATTATGAGAGTTGTTGTGATATGGGTCAAGTTATGGAAATTGCTTAAATAAAGGTTTTCCATAATGTGACATCTTTTTAGTACTATCAGTTTATAAAGACGATTACACCTAGATAGCGTTGGATGAATTTAATTGATATTACGTAAAGGCCTTATAATACTGGCGTTCGACGGTTTTTTTGTAAAAAATTAACTCAGTTATTTTACAAGGAAATAAATTTTTATATTGAATTTATATGGCTGGAAGACTTTATAAAAAGAGTTTTTAACATTTCTATACAACTAAATTTTATATGTTTGTTTTTGTTTACTATTGTTGTTTTTATTCGCAATTTAACCAGTGTTTATTCTTTTATATGAATTTTTATTGAAATTGACTTTTAATAAAAAGATTTTATATTATTCATCATAATTTAAGTTTTTAATAAATAATTTAAATGTTGAGATGTGATTTTATTTGTTTTATCTAAATTAGGTTTTAATGATGTTTATGATTAAAACCTTTCAGGATAAAGCGTCTTTCAACATTAATTTAAGATGGCTGTCTTGAAAAAGTGAAGATGGCTGTCTTGAAAAAGTGCCAATCCAAAATACATTCTTAGAGCGTGGTTTCTTGTGCCCGCTTATCAGCAAGCAATTGAGGGGGTTACGCTCTCATTCGAGAGCTGCAGGAGGTTATGACAAATCCTTATGCAGAGCAGTCTAAGGATGTGGAAGATAAGTATTATCGATTGAAACCTCGTGAGCAGTTTTAGGTAGGGGGTGCCTGACACCTTAGTTGCTCGTCTTGATTCTATAAACCCTAATCACACTGTATCTGATTCACTCAAGGATGAGTGATTACACAGCGACACTAAATAATGGCAACCAGCTTTAAATGCTAGTGTATATTATCAGCACTTGGATATCACAAGGTTCAGCTATGTACGACCCTATACAAGACGGAATAGTTAAAAATGCCTTATCGGTAAGCTATAACGAAGCAAAACCAAGCCATGAACTATCTAATCTTGTACATAATTTTTGGGAACTCAAGACGGATACAAAATTAGCTGATGACTTTTGTCTTCATGCTTTGCCAGATGCGTGTGTGAATATTTTGTTTAACCAAAAGGATACAAGCATTGCTGGGGTGACCGCACTTAGGACAACTTACGAGGTGCTTAACCTGGGTAAGGAATTTCATTATGTTGGCATACAGTTTTTTCCTGGTGTGTGGCAAGGTAATCAGAATGAAACAAGCGATACTTTTGTCGGCTCCCCTTATTTAGGTGATTTACCCTTGATTGATACCAGTAATCAACTGTCTGAATTAGCGTTTGTAGACAAACATTCCGTTTTATCCAAGTTGGTGTCGCAATTGATTGAGGATAAGCTCGTTGGCGTTAACTTGGTCACTGAGAAAATTTTGCTGAATATAGAGGCCATTGATACGGTGGCCGATATGGCGGCTATTACACAA
>MAAB01007840.1_pt1 | contig 11088 bp, 14 predicted proteins | sample 1115991 | NCBI WGS metagenome assembly MAAB01 (sample SAMN04961124, study PRJNA320927) | seawater metagenome | isolation source: sample BD02T18 sea water enriched with oil for 18 days | place: USA:Gulf of Mexico | collected 2013-07-27
TGTTAATACTCATATTCAGTTAAAAAAGAGCTACGATACCTTAAAAAACCAGCTGGACACTATTATTGAAAACTCCCAACTACGTGATGACGTAGAGCGTATGACTCGCCATGATATTAAAAATCCACTGGCCGCCATTATTAATACAACTGAGGTGTTGCTTGAAGATAAACAGTGGGCCGGAACAGAAAAGAAATCCCAACTTGATACCATAAAAAAATCATCTTATGACATGTTAAATATGATTAATAGGTCATTAGACTTATACAAAATGGAAGTTGGGAGTTATGTGAGTAAAGGGGTCGTATTCGATTTGGTTCCAACGGTCGAAAAAGTAGTGAAAGATTGTCGAATGAATGCTCAGGAATCAGCAATAGCCATACATTTCGAAGCCCCTGAAAGCTGTACGGTGATGGCCGAAGATCTTTTGTGTTTTACTTTATTTAGCAATTTAATTAAAAATGCTGTCGAAGCTTCCCCTAAAGAAGGCGTGGTCAAGGTGATTATTGAAGAGCGTAACGAAATATCAATCTCTATCCATAATATGGGTGTTATACCAGAAGAAATTCGTGATAATTTCTTTGAAAAATATTCAACTTCAACCCCATCCGGCTCAGAGCTTTTAATGGTTTCAGCACTCATCTTCCACGAGTTGGCCAGAATATTATCGCTGCTGTACATCTGGTTTAGCGTGGTCCTTGGCTCATCGCGAACCGGAATAATCTGGCCAAAGTCCAAAGTAGGCTCAGCAAAGCCCACAGCCAGCACCCGCTTCAACGCCTCCCACAAAGTAGACTCATTATCGAACACACCGTTAAATTCATCACCACGGCCCGCCCACGTTTGATGCAAGCGGTACAGTTCATCCATATCAATTTGCTCATCGGTATGGCCGACCGATTTACAAATTTCATACATGGCCGCGCTAATGTCAGAGGTGGCTTTAAAATCGGTAAATTCACCGTTTTCATCCATGCATAATAATTTACGGGTAGGCACCACGTTTAACTTATTTTCAGCACTGGACGATAACGCATTGGTACCGCGAATCTTAAAGGCTATGGTGGTACCGCCTGCGTAACTGGTGGCGGCTGGCAATTCAGCCCTTAACCCTGTCCAGCGAATTTTTTCACTTAAACGAAAATTATCTTCTTGGTAACTGGTGCGCTCCACTTGCACTTCCACTGCCATTTTTTTAGGCAGATTAATAGTAATGGTACGGCCAAACTGATCACGGGTAGCCTCGGTAAAATCATGACTTTCGGTTGTCCAGTCTACTGTGCCTATTTCACGGTATTGAACCTTAAAGCTCACCATATGGCTTTGAACTTTTCCGGCACCATCTAAACGGTTCAAACCATCAAATACAAAATCCAATTCTATTAAACTGGTTTCAACATTGGCAGGGGCCGCCACAAATGGCCCCAAGGCTTCAGGCGTTAAATCGCCATCAACCAGCGTGGCGGTAATATCATAATATTTTGCATTAGAAGGAAAGCCAGCCCAAGACGGCTCATCTACCTTAGACAAATCAGCCCAGTAATCTATTTTCCTTAGTCTTAGTATTGGAAATTGTCTTGGTGATCAGCTCACTCGCGGCCAGTGTTGGCTGGATTGAAAACAACTATCAAAACAACTACCAAACCAACATCACCACCAGTGACAGCTACGTGAATAAACAACACCAAATTAAAAGCCTTACCCAACAAATTAACGAACTCACCGCCATTGCGGCACAAGATCGTGAATCTAAAACATACCGTGGCCGCGCCCTGCGTACATTAAGCAAAGCCAACGCCCTAAGTGATAAACGCGATTTATTAACCCAGCAAAAAACCAAACACACCTCAAGCAACAGCGGCGGCACACTGGCCAAGGATTTAGGGCAAAGCCGTTATGCACTTTGGTTAATGTTCGCATCCATAGTAGATGGCGTGCCCATGGTGTGCTTTGCAGTATTAAGTGCCAGTGCCAGCCGCACTAAAAAAGCCACTACCTGCCCAGATACCAGCGACAAAACCACCAACCCTGCAACAAATGCTGCGCGCTTGCAGCCCTTGATAGCGCATGAAAAAAACGTATATGAAGAGATAGCCCAAGAAATAAGAGATGGCCTATGGGGCGACAAGCCCGCCATGCGCAATATTATTCAAACCAAAAAGATTCGCCACAGCCAAGCTAAAGAGATATGAGAGGGTTACTTAATGAACACCATATTTTTATTAATGGCTGAATTTGAAAGCCCTGTAATCAAACTAGAGGATGTAGCCCCCAAGTACTTCAATATTAATGACGCCGCAAAATACAAACGCATGGCCGCCGCCAACAAACTGCCCATTAGTTTTTTCCGCGCATCAAAAAGCCAGAAAGGCACTTGGCTTTGTCACATTGAAGACCTTGCTAATTTAATTGATACTGAACGTAAAGCGGCAAATGATGAATACGATAAATCCAATGGCTAGAACCACTTATCAAACAAACTGCACTATCACTATAATAACGCCGGCTATCACCGAATATGAAAGTGGAGTGGCGTTCATGCTAATGTTTGAGCGCTGGCGCGAGTAGCACAAAACCGCGTAGCTTTTATTTTCCGGTTCATAGGCTTGCTAATTGGGCAGTGCTACTAGTATGACAAACTACTAATTTTGATCCGTTGTTCGCAGAATTCAAGCCCAAGACGGAGGATTTTCAAACGCACAATTGACGCATCACTAGCAAATAGTCTTTCAATATTCGAATGAGCAATCTAGAGGGTTCTTACTCTTACACTCTCCAGTGGCTTTATTCCATTTCGGACCTGAAAGTACGATATGATTTGAAAGTTCTAATTTCTTTTCAAAACCGTATTTAGAGCCATAACGGCAATAGATAGCGTTGTGTTTAAATTCTGCACCTAGAAATAGCGAAGCCTGTTCTTGACCGTGAACAAAGACAGCTGCCATGCAATACCCAGAATGCCCGGATGTAGTTTTTGTAGAAACAAAAGTTTCGTTAGTTGCACAGCCAGTCAAAAAAACAGCTGTACAATATAAAATAATAAACCTCATGATAAATATTTATCCCTTAGTGTTAATTAGAGTGACTATAGATCGAAAAGAACAATTCCTTGAGTTAAGAACAACCTGATCCTCAATATTACGCCTAGCTAAAAGAATGCATATAGAAGGCGTGCAATTTGTTAGGATCATTCAATAGCATCAAACTCAGGCAGTTTCGCTCCGTTTAGCTTGGCGTAGCTGATAATTTTTTCATTGAATCGCAAGAAATCTTCGGCAGTTGTAACTTGATGATATTCAGATTTCAAGTAAAGATATTTCTGATTCCCAATATATGGGTGCAATATATCCATGCTTTGATATGAATATTTTATGGTTTTTTGTATGTAATCAGCCTTTGAAATGAGGAACATTCCAAGAGTAAGTAATAGCAGTCCAAGCCCGAGAAAATATAACCTAAAAAATTTTCTGTACATTTTTGAAGTTATAGGTGCCGTATTTTCTTCTAAGCGATGAGATAGTATTTTCCATAAATTATATTCTCGTAACATGGCGACAACCCAATAAACACCCACAATAATAAGTAGAAGTGCCGCTACTTTCTGCTGGTAGACGTTTGGCACATCATATGCTGAAGATTTATAGATTGAATCCAGATAGCCTGTATAGATACTACTGACAAGCTCAATAGATTTTCTAGATATACTCTCCAGAAAAGGGGAAAGAAATTTCTCCCACACGCCACTTCCGATAGCACCAAGAAATATTGTTACTATAACTCCGGCTATTATTTTTAAATACTTCATACAGTCTCTCTTTTTAAAATACTCGCTGATTTGATCTACAGCAAAGTAATCTCAGTTTGAACGCGCATATGCGTTATTCTAATTAACGAAACTCTCATGTGGACAGGCACGCTTTTAATAAGAGGCTGATTTTGCATGAGTATTTTTATTCCTGCCAGTGCAAACGTGCAATACCAACAAATTCATTAATGTGAACGCGCAAGCCGACTTGCGCTTTAAAAACACACAAGTAGAAACTGGGTAAATATTACAACATGGATTAAGGGGATTTAAGCAAAACAAGCTGTTCAATTAACACCCAATCTAACAACACCCTTCAACTCTCTAGCCTTGCCGTATTTATTCCCAAAGTTATCCCCATTTTTTGTGGATTAATTAAAAACTAATCCAACACTTTTTCTTTCCACCCCCAATTCCAAATATAAACTAACCCATGGTCGATATTGGTCACTACCTAAGCATGTAAGCGTATTCCCTCGATATGAATAAAGGATTTAAAATCCAATGACATCCGATAAATTCAAAGGAATGATATTTAATGGCCAATTCTAAGAATATAGAAACAAAAGTTACCCTGTCACCCATAGCGGTCATGGCCATTTCATTTGGTGGCTATTTCTTTTATGAACTTGAGAGTAACGAAGCGACCCTCAAAGCAGATATTGAGGGTCTTGATGAGTATGAATTATGCCAGTACGCTTATGAAAAGCATGGCATGAATATGATTAAGGATATGGGGTGCACTGACAATAGGCATTCTTTTTCTCGGCATGCTGATTAGTATGTACAAGCCAACAGAGAAAATATAATCATGCACCAAGCTCATCTAATAAAAAAAGTTATCTATTACCTCGCTAAAAACTTAGTACGACTGATAGCCTCACGCGTAACAAAGCTAAATACGCTTGGGTCATCATACTCGTCATCATTTCTTGAGTGATAACTTCTCACTTCATCCTTAAACTTGTCCGTTAATACAAACTTACCACCATCAGTTTCAAACAAATCTAGATTTAAAAATAAATTAAACACCACCATTATGGTACCTAATGCTAAATGTAATGTTGAATCTGAGTGCTCCTTAGTAATTTCATCAACCTCCTTATCAACTTTTGTCCAGTATTCAACAAGCGTACGAACCAAAAGATCACTTGATACGTCCCCTTTATACTGTTTGCCATCAATGCTAGAAAGGATATATATGCAGGCACCCACCGAATCAGAAACAGTGATATTAAATAAAACAACATCAACATCCTGGCCTTCTTTTTTATTCGATTTAGCTAAATTTATTTTTTGAGGCTGAATTACGCCAATAAGACTCTTCAAATCTTGTTGAACTGAGTTGATTTTTTCCTTATTTTCAATCATTTCAATATTAAAACTTTCAGAAAAGCTGTGAAGCTTATCGCTTATATCTGAAATCACATTCAATGATTGCGAGCTAACTTTTATATTTTTAACCGCATCATTCAATATACCAATTTGATTCACTGTAGTATCAGCATTGTTTTTCTGAGCAACAGAATCAACATAGGTATAACCAATTGCTAAAACGGCTAGAATTATTGAAATCAACGTACCTGCAAATGAAACATAGGTTAATGCACTTCCGTTGCTACCATTTACATAAGAGATATACCATATACCAGCTTGTACAACTCCCATTAACAAGGTCAATAGAACCCACTCTCGCGTAGAAATTTTATCTCTCACAACACTTAATCCTTAATCTATTTATTTCGCTAACAAAGTAAAACTTTAATCTAGAACTTTGTCCTTCCACTCCCAGCCCACCCATCTATCCATGGGCTTAATGTGGCGCAGGTTCGCATATCTCTTAAGTGAATTCCAGTTCTGGTGGCCAGTCACTAGCGCCACCCGTGGCACATCCCAACGCTCATCACCTAACCCATTTTTTTCAAATAACCAACTGGTGCATTCATGGCGTAAATCATGAAAACGCAAATTAGGGTTATCAGGGGCTTCTTCTTGCCCATCAAAATATTGGTTATTTCCTGTCTCTACACGCATGCGCCTGTAATAATCCCCCACCGATCTAGCCACAAAAGGAAACCACCTATCATCCCCATTTATTTTGGGCATGCTTAGCATCACTTTCCAGGCTTCGTCTGGCACATAGCACCACACATTATTGCCTTCCTTTTTACTTGGGTGCTTCATATCTCGAATTAGAACTTCTTGGCGATCATAATCGGTATCCGTTCGATTTATGCGGCAAATCTCAGACTGCCTACGCCCGGAGAACATGGCAAACACAATGATCTTATCCATCATTATATTGCCCTCGCGATAATAACGAGAATGGCGCTTACGGTATGACAGCGCCACCATGGCACTAATTTCCTCAATCTCAGGGCGGCGCTCACGGTCTTTGCTTTTACCTATGGCCCCTATTTTAGATAACGTCTTTTGGGCTCTATCAATCACCCCAAAACTCACCTTCACCCCCAATAGATCCTCGCTCACCGAAAATACCTGGCGAATGTACATATAGTCTTGCCCAGCGGTTTGCGGCGATGATTCTTGTGAACGCACAACAATATGGTCAATCACGTTTTTAGCGGTCATGGATTCAGCGGGAATTTTCGCAATGGGGTAGCGCTTAAGCAGCTTTAATACATTGTCCTTGGTAATCCCCCATGGCTTTAAAGGCTTAACCACTTCAACGTATTTATCTACCAACTCACCAAAGGAGATAACCCGCGCATCAATCCCGCTGGCCTTTTTAGCTATAGCCGCCGCTAATTGATCAGGGTTCTCCAGCTCACCTTCACGACGCTTAGCCCAGGCTTTAGCCTGGGCATCTTTGGTAAACGTATTGGATTCGGTATAGATCACCTCCCCCTTCTGCTTATACCGTATATAAGCCGTATAAGAGGTGGTGCCATCTGCTTTTTGGCGTTTTCTAAATGAGGCCATGGTATAATGCGCGTCCGGGGTGACAGATATCGGGGTGACAAGCTTTATTATTGAATGCTGTCACCCATTTGTCACCCCGACAGGTAGAAAACAGGCATAATTAAGCAGTAATAGGCAGAAATAGACACATGACAAAAACGGCTACAAGCACCATGAACACTGACAAGCCCCATGAATTCAAGGCTCACCGTTTTTGCACCGCCCCTCTGATGGACTGGTCACGCACAAAATAAAAACCACTTTTAAACCAACAACTTAAGCAACTCTAATAACTCTTTGTCACTCCATTGTCACCCTGTAAAGCCCATTTACTCAGACCTAGTGTAGCTGCACCATACCTATGGACCTCACAATACACCCCTGTGCTTATACACAGTGTTTTTTTAGTGTTAGTACAAAACTTGCGCGTTTACACAATCAATTATTTATCCAATGCGCGTTTACACTGGCCGTTTTAAAATAACTCGTGCAAAATCAGGCACTTATTAAAAGCGTGCCCGTGCATATGAGGTATCGTTATTTAGAAAAACGCGCATGCGCGTTTACACGGAGTCTTAAAAATGGATTTTAAAATTTCCCACAACAAATCAAAGCTTTACGCGACTCCCAGCCCTTTTTCCGCTCTGACAAAACGCGCATGCGCACTATTAAACTGTTAAATTTTTTAAAGTTATTACACGGAGTTGAACCATCATGCCTTTAGACTACTTTTATGACTCGGCTGATTTTACAGCCTTTCCTGAGCCTGAAACATATTTTCATTCTGAAATAGAGAGGGAGTACCTTCTACCAATAGCAACAATAAAACATGGTGATAATACGATTCTAATTGCAGCGCCAGTAGAACCAGAAGAAGGGATTATCGGTGAATATAGCCAAGAGTTTCATAATGAAACCTGCCGTGAAAACTGGGTTAGCTATTCATTAGTTGATGGTAAGTGGAAGCTGGACTGCGATTCAAGATTCTTTCAAAAAGGGAATCCTAAGTATATGAGTAAAAGTTGGTACCCTGAAACAACTTCATATTACAATCTCGCTAAATCCTTTTATAAAGATAATGAATTCCTCCAGTACGGCCTTAAAAGTAACACTATACCAGATCAAGAATATAAGGTTCCATTATTTCACTTGGGTGGAATTGCAGAAAAAAATTCTAACTGGTACAACTCTTCAAATTTCCATCACAAACTTAGTTTTAATGCCGAATTTCAAAAAGAGGAAGTGATCATACTCGACCAAAATAATGTTGAATATGAGTATCTTGGATATTTCAGTTCCTACTATTACATGTACCCTCAAGCTGGCGTAATACTCGTGTTTTTTCATCCGACAAAAAAGCAAGTTTTACTTACCTATGACTATACATAGTTCAAAGGCGAATTTAACAAAACCAGCCAGAGGGACGCTTTCAGCGCCCCTGCTGGCAGCGTTAAATGCCGGTACTTGTATTTATCAAATAATAAGGATGTGAAATGAAAACGATTATCTTTCATTTATTGAGAACTTTTAGGTGGGCTATTGTACCTGCTTCGAAGGTTCTATCTGCTTTAATGGTCGTAGTATTGATACTTGCTACTTTTAGCAACTCAACAACAGAGCCACCAAATTTAGTATTAACCTTTATCTTAGCGATCATGTTTGGAATGGTGTCTTGGTATTACGATGCTCTTCTTAAAAAATTAGAACCTCAAAAAAAGACCAATCAAGAGTGGAGCTAGAAATGCTTTTAACAAAGCCAGCCAGTATCGCCAGCAAGCTGGCTGGACTCGTTTCACTCGCATCTGCTAGCAGGCGTTATATTTTTTAGGCTGAATGTACATCTTAAGTTTAAGGAATTTAAAAGGAATTAAAGCTAAGTATGAATTTATTTAGAATATTTATAGTTTTTCTTTTATCAAATTTAAGTGCTTGTTCATTTCTAGGTTCTGGCTATGAAGGGCATGGACTTCAAGGTCACTACTATGCAGGTACACAGTTAAACCTAGCTCGTTGGCATTGCTGGACTAGAAACAATGAAGGGGAGTTTAAACCGTTATCGGTTGTGGCCGTAGGGCCGTTTTTAACAATAGACCTGGCCTTTACCGTAGTGGCAGATACCTTTTATGTCCCTGTAAATTTATTTAGTAGTGCGAAAAAGGGACCGGGGCTAAACGTGTCCGATAACCCTATCAACACATGTAATTCAATGAGAAAATAATATGACAAAGCCAATTACGGGATAAAACCCTTAAAGGCAGGCGCTATGATTTTTCAGTCAATTAGATCAATAGAGAACAGAAAATGAAGTTATTTGTAGCTACTGTATGTTGTGTATTTCTTGCAGCCTGTGCTTCGAAGCCAAAAAAAGAGTACGAGTGGATAAACCCGGCTGGAAGTGTTGCCTCGCCAGAAGAAGTTCAAAGTATGAAAAATGAATGTGAATACGACAAAAAAATTAAGGAAGCATCTAAATTAATGGGGCTAGCCATCTCAGTCGGACGATACGAAACAAAATATGGGCCAAAAAAATCAGATGAATATACAAAGCAATCTGCAAGCCTGATTTCGGGAGCCAGAAGCTGCATTTACGAAAAAGGTTTTAAATCACGTGTCAAGCAATCTTAACAAAGCCATTAAAATTGGCCCACAGAAAACGTGGGTGGGGGGCAGCATTTCATGCCGCCTCTTATGACAAACGTTAGGAGTAAATATGAAATTAGCAACTGTAGTAATACTGCTTACCCTTTTATGTGGGTGCACTCATTCCACAATGGTACGATTTAAAGTTGAGCCCACTATGTCGACTGAATTTAATCAGAGTGATATTGATAAGATTGGTGATGCATTAGTAGTACAGAAAATTGCACATAAGACGGAGTACCCGGGTGACTACTTTATGGCTGAAAAAACTCCGTATTGGGAAATTCTTTCTCTTAGGCTTTTTGAATCAAATATGTATTTAAAGGTACAGCGCGTCAGTGGTCACGTGATTGATTTCTCCGAAGAGTGGAAGAGAGAGTTTATTCAATGGTCCGAGAGTTTTGTAGAAGATGCAACATCCAAAAAAGTTATTATTGTTGAGCAAGAATAGTAAATAAGCTCCTAACAAAAGCATCAAAATAGACGATCGCACCCCACGCTCATTATGCTGGCGTTAAATCTCTATGAACAACAAATCAAGTATCGTAATGGCCAATGAAATTACTGAGTTGTCAATAGATAAAGAGTCAGTCAGTTAATCAAATAAGGACGATTCCAGAAATTGAATTGGAGTGTCACTTAGAGAGGCTTCTGCTCATTATTGAAGCCTTTAGCTCTGTTCAGAGTCTAGCCATATAAATATCAATTGAAAAAGTAACCCCAAAGCCTTAGGCTCCTGCGAAATAAGGGCGGGGAAACCTATTAGAGCTAGGGAATACATCTGTTTTTTGCTCTTTCTCTTATATTAATTAACATTTCTATTAAGGATTAAAATGAAATATTTAGTTTTGCTTTCAATGTTTGCAGCTAGCCTTGTTCACTCAAGTGCAGTAAGCCACGTCGTAGTAACGGATATTCTGACGGGCCCTCATTACGGCAACAATGTATTAATACAAGTTGATAGAACAAGTGAAAATCTCCCGTATTGCCAAGACAGTGCTAGTTATAGCTATGTATTTGATGGTACCACTCCATCAGGAAAAATGGTGTTTAACATGGTGATGGAATCTTATAGCCAAGGTATGGAGATATACATTGTTGGTTCGGATACATGTGATTTATACGGAAATATTGAAGACTTAAAATCACTTAAACTTCAATAGAGAGATACCAAACATAGATAGAAGTCACGATTAATTAGCTCGCCTTAACCATGACTTCTATTTATTATTGAGCACTAAATCGGCGCAACCGCATCATCATACAAATAACACCGGTCATCATAGTTAGCGGCCTCCACTTTCACGCTATCAGTCCCTTGCGGGTCTATGTTCGTTACCAACATCTTAAACGGCTCACCAAATATAAAATAAGGCGGTTCCTGTGCGCCATTAATCACGGGGGTAAAATCCAAATCCCTATCCAACACGGCCACATGACGGTTTACCCCAGCCGTACAGGTATACGGCCCGCTTAACGTGCCATCTACCCGCCGAATAGAAATAAAGTTTTCACCCTCAACAAACTCTAAATCCTGATTAACATAGATCGTGCGACCATCTACAGCGTCAACACGCCCCGTTTGATGATAACCAGGTATATCCACCCCATGCGCGTCATACGACAAGTAACGGCTATTAAACGCGTCCATTTCAGTTGAAAACGAGTAAGCCGTGCGCCGCCATCTCTGTATAGAGCGTTTACGCATGCCGTATTGATAA
>MAAB01034881.1_pt1 | contig 11072 bp, 9 predicted proteins | sample 1115991 | NCBI WGS metagenome assembly MAAB01 (sample SAMN04961124, study PRJNA320927) | seawater metagenome | isolation source: sample BD02T18 sea water enriched with oil for 18 days | place: USA:Gulf of Mexico | collected 2013-07-27
AGCGATTGATGCCAGTCATTTGTTTGCATCGAGTATCACTCAGATAGGATTCCGTAAAGGGACCTTCTTACGCGGTTATATGTACGACTTTATTGAAAGGTTTGCGCCACACTTAACGACGGCAATGGTGAATAAAGCAACGCAGTGCCATGGTAAGCAAGAAATGGATGAGCTGTTTCAGGATATAGATTTACCTGAGCACTAGTCGATTCAAACAGCTAAAGGCTATTTACCACAGAGGGCGCCGAGCCCTCTGTGGTAAAACCGTTTTTCTTTAACCTTTACCGATAATATTCCCAGCATGCAAGCCACATTCTTTGTGGCTTCCGCCTTCCCACCACCAGCGACCTTCGCGTTCATGCTGATTTGGCAACACAGGGCGAGTGCAAGGCTCACAACCAATACTAATGAAACCTTGGTTATGCAGTTCATTAAATGGCACATCAAAAATCTTAATGTATTCCCAAACTTGCGCCGACGTCCAATTCGCTAATGGATTGTACTTATAAAGTACTTCACCAGCGCCGGGGAAGTTGTCTTTCTCACATAGTGCGATTTCGGTACGCGTGCCAGGGCTTTGATCTTTACGCTGGCCGGTAACCCAAGCATCCAAAGTCGTCAGTTTACGCTTAAGGGGAGCAATCTTGCGCACGCCACAGCATTCTTGATGGCCGTCTTCATAAAAGCTGTATAAACCTTTCTCTTTACTAAAGGCTTCTAGCGCAGCTTGTTCCGGTGACATCAGTTCAATTTTAATGTTGTAGTGCTTGCGTACTTTTTCAATAAACTGATACGTTTCTGGGTGTAGGCGGCCAGTATCTAAGCAAAAAACTTGTACGTTAGGATCAATCTTAGTCGCCATATCAACCAAGATAACGTCTTCAGCGCCACTAAAGCTCACAGCGATTTTGCCATGAGTTTCAATTGCGTATTTGATTAGGTCTTTAGGGCGCTTGTCAGCGAAGTCTTGATTTATTTTGTCGAGATCAAGCATATCAATACTCTCTATCACAGGTTATTTATTGATTTTATAGGTCTATTTTGGGCTAGCCTAGCATAATTGGCTATATGCTTTAAAATAATTAAACCTGATATTTATATAATTAAAACAACATATGGTTACTTAGTAGTAGTGATCTCTTTCTACTAATATTCGCGGTTTGCTACTCATCTGAAAGCTGTCTATCTATTGTTTTTGATGCATTTACTGTTAGAGTACGCTTTTTTAATTAATGTAATAATTTGGAGAGTCACGTGGAAGTAGCATGCTTAGATCTTGAAGGTGTATTGATTCCTGAAATTTGGATTGAATTTGCCAATAAAACGGGCATTGAAGAGTTAAAAGCAACTACTCGTGATATTCCAGATTACGATGTATTAATGAAGCAGCGTCTTCGTATTCTTGATGAAAACGGCTTTAAGCTACAAGATATCCAAGAAGTGATCGCAACGCTTAAGCCTTTAGACGGCGCGATTGAGTTTGTTAACTGGTTGCGTGAACGTTTTCAGGTAATTATCTTGTCTGATACTTTCTATGAGTTCTCTCAGCCGTTGATGCGTCAGCTAGGTTTCCCAACCTTGTTCTGTCACCGTTTAGAAACGGATGAAGAAGGCCGTGTAGTGAACTATCACTTGCGCCAAGCAGATCCAAAGCGTCAGTCAATCCGTGCTTTGCAGACTATCTACTATCGTACAATTGCAGCGGGCGATTCTTACAACGATACAACTATGTTGGCTGAAGCAGATGCAGGCATCTTGTTTAAAGCCCCTAAAAATGTAATCGAAGAATTTCCACAGTTCCCAGCGGTACATGAATACGAAGACCTAAAGAAAGAATTCTTAAAAGCTTCAAATCGCGAATTATCTCTTTAATTCACGATAACTACAGTGCCTAGCTACTTTAGGCGCTGTACTTCCTACTAATTCCTTTCTCTTCAAAATTTTCTCTATTGACTTCCTCGGGGGTTAATCGCTTTTTTAGTTGTCTTTTTTGCCTCTGCCGATCGAAATACCCTCTACGGTTTCCATTATGCGGCGTATCTTAGTCAGACTCTCTTCGTACTCATCATCACAATCTGAATCAACCGTAATGCCGCCTCCGCCCCAACAGGTGATCGTATTATCACGAAACTCCAAACTACGAATCAAAATATTGAAATCCGTATTGCCAGAGTCCGAGTAGTAACCAAAGCTGCCACAATAGAGCGATCTTGGCTGTGCTTCGAGTTCAGAGATAATCTCCATTGCTCGTTTTTTGGGTGCGCCGGTGATCGATCCGCCAGGAAATGCATTACTAATGGCTTGTGCTGGGCTTATCTCAGGTTTTAATTGGGCGCTAATGGTGCTTACTAAGTGATGAACATTTGGATGGCTTTCTAGCTCGAACAGGTTATCAACTTTCACGCTGCCTGGTTGCGCGGACATGCTCAGGTCATTACGCAGTAAATCAACGATCATCAAATTTTCTGCTTGATTCTTGGGGCTGTTGTTTAGCTCATCGATTAATAGTTGATCCTGTGTAGGATCGTCACTGCGTTTAATTGTGCCTTTAATGGGTTTAGCTTCCAGTCGGCCAGTAGAGTCAATGCTAATAAATCGTTCAGGGCTAACGCTGACAAGCTGGCAATCTTTTCCTTCGAAGTAGCAACCATAACTAGGGTTTAGTGCGCTGTATAAAGGAAGTAGGGTATCTAAAGCAGAGCCAGCGTATTGAGTAGTGTGTGGCTGAGTAAGATTGACTTGATAGCAATCGCCGGCCTGCAAGTAGTCTTGGACTTTAAAGAAAGCTTTTTCATAATTCGTTTTCTGCCACTTTGCTGCAAATGGCTTAGCAGAGAAATTATCGGTTGACTGCGCTACTTTCAACAAGAGAGCTTGGTTGCTTTCATCAGTTAAAAACTGAAAAGCAGTATGAGCAGCGCCATCAGGCTTGCCCAATAAATAAAAATTATTGGTTTGGTGATCTAGGCAAATAGACCAGGGGTAATAGTGGAATTCAGCGGCGCTATTTATATCACTAGGATAAGCATAATAACCCACCCAGCCCGAGTGAAAGGGGAATTCTCTTTCATTGTTATTAGTAAGATTTGAAAGCCGAATTTTAGCTAATTGCTTCTGCCAAAGATCCACTTCGTCGCGATTGTGCAGACTTACTGACTTGGAAGGATTGGCCATATAGAAGCTATAGCCGTTGTTTTTAGGTTGATGCTCTGTGCGGCCTTTATTTTGACTGAGTAGCAGGCAAGGGTGTGATTGATTTGGAGGGTTTGGTAGTGGTAAGTGGGTTAAACCCTTGCTGCTATTGGTTTTACCAAAACATTTGGCTAATCCAATGAGGCTAGAAATCCTGATATTTAAGCATTGTCTATTAGTAGTGCTGTTATCGTTTAAATGCATAAATAAGGAGATATCACTAAAATTTGACTGATAGAATTGTCAAAACATTAAGAAATGCTGACGTTTAAAGACACATGTTGCCATGTGTCTGTAGTTTACAAAAATTCTTGGGTAAATGTTGAAATATCTCTAGACAAATTATCGGCCGCATAATATCTTTTGTTCAACTTCTGAACTCACCACTAGTTCGGTTGGAAATATAACAATAAAAATGAACTATGCATGATTAGTTCTCAATATAGAGAATGAGAGTAGGGAAACTACTCAATAATCATAATATAACGGAGTGTGCACTCATGAAAACTTTTCAAAAAATCGCTTTAGTATCTGCTATCACAACAGCTTCTTTCGCAGCTCAAGCTGAATTGAAAGCAATGGATGATGCCCTAATGGGTGATACTACTGGTCAAGCTGGTGTGACTATCGAGATCGAACTTGGTGCTGGCGGCATTGATATCGGTTCTGTTGTTTATACGGACGAAGGTACTGTTACTCTAGAAAATATCAACGTTGGACTTACTGGTACAATTACTCAAGAAATTGATGTGAATGCAGCTGGTGATCTAGTAATTCAGGCATCTGCTCCAGGTTCAGTTGCTATTACAATGGGTGCTGGCGAGTTTAGTGCGTTGAAGTTAGGTGGAACCAATGGTTCTTCAGAAGTTATCAATAATCTTGATCTTGCTGTTACTTTAGGTTCGTCTACTACTACTATTATGAGTCTAGCTTCTGGCGCTACTGCTGCTACAGGTCTTGGTCCTCTGTCTGCTGCAGGCGTTACGGATACAACTGCTAATACATATTCTGACGATGTTTCTTCGATGGCAATTAAGATGTCAACATCTCTTGAAATTACAGATATGAATGTTGGTTTGTTTGGTTATACTCGTGCACAAGGTGATATCCTAGGTGATTCTGTTGCTTTAGGTGGTAACGGTGATGGTACTGTTGATGCTGGCCTTGAACAAGGTACTTCAGACGCACTTACTACAAACTCTGCGATTGCTATTACTGGTGTTACTGTAGAAAGTAGTGCTGCTGGTGGTGGTGCGATGGCATTGGATCAGGTTATCTGGGCTAAAGGCGGAACTGCTGCTCAAGGTGGTGGTCTTTACATTCAGATGGGTGCTATTGATGCTAACATCGGTATCGATGGTATCGCAATCGGTGGTGCTTCAATCGGTTCTGTAGCTATTAACGGTCTATCTATGGCTGGCATGACTCAGCGCATTTATGGTCACTAATCACTCGCTGATTATTTGATTGTAAAAAGAAACCCGCTTCGGCGGGTTTTTTTATGTCTAGAGTATTTCAAAATGTAGCTTTGTTGTTGATTCTTTCTTTGTCTCATCGGGATGTAAATTCGGCTTGGTTTGACGTTTATTTTGCTGGCCTACTTTGTCCTTTTTTATCGTAAAGATTCCCTAAATCATTGAATTGTTTGTAATAAAAAGTGGTCTTTTGAGTAAACTTCTGTAACATGAAGTTCATTACTGGAAGTACAAATAATAATAATCCAGGAGGGGCTAAAGCCAACTATTGTGCTAATTATTTTATTGGGTTCAATCATTGCATTCTCTATCGTAAACGAACTGGCGATTATTCCAGATCGTAAAGAGGGTGATATTGTCTATCGTGTTGCTAATACTGAGCCTGCTCAGCAAGATGTTGTTATTAACGTCGAGCCATTAGCGGTGCAGCGTTTTAATAACGTTGTGCGTCAAGCATACGATTACAGCTGCGGTTCTGCAGCACTTACTACCGTGCTCGATTTCTATCTAGGCCGTAATTTCCAAGAACGCCAAGTGATGGAAGGGCTATTACGCTTTGGCGAAACTGAACGTATTGTTGAGCGTCGTGGCTTCTCTCTATTGGATATGAAACGTCTAGTAACCGCACTGGGTCATCCGTCTGGTGGCTTTAAAGCAGAAGCGTCTGATTTAGAAGAGCTTGATCACCCTGCAATCGCTCCGATTGAATACGCTGGTTTTAAACACTTCGTTGTTGTTCGCGCTGTTTATGATGGTCGTGTTTTTGTTGCTGACCCAGCTCTGGGTAATATCAGTTTTACGATGCACCGCTTTTTAGAAATTTGGGATAATAACGTTCTCTTTATTGTTTTCCCTAATGGTCACAAACCAGCAAGTGGCCTGGAATTACAAGAACAAGATTTACGTTATGTATCTGACTATATAATTGCCGAAAATACGTTTAAAGAATTTCCGCATTTCGCCATGCCTGTTAATGGCGATTTCTATAATAAGATCGCCATGTTAAAGAATAACGCTTTTTATAAATTTGATGTTGCGCGTGACGAAGTAAGTGGCGAGCCTAAATTAAATGATGATGGTGAAGAGTATTATCCGACGGATGAAAAAGATTTTTACACTCAGGATGATCCTAGCAAATTCAACTCGATCTGTTGGACCTGTGATGATGATCTGTTTAATACCTTGACGGTAGAAGAAAGACGAATTCAAAAGACTTTACGTTATAAGCGTAACTAGAGAATATCTAGTAATACAATTTTAACGACATAATTAAAATAAGAACTTAAAAAAGATAGGGATTCCAATGGGGATTAAGCTGCATTCATCGTTACTATTGATCGCTCTTAGTGCAACGGGTACTTCTTTGGTTCACGCCGCAGATGTTTCACAGGCACGTGATGCGTTAACTAAACAAGATTCAGATGCTGATACGGAAAGGGCACTAGAGGAAGTATTTGAAGCTGCTGAAAATAGCTATTCATTACTTAAACAAGGTGGCTTAGGATTAAACTACAGCTTTGACTACAGTTATTTTGGTGATCAACGTTTAAGTTTAACCATCGCACCTAAAGTAGATAGTGAGACAGGTGAAGCAATTGGTGGCTCAGATATCCTAAGCGCGGATGTCTCCCCATCGGCGTCGCATACTTTTACCAACTCTTTCAGTCTTGATTATGGCTTGATGGATAATGTAACAATTGGTGGTCGTTTGCCTCTTATTGCAAAATTCGATACGGAAGCAGATATTACGAACTTCGCCATGGGTGATCTTAGCGGTACAGTTCGCTGGCAGCCATGGGGAATTATCCCTGGTGCTATGAGTAAAACTCTTTTTGGTTCGTTGAAATTAAAAACCGGCGATAGTCCTTACGAAATCGATACTTCTAAGCATTTAGCTACGGGTTCGGGTACTTATAGTATTAGTGGTGGTGCGAGTGTTTCTAAAGTATTGGATCCTGTTGTTTTATTTGGTTCGGGTACTTATGGTTATAGTATTCCTGAAACGGATCTAAACCAGATTCGCGATGCTGCAATTTTGAAAGAAGTTCATCCTGGCAGTTCTTTATCGGGCTCTATGGGCTTCGCCTATTCATTATCGTATGACGTTTCGCTAAGTGTTTCTTTTCAAGCCTCTTATAATGATAAAACAAAGTTTGTATTGCAGCGTAGTGGTAAGAAAATTTCTAGCACAACTGGCAGTCAGGTAACGGGCATAATGAACTTTGCTCTAGGTGTGCGGGTATCGCCAAAAACTATCACTAATATTAATGTTGGTTTTGGTATGACTGAATCAGCTCCAGACTTTATTGTTGGCTTTTCTATGCCTATCGATATCGAAGGCGTGAAAGCTAGTTTGTAAGCATCGCAAAAAAAGGAGAAATTTATGGATTTTGCGATGATTAAGCGTCTAGCGCTGCTGACTTTAGGTCTAGCGGCGGGCAGTTCGCACGCGCAGTTAGCAACAAACTTATTTTTAGATACTAAGGCTATGTCATTGGGTAATGCCGTGACAGCAGATCCTGTTGGTATTATGAGTATTCACTTTAACCCAGCAGGTCTAACTAAGCTGGACGGGCGTCAAATACAGTTTTCACTACAGAATATTTATTTAAATGTAGAAACTGAATTCTCAGTACCTGACGATTATGATGGTACAGGACAGTTGTTGGATGTTAGTGAGGACCCTGTTGCGGGTCAAAAAGGCGAAGCAAGTGCAGCCGTCTTTATTCCTGGTGTCGGAATTCTGCCTATGGATGCCTTACCGATTATGCAGGCACCCGGCGCAGGTATGTCAATTAGACCTGAAGGCTCACGCTTTACTTTTGCGAATGCGGTATATATTCCTTTAGCCGGTGGTTTTGCTAAGGGTGATAACGACCCTGGTCGTTATCAGGCTAAAAAAGTAGCTATGCAGCGCTTAAGTTATCTCTCGCCTTCATTTGGTTATAAGGTGACAGATGAGTTTTCTGTTGGTGCGAGTTTTGTTTTCAGTCAGCATGTTTTAGCTTTAGAGCAGGACTTACGTGCTCCCAATATTTTAATTGCCGTAGCAGAGCAGCTGCAGGATGCTTTTGATTGTTTTGATGATGAGGGTAAGCCAACAGGTAATGATCCCTTATTACCTTTAGTCGCTTTATGTGGTGGTAATATCGGGCCGTATGATGATGTCGGTACTTTGAGCATTGAAACTATGGAGACGTTATCGCCTTCGTTCAATACAGGTTTTCTTTGGGAGCCTAATGCTTGGTTTGCTTGGGGGGCGACTTATCAAAGTGAAGCAAGAACACACTTGAAGGGGACTTACGAGCTTGAATATACCGATGACTTTGCTGGTTTCTTTCGTAAGTTGCAGTCGACTATTTTTGGTGCCATTGGTGGTGCAATCTTTCAATTACCAACTGGTGTGAAGAAAGAAACTGGCTTGGTTTCTACTGAGCAGGTTTTCCCTCAGCGCTTTCAAACAGGGATCAAATTGAAGTTCTTTGAAGACTTTCAATTCAACTTTGATCTTGGTTGGACAGACTTTGATAAGTGGGATGCATTAACGTTACAATTTGATCGCCCTGTGAGTTTCTTAAGTTCTGCTAAAATTATGGCACCGGGCTTGGTTACTGATACCACATTAACTCAGCCTTTAGGTTTTAAAAGTGTTTGGAGTCCAGCGTTTGGTTTTGCGTATGATTTGAACTCACGAGTGCAGTTGCGTGCAGGCTATGAGCCCCGTGCTTCTTCAATACCTGATGATGCCCGTAGTATTCAGGCACCTTTGGGCTTTATGGAGATGTATTCTGTAGGTATGGGCTATCAGTGGGATAAAGATTCTGTAGTTGATATGGCATTTTCGTTTATGGAGTCACGTGAGACTATTCTTGCGGATCCTCAAAGTGAAACGGATAGTGGTTCATACTCAAATTCTAGTAATGCTTTGAATAGGAACTGTCTAACATGTACGGTAACCAACCCTTATCCAGGTTTGGATGTGAAAACCAAGCTAACGATTGGGGCGGTCGGTATTACTTATCGAACCAAGTTCTAATCCAGGCATTAATACTCTTTGCTTTATTGTTTTTTGCTCTGCCATCTCAGGCGGAGCAAAAATATTACACCTGGGTTGACGCCCAGGGTAATGTTCACAATACGCTGATTCAATCGGAGCCCGAAGATACTAAAAGTCCTCAGAGTTCGTTTGATTCTGAAGACTACCCCAGCGAAGAAAAATTCCAGAAAAACTTAATAGATAAACCTAAGGGAGAAAAGCCTTTTTATACTTGGACGGATGCTCAAGGCATAATTCGAAGTGAGGCCAAACCCGACGTAGTTGTTGAATTTAGTGCGACGGAAGTGGTTTATGATGCCGTTTTTGCGCCACCATTTCGTTTGCCTGTCTATGTAATGCAAGGCTTGTGTTGTGAAAACTACAAACAAGCATTCACAACGAAGATTGGAAAGGACGGCTCTGTCAGCTATAAGGTCAATGGCACTGAATTTCTTTTTAAAACTAATAATACCGAAGTTGCTGCAAGCTATTTTTCGGTTGATGATTTTGGCAAGCATGAAATTTTGCTAATTAAAGCCTTTGAGATTAAAGAAAATACCAGCTTTGAAATCATCGCCTTATCAGATCAATATAAACCGCTGTATCTTGAATCCTCTGTTGAGGGTGTTTTTGTGAAGCAAACTTGGAAAGACTTGGCTTATAAAAAAGTCATGTTGGAAGTGGCTGATCCTGAGATTAAATACTTAATTATATTTGTGAAGGATGATCAGCAAGAATCGCTAATCAATTATTCTTTAGCTGTGATTCGAGATTCATCTTCATTTAATAATGAGGGTGATGCTGTTCGTGAAAATAACGGCGAGAGTGATAGTAGTAGCGAAGGTAAGCGTGAATAAACAAAGGCTTTATTTCAAGCTAGGGGAATCTACCCTAGCTTATACCTTGTATCGGCGAGATCCCTCAGTTGTCTCAAGTACTAATGCTGAGTCCAAACCTAAGCGCATAGTGCTATTGCACGGAGCCGGTGTCGCAGGAGAGCTCACTTGGACTTTTATTGCTAACTACCTGAAACACTGGGATGAAATCCTAGTGCCTGATTTATTAGGTATGGGTGAAAGCTATCACGAAGAATCGGATAGACTTGCTTTCACTATTGCTGATATTTGTAGTTCGCTCTTCTCTTTATTTCGTCATCATCAATGGTTTGAATTTGACCTAGTAGGTTATTCTTTAGGTGGCTTAGTTGCGATAGAGCTTAATCGAGAGGCTAAATTGGAACTGGGTGATATGTCACATCCAGACTTTCTTATTCGAAAGCTGGGCTTGATTGAACCAGCCTTGTTTAGCGATCAATCTCTTCAGGCTGCTTTATCTTTCCGTCAGTCATTTATTCCTATAGCGGCCAATATAAAACAAAACCCCGATGTCGATGAGCATTTCATTGACTTTCTAGATCTGGTATCCCCTAAGCGCAAACGCAGCCTACAAATGGATAAGATGGCAGTAGAGCGTTTAAAGCAACGACCTTACGGATTTGCGAATGCGTTAGCCGCGGTTTCTCATTATGCTGAGCAGCTCGATGAGTACAAGCTGGATTCATTAATAGCCGCTATTCCTGCAGGAATTGGTATCGTTGGTGGGTTATCTAATCCTGGTTTGTTACAGGCTCAACAGCAAATACGACTACAGCAGACGAATTGGCAGATTGAGGTATTGGCAAATACGGATCATAGTCTGGTATACGTTCGCCCTAAGATAATTGCTCAATTATTGAACGAGCACTTGTCTTAAATTCGCACAAGTACTCAGTTTCATATTTTGTTGGTCTGTATTTTAACAGCTTTAATTAAAACGACGCTTTAGGTTGGCAGCGGCCATAATTCGAGTCGAGATCTCTTCAACTGAAGCATCGGTAGTTGATAAATAAGGAATGTTATTCTTTTCGAATAAAAGCTCCACTTCATCGACTTCGTGATAGCACTGCTTGAGAGACGCGTAACGACTTTTTGCTCGACGCTCGTTGCGAATTGCCGACAACCTATCTGGATCAATGGTAAGGCCAAATAATTTTTCTTTTCTCTCTTTTAGGCAGGTTGGTAAAGCCAGCTCTTCCATATCATCTTCAGTAATAGGGTAGTTGGCTGCTTTAATCCCAAATTGCATAGCCATATATAAGCAGCTAGGGGTTTTACCACTGCGAGAAACGCCGACTAAAATGATGTCGGCTTCATCGTAATAACGTGTTCGAGCACCATCGTCATTATCTAATGCGTAGTTGATGGCGTCGATACGTGCGACATAGCTATCCCTTAATGCACTCTGGTGAGATTTACCAACTGTGTAAGAGGATTTTTCACCCAGTTCTCTTTCTAATGGAGATAAGAAGGTGGAGAATATATCGACTTTAA
>MAAB01028097.1_pt1 | contig 11071 bp, 9 predicted proteins | sample 1115991 | NCBI WGS metagenome assembly MAAB01 (sample SAMN04961124, study PRJNA320927) | seawater metagenome | isolation source: sample BD02T18 sea water enriched with oil for 18 days | place: USA:Gulf of Mexico | collected 2013-07-27
CGGTATACTTTTTAACATTATTAATTTTATTTAGACGCATGGAAAAACTGTACAAACAAATTATTTCTGATATCGGTGAAGATGTAGAGCGCCAAGGCTTAGTGGATACACCGAAACGGGCGGCAAAAGCGATGTCATTTTTAACCAGCGGCTATGGTGAAAGCTTGGATGACATCGTCAATGGCGCCGTTTTTGATTCCGCTGCGGATGATATGGTGATCGTTAAAAATATCGAATTGTATTCGATGTGTGAACACCATTTACTGCCATTTATTGGTAAGTGTCACGTCGCATACTTACCCGACGGTAAAGTGTTAGGCTTATCCAAGGTCGCGCGTATCGTTGATATGTATGCACGACGGTTGCAAATTCAGGAACAACTCACCACTGAAATAGCCGACTCAATTCTACAAGTGACCGAGGCTAAGGGAGTGGCGGTTGTCGTTGAAGCGCAGCACTTATGTATGATGATGCGAGGAGTAGAAAAACAAAACTCACAAATGACAACCTCAAGCATGTTAGGGCAATTTCGGCATAATTCTGAAACCCGCGCAGAGTTCTTGAGCTTGCTTAGGATGGGACAATAAAGGCAAGCCTATATGCAAAAGACAGCCGTTGTACTGATTAATTTAGGAACACCAGAAGCACCGACCGAAGAGGCTGTTCGAGAATACTTACGTGAGTTTTTATCAGATCCACGGGTGGTGACCATTCCGCGCTTCATTTGGTGGTTCATCCTTAATTTTATCGTATTAAAAAAGCGACCGGCTATATCGGCTAAGGCTTATCAGGCCATTTGGACGGATCAAGGTTCGCCGCTGATGTCGAATTCTAAGGCGATTAGAGACGGCCTGCAAAACCAGGCTGATCAGCAAGCGGCAGGGGAATATGAATTTACCCTAGCGATGCGCTATGGGCAGCCATCGATTAGCTCTGCGATAGAAAAGATTAAGCAACAAGGTGCCGATAAGCTCATCGTGTTACCGCTATATCCGCAATACGCCACGTCTAGTACAGGCACGGCCTTGGAGGCATTTAAACAAGGTTATGAGTCGTGGCCGGATGCACCGACGAGTCATAGTGTGGTGGAATATCACGCGGATCAGGCTTATATTGCTGCTTTGGCGGATAGCATTCAGCGCTCTTGGGCGGATCATGGTCGTGCCGAGTGTTTGCTGATGTCGTTTCACGGCGTGCCTGAGCGGACAATTACCCAAGGTGACCCTTATTTGGCACAGTGTCGGCAAACGGCGCAATTACTGGCTGATAAATTGGCTTTGAAACCAGCGCAGTGGCGCTTGGTTTTTCAATCGCGTTTTGGCCGAGCGAAGTGGATTCAGCCCTATTGTGTGGAAACCTTGCAGCGTTTGCCGCAAGAAGGGATTAGCAGTGTCGACGTGGTTTGCCCAGGTTTTGCCGCTGATTGTTTGGAAACCTTGGAAGAAATGGCTTTACAAAATCGTGAGGTGTTTATGCAGGCTGGTGGTGAGGGCTATCGTTATATTCCAGCTTTGAATGATGATGTTAAGCATATCGGGGCACTTTTTGCCTTGGTAGCTAGTCATAATGATAAAAGCCATAAACAGGAGAGCGCATAATGTCTAAGTTTTTTGGTCGAGGCTCTGACTGTGCTTTTTGCCGGATGATGCGCAGCATGTCATTTAGTGGCATTGGGGCGGCATTGGGCGCGGGTATCGGTTACTTATTAGAGTTGCCCAAGGCGGATGTCTGGATGTGTGCTATTGGCGGGGCTTTTGTGATGGTGTTTTTGGTGTTAAAAAAATTGGAGAAGTTATGAGGTTACTACTGCTGGTTGCGGTTCTTTTACTCAGTGTAGGCTGTTCGGAAGAACAACAAAATAAAATTTCACGTTTTGGTGTTAGCTGGTTGGAAGGTGACTATAAGGTGACCTTTTATGAAGGTTCGCATAAAAAAGAATGGTTGTTACTGGATGGTAAAGTGACCTCTGATCCTCAGAAGGGTTATTACTTTTTCTGGGTGAATGTAGGTGGGAAAAATAAGTATGTACAGGTGCCTATCTCCCGTACAACGATAGAAGAAATGTAAGCTTAAACTTAAACGATGTGTGAGTTACTGGGCATGAGTGCCAATGTGCCGACCGATATTTGTTTCAGTTTTAGTGGCCTGGTAAAGCGAGGTGGCGACACGGGCGTGCATCGTGATGGCTGGGGTATTGCCTTTTATGAGGGTAAGGGCTACCGTTCTTTTCATGACCCCATTGCCAGCGTGGACTCTGAGGTTGCTAAGTTCATTCAAAGTTATTCAATTAAGAGTAGCCAAGTGATCTGCCATATTAGAAAGGCCAACCGGGGGCGTGTGAGCCTGGAAAATACTCACCCATTTTCACGTGAGTTATGGGGCCAAATGTGGTCGTTTGCCCATAATGGTCAGCTCAAAGGCATTAAGAAAAAACAGCTGTTGAATTACCTGCCTGTTGGTAGTACCGACAGCGAACACGCGTTTTGTTGGGTTCTTGGGCGCTTACGTGACGAGTTTCCAGTTAAGCCTAAGAGTAAGGTGGCGTTACGGCGTTGTATCCAACGCCTGTTTCGAGAGTTGGCCCAGCTCGGGGTTTTTAACGTGCTGATGAGTGATGCGCAGAGCTTATACACATATTGCAGCACAAAACTGTCGTGGTTAACGCGTCAGGCACCGTTCGACAGCGCACGTTTACTGGACGCGGATGTGTCGATCGATTTTAAGCAAGAAACGTCGTCTAATGATGTCGTAACGGTGATAGCAACCGAACCGTTAACCTCGAACGAACAATGGACGCAGATGGTGGTGGGCGAGTTTAGCCAGTTCCGCCTGGGCCGTAAAGAGTTTACTCAACTCAGCTAGTGACCAAAGAATAGTTGTTGGGTGATGCTGAACTCTTGTTGTACTTCATTGCTGATAAGAGGAAGTAGTCTGTAAGGTATTCCTAGCTGTAACCACTGAGGGTCTTCGGGGGGGAGTTCGAGCATGGTGCTCTGCTCAGAGCTTGTGTCGAATCGACTGAGTCTATTGGCAAGGTGAATGATTAGTGTTTCTTCGAGGTGATTGTTTGCCAATTCCGGCTGGTGATGGAATTCGGCCGCAGATTGAATTGATTCTGGGATTTTCCATAGATCTAGCAGGGCACCGCCAACCTCGGCATGGTTGAAACCAAAGGTGCTTTTTTCTGCCTCAAGTTCACTGCCCGATTTGGCTTCGGCTAATAAAGCCGCCGCACGAGCTAAGTCAGGCGCTTTGCTATACATGATCAATCGTCCAATATCATGTAATAAGCCGCTGACAAATGCCGATGATAGTTGGCGTTTCTTGGGGTGTTCGTTGGCGAGGTGCTTGGCAAATAAAGCCGTTTCTAGGCTATGTGTCCAAAATGCATCCATGTCGAAGGTCGTGTGCGGGATGTTTGAAAACTGATCCACGACACTGGTGCTCATGACCAGTAAGCGTATTTCACTACCGCCCATAATTGTAATGGCATGGTCGATAGATTTGACTGTCGCCGGGAAACCAAAAAAAGCTGAGTTCACTATTTTTAGCATGCGAGCAGATAAGGCGGGATCTTGTTGAATGATGGCAGCTATATCGGCGGCATTATTATTTTCATCGTCTAGCGCTTGGCTTACCCGCATGAAGATTGCGGGTGGGGATGATAATTCAATGTCGCCAGCTAAAAAGTCTTTAATACTTGCTGTCATTTAGGCTGTCCTTGAGTTTTTGTGGCAATTGTAAGTCGTTAATACGAGTTAATTTTTGAAACTAGACTATGCTTCAATAGTGCCTACTGAAGGCGTTAGTTTAGGCTATATTCTATGGGGTTGTGATTAATAGAATCAAGTGCTTAAGCGTCTTTTGTGATGTTTTTGTTGACAGGTTGTCTAAGCGACCTATAAGGTGATTGTTAGAAAATGATTTTCTATAGCTTTCGTTCAGGATGGACATGTGGTTTCGTTGAGAGGTTTTGGCGGTTTTGAATGAGAGATTATGTGAAATGATACAGATCGAGCGGTTGAAAACACAGCATATATTACTTGTTGAGCACGATGCTGAGCGTTTATCTACCTTGCAAAATATATTATCCGCAGCCGGTTATCGAAAACTGTTGTGTGCCTCAAGTCAGGAAGAAGTCTTTGCATTGATTCGCCCCTTTCAAGGGAGAGTTTATGAACTGGGTGCTATCTTGCTGAATTATGAACTGCCTAACTCAAACACCTTAAAGCTCTGTCAATTGCTAACGACCTTGGATGGGCATGAGGGTATTCCGTTAATTTTTCTAGCAGCTGAAAATGTTAATCTTGATGACGACCTCATCAGTACCTGCCATAAGGCTAATGCAGCCACTATTGTGCACCACCCTGCCGAAGCAAAAGATTTAACGCCATTAATAAACTTAGCGTTGTCATTAAAAAGTGAACGTGATGAACGTATTGCGAATGAAGAAAAGTTGCTGCATGAGTTATCCGAACGGCGCATTATGGAAGCACGCTTGCAATATTTGGTGGCGCACGATGAGCTCACCGGGCTATCGAATCGTAGCGGTCTAGAAAAGGCGGTAGATTTTGCTATTTTGCGCTGCAATAACTTCAAGCAACATGGCGCTCTGCTGGATATTGATTTAGACCAATTTAAGGTTGTCAATGATATAGAAGGGCATGAGACTGGCGATTGTTTGTTGGTTGAAATAGCAACCTTGATCCGTTCCGCGTTGGACGCTGATGCCTTTATTTCTCGTGTTGGTTCAAATTTGTTTCAGGTGTTATTGAGTAAAACCTCTGAGCAAGAAGCTTTAGACATCGCTGAGCGCCTTCGGTTAAAGATTGATGAGTTTGACTTTAAGACGGGCAGCAATGTTTATAATGTTTCGGCGAGTATTGGGGTGGCTATTTTAGCGCCGCTGGAAAAAATAAGGCGGCCGAGTGAGCTGATGTCAAAAGCTGATCATGCTTGTTATACCGCGAAGACCCTAGGCAGAAATAGAGTGAACTTGTTTGAGGGAGAAAATGAACAGCTAGCTAGCTTGCGAGATGATGCTCAATGGGTGCCAAAGATTAGGCGAGCCTTAAAAGAGGATGCATTTCAATTGGTGTTTCAGCCGGTTGTCAACGCGAGTGATGGACATGTTTCACACTATGAAACGTTGTTGCGAATGATCGATGATAACGGCGACTTATTAAGTCCGGTGAAATTCATTCCGGTTGCGGAAAGAATGGGTTTGATAAATCAAATTGATTTATGGGTGGTTTCTCACGTGATCGATTATATTGCTGGTTTAGGTAAAGATCAGGAAGATATTTGTTTTACGGTTAATTTATCAATCCATGCCTTACAAGGAGATTTTTTGTTGCCCGTGTTGCAGCAGAAACTAGAAACAAGTTGGATTTCACCTGCGCGTTTAACCTTCGAAATCACCGAAACGGCGGCAGTCTCAAATTTTGAAAAGACCCGGAAAATGGTGGCTAGGATACGGGCATTAGGCTGCCGATTTGCCCTAGATGATTTCGGTGCTGGTTTTAGTTCATTTAATTATTTGAAGAACTTCCCCGTGGACTATTTGAAAATAGATGGGCAGTTTATTAATAACTTGGCGTTAGATCCGGCGGATCAAGTATTAGTGAAGTCGATGATCGATATTGCTCATAGCTTGGGTAAAAAGGCGATTGCCGAGTATGTGTCAAACCCTGAGATCCTGAGAATTCTACAAGAGTTTGGTGTTGATTATGTACAGGGGTATTTGTTAGGTAAGCCAGAAAAGGAATTGTTGGCAGAAAAATATATTAGCTTACATGAGCTAATGAACCAACCCTTGGATGTGAAAGAATTACTCGCCACCTAGGCATCGGTTTATGACATGATGGAGTCCGTGTTTCACGGGTTTTACTGTGACACCTTGTTAACCAGTAAACCTGATGATGGCCAAGCCAAAAAGTAAACCGAAAAAAGCAAAAAAAAACCTTAGCCGCAGTGCTGATAAACAAGACCGCCGTTTATTCAAACGCCTATTTGCTTGTTTGTTGATAGCTTTTTTGTTGGTTTTTTTCGCCTACAGTGCTTACCTCGATAATATCGTTAAAACTCAGTTTGAAGGTAAGCGTTGGGAGTTAGCCGCGCGTGTTTATGCCAACCCGGTTGATATCTATCAAGGCTTAACACTCTCAGCTAGTCAGCTTGAGTCCTTATTAAATGATCTGCACTATCAATACTCTAACAAGCTCCCATCGACTGGAACATACTATCGTTCTGGCGATGTTTTTAGTATTAGAACACGGGGGTTTGAGTTTTTTGATGGTCGAGAAGCGTCCAGCCGTATTCGCATTCGCTTGCAAGATAATATGGTGTCATCGATAAGGAAGCTGGGTTCGGCTACCGATGTGGCTTTGCTGCGTTTAGAACCGGTGCAAGTTGGCAGTTTTTACCCCAAGCATAAAGAAGACCGCTTATTAGTAAAAATAAGCGAGGTGCCGCGAACCCTAATTGATGGCCTTATTACGATCGAAGATCGAGATTTTTATCAGCATTATGGGATATCTATAAAATCAATTCTCCGTGCGCTTTGGGTCAATATTCAAGCCGGCGGCGTAGTTCAAGGGGGGAGTACGTTAACTCAGCAGTTGGTGAAGAACTTTTACCTGAGTTCGGAGCGGAGTCTTTGGCGAAAAATCAAAGAAGCCATGATGGCGCTGATACTGGAGTTTCGTTATCAAAAAGACGATATTTTAGAAGCGTATATTAACGAGGTGTTTTTAGGTCAAGACGGGGAGCGTTCGATTAATGGCTTTGGTATGGCCAGCGTATTCTATTTCAATAAACCGTTAATCGAGTTGAAGCCGCACCAGGTCGCTTTATTGGTGGGCTTGGTAAAAGGGCCGTCTTATTACGACCCACGGCGGCAGCCGCAGCGCGCGCTGAAACGTAGAAACCTAGTGTTGGGTGAAATGGTCAGTGAGGGAGTGTTGCCGCCGCAACAGCGTAATATTGCTCAGCGTTATGGCGTCGATATTTCACCGATTAAGCGGCTCAGCAGTTCGCGCTTTCCGGCATTCTTAGACTTGGTGAAGCGTCAGTTAAGCCGAGACTATCAGGAGGAAGAGCTGCGTTCGGATGGTTTGAATATTTATTCAACGCTAGACTACAGTTTACAAACACAGGCAGAAAAAATATTTAAACAGACGCTGTATTCCTTGAATAAACGATACGGAATTGAACAAGGGAAACTGCAGGGCGCGATGGTTATTACGCGTCGTGAAGGCGGTGAGGTGGTTGCCGTTATTGGTGATAGGAATCCCCGTTTCGATGGTTTTAATCGTGCCTTGGATGCGATTAGGCCGATTGGTTCCTTGGTTAAACCCGCAGTGTATTTAACTGCGTTATCACAGCCGAGTCGATATACCCTGACAAGTCTTATTGACGATAGCTCGATTAGTTTGAAACAGCAATCGGGGGAGTTATGGCAGCCCCAAAATTACGATAAACAAGAGCACGGTGCGGTTTCTTTGCGCAGCGCCTTGGCGCATTCTTATAATCTAGCGACGGTCAGGTTGGGGATGGCATTAAAGGTTCCGCGGGTGAAGAGAACCTTAGAAGTGTTAGGGCTACGGCGTCCGATCGAACCATACCCATCGTTATTGCTGGGGGCGTTATCGTTGTCTCCAGTGGAGGTCGCGCAAATGTACCAGACCTTGGCGGGGGAAGGGTTCTTCACCCCATTGCGCTCAATCCAGTCGGTGACGGCTAATGATAATATGGCCTTGCAACGTTATGCTTTAAATGTGCGGCAAGTGGCTAACCCATCGGCGGTGTATTTACTCAATACGGCGTTACAAGGGGTGATGAACGAGGGTACCGGCCGCTCGGCGTATCAGTATTTGCCGGCAGATTACGGTTTGGTGGGGAAAACGGGTACCACCGATGAGTTGAGAGATAGTTGGTTTGCCGGTTTTAGCGGTGATTACCTAGCGGTGGTATGGCTGGGTAGGGATGACAATAAACCGTCAAAATTGACCGGTGCGAGTGGTGCCTTGAAGGTCTGGTCGAAAGTTATGCAAGCCATTTCTAAGCAGCCGGTACATTTAACCCAGCCCGATGATGTGGAGTATAGCTGGGTGGACCCTTTCGGCCGCCGAGCTAATGAGTTTTGTGCGGATGCTGTACAATACCCGTATATTAAAGGTTCGGCTCCGCTTGAAGACTCTCCTTGTGTCGGGGCTATCGGTGAAACCTTAGAGCGTGCAGGTAATTGGTTTAATGATTTGATGAATAGCAGATAAATGAATATAAAATTAATGTGTTTGGCTTGTTTGGGCTTACTCAGCGGCTGCGCAGACTTGTCAATGTATAACCAAACGCCTGCTCCCATTGGTGGTTCGGCGCCGATGGAACAAGCCCCATCTCAGCGTGTGCCGGTGACGGTGAAAACCTTTCCACTGGATAGCGATACGGTCAGTGATTACAGGCCGCAGCCTGAGATTCAGCGCAGCGTACAAAAACCGGCGGTTATTGCTTTATTGGACGGTGCTCAGCAGTTTAGTGCGCAAGGGCAATAACGCATATCACCGAGGGACCCGCTGGTTTGGCATCATTTGGCAAAAATCCGCATCGCCCAGCAACAGTATGAATTAGCCATCAGTTTGGCGAAAAAGTCTAACCTATTAGCGGCCCATGACCGAATGCTACAACGTAATAATTGGTTAATAATAGCCGAGAGCTTTAACTACTTGGGGCAGACTGGATCGGCTAACAAGGCTCAGCAGCAAGCAGCACGTCTACTTTAGGATGACGGCGACAAACATTTATTCAGTCGAGAAACTGATTGAGCAAGCGAGGCAACTGGCGGCAGACTTTAAACAAATGACGGGTAAGCCCTTGCCGGGTGTTAGCAATGAGATCGCCGAGCACGATGCGGTGAAGTTGTTAGGCCTAGAGTTATGTGAGGACCGTAGCCATGGTTTTGATGCGAGGCGTGTATCAACAACGGTTGGACCGCAACGGGTGCAAATTAAAGCACGGGCGATATTTAATGATAATTATCGCGGGCAGCGGCTGGGTCAGCTCAAGTTTGATAAAGAATGGGACTCAGTGGTATTGGTTTTAATGAATGAGCGTTATCAGGCGTTTGAAATATTAGAAGCGAGGCGCGAAGAAATCGTCGATAATATCAATGATAACCCCAGTCGGAGCAAACGCGGGGCGATGTCGGTGGCAAAATTTCGCAATATTGCGACTTTGGTTTGGACCCTAGAAGAGGGTTTGGATCGTGCGGCTTGGCATGATTAGCTTACATTAAGTCTATAGGTATTCTTTTGCACGATCTCGATTCTATCTTTGGCTCCGACGGTGAGCTGGTCAACCATATCAAAGGCTTTCAAGCGCGTGAAGGTCAACTATCGATGGCGAAAGCCATCGAGCGGGCGATAAACCAGCGGCGGCACTTGGTGGCCGAAGCAGGCACAGGTACCGGTAAAACCTTTGCTTACCTGATCCCGGCGATGTTATCGGGCAAAAAAACCATTATTTCTACCGGTACGCGTAACTTACAAGATCAAATTTTTGAGAAGGATTTTCCTCTGGTACGTGATGCACTCAATGTGCCGGTGCAAGGGGCGGTGCTGAAAGGCCGGGCGAATTACCTATGTCTGTATCGCCTTGAGCAGGCGCAGCAGCAAACCATCGGTTTCGATAAGGAGTCGGCGACCCAGCTAGGCGATATTCAGCGCTGGTCACGGCAAACCCGTGAGGGCGATATTGTAGAGGTTGCTAGCGTAGCCGAAGACTCGCCCATTTGGCAGCAAGTCACCTCAACGGCGGATAATTGTGTCGGCCAAGATTGCCCAATGCTGGCGGAGTGTTTTCCGATGAAAGCGCGGCGAGTCGCCCAAGAGGTCGATGTCTTAATCGTCAATCACCACTTATTATGTGCAGATTGGTCGTTAAAAGATGATGGTTTTGGCCAGTTATTGCCTGAAGCTGAGCTGATTATTGTGGATGAAGCGCACCAGCTGATTGATACCGCCTCACGTTTTCTTGGGGTGTCGGTGAGTGCACGGCAAATCTTGAACTTATTGACGGATATCAGTAGTGAACAATTAAAGGTCGCTTCTGATATGCCGGGTTTGATCGACTTAACCCACGTGTTGAATGAGGATATACGCGAAATGCGCAAGCTGATGCCGGAGCAATCGCAAAAGGGTTCGTGGGTGGAGTTGGCTGAAATGGCTGGTTTTGTCGATGGCTTAGAGTGTTTGATTGAGCGTTTAGAAAAACTGTTTAATGTGCTCACCGAGGTGGCGGTACGCTCGAAGGGTTTAGAGGCGTGCTGGAAGCGTTGTGAGGATATTTTATTGCGGCTACGTTTGTTTACCCAGAGTGAGCAAAAAAACTGGATACAGTGGTTTGAGTCATTCAACCGAACCTTCAGCTTTCATCGAACGCCTTTAGATATTTCGAAAACCTTTGCCAGTTTTGCGTTTGCTAGCGAGGCGAGCTGGATATTTACCTCGGCGACCTTGTCGGTGAATAATAAATTTGATTTTTTTACCCAGCGTTTAGGTCTGCAAGACGCCGATAGTGGGATGTGGGATAGCCCATTCGATTATGTTCATCAAGCCCTGATGTATGTGCCGGAAGGGTTACCTGAACCACGCGACCGGCACTATACGGAGGTGATGATTGAAAAAATCATCCCAGTATTGGAAGCCAGCGAGGGACGGGCGTTTATCTTATTTACCAGCCACCGAGCGCTGCGCGAAGCGGCCAGCTTATTAATGGCGAAAACCGACTTTACTCTACTGGTACAAGGCGAACTGCCTAAGCAGCAAATGCTGGATAGATTTCGTAGTACGACACGAGCGGTACTGTTAGGCACGGCCAGTTTTTGGGAAGGGGTCGATGTGCGGGGCGACGCCTTGTCTTGCGTCATTATCGATAAGTTACCGTTTACCTCGCCAGGGGACCCCGTGACGAAGGCTAGGCTCGAGCATATGACCGCCAATGGCCAGTCGCCGTTCGCTGAATTTCAGCTGCCTTCGGCTGCGTTGACCTTAAAACAGGGTGTCGGGCGCCTCAT
>MAAB01041498.1_pt1 | contig 11070 bp, 23 predicted proteins | sample 1115991 | NCBI WGS metagenome assembly MAAB01 (sample SAMN04961124, study PRJNA320927) | seawater metagenome | isolation source: sample BD02T18 sea water enriched with oil for 18 days | place: USA:Gulf of Mexico | collected 2013-07-27
AACGTTAAGATGGACGTAACTTTAATCGCACCGATTGCGATGGAAGACGGGTTACGTTTTGCTATTCGTGAAGGTGGTCGCACAGTAGGTGCGGGCGTTGTTAGTAAAATCACTGAGTAATAATAATGGCTGCAACTCAAACAATTAGAATCAAGCTGAAATCTTTCGATCACCGATTGATTGATCAATCAGCAAAAGAAATCGTAGAAACTGCAAAACGTACTGGTGCGCGTATTAATGGTCCTATTCCATTACCTACCAAAACAGAACGTTTCACAGTACTGATTTCTCCGCATGTCAATAAAGATGCACGTGATCAGTACGAAATTCGTACTCATAAACGTCTTATGGATATTGTTGAGCCTACTGATAAAACAGTAGATGCATTAATGAAACTGGATCTTGCCGCTGGCGTAGATGTCCAGATCAAGTTGAATTAAAGGGGCAATTTCAATGACTATCGGACTTGTCGGTCGCAAAACTGGTATGACACGTATCTTCACTGAAGATGGTGTGTCAACTCCAGTGACTGTGATTGAAGTAGAACCAAATCGAATCAGTCAACTGAAAACAGTTGATATTGATGGCTATAACGCAATTCAAGTGGCTGTTGGTGAGCGTAAGGCATCTCGTGTGTCTAAGCCGCAAGCGGGTCATTTTGCAAAAGCTGAATCAGCAGCCGGTCGCAATGTATGCGAATTTACAGTTGATTCTGTAAGTGAGTATGAATTGGGTGCTGAACTTAAAGTTGATATGTTTGAAGCAGGTCAAGCAATTGACGTTTCAGGTGTGACTAAAGGTAAAGGCTTTGCGGGTGTAATGAAACGCTACGGCTTCGCCGGTGGTGATGCAACACATGGTAACTCGATCTCTCATCGAGCACCTGGCTCTATTGGCCAGTGTCAAACACCTGGTCGCGTCTTTAAAAACAAAAAGATGGCAGGCCATATGGGTGATGTTCAACGCACACTACAGAATTTATCTGTTGTTCGTGTTGACACTGAAAGAAACTTACTACTTGTAAAAGGTTCTGTACCTGGCGCAAAGGGTAGTAAAGTCGTCATCCGCCCAGCTGTTAAAGCTTAGTAAGGTTCTTAGGGGAATAAACGTGGATCTTCAATTACAATCATTTGACGGGAAAAAAGCTGGAAACATTACTGTTTCTGAAGAGCTATTTGATCGTGAATATAATGAAGCATTAGTACACCAAGTTGTAACGGCTTATCTAGCTGGCGCACGTAGTGGTACACATGCACAAAAAACTCGCTCTGAAGTACGTGGCGGTGGTAGAAAGCCTTTTGCACAAAAAGGTACTGGTAGAGCTCGTGCTGGTACTATCAGAAGCCCCTTGTGGCGTTCTGGTGGCCAAACATTCGCTGCCAAAAATAGAGATTACAGCCAAAAGGTCAATCGTAAGATGTACCGTCATGCTGTCTGTTCTATTCTATCTGAATTACGTCGTAACGATGCTTTAATCGTTGTTGATAAAGTAGACTTAGAAACTGCTAAAACAAAAGACTTATTAGTGAAAACTAAAGCTCTTGGTGTTAGTAATGTTCTTATTATTACAGAAAATGCAGCTGGCAACTTAGCGCTGGCATCTCGTAATTTATATGATATTTCAGCAACAGATGCAGCACATGTTAATCCTGTTGCATTGTTAAGATTTGAAAAAATCGTTATGACTGAAGAGTCGGTACGTAAATTAGAGGAGTCATTAGCATGAACTCTGAAAGACTAACTAAAATTATCGTTGGCCCAGTGGTTGCTGAAAAAGCTTCTCGCGTAGCTGAAAATAATAATCAAGTAGTACTTAAAGTATTACCTAGTGCTAATAAATTAGAAATCAAACAAGCAGTAGAAACATTGTTTGATGTGAAGGTTTCAGCAGTAACCACTTCAAATGTGAAAGGCAAAGTTAAACGCACAGGCCGTGTTCTCGGCAAGCGCAGCGACTGGAAAAAAGCTTATGTCACACTTGCTGAAGGTTCTGATCTGAACTTCCTTGGCGAATAACTAGAATACGGGTGAGGAAAAAGGAATGGCATTAAAAAAAGCTAAACCTACATCAGCAGGGCGCAGATTTGTTGTATCAGTACATACACCGGATCTTCATAAAGGCGCGCCTTATGCACCGTTGGTTGAAAAAAAATCAAAATCAGGTGGTCGTAATAATCAGGGCCGCATCACGGTAAGACATCGTGGTGGTGGTCATAAACAACGTTACCGTTTGATTGACTTTAAAAGAAATAAAGAAGGTATTCCTGCAGTAGTAGAGCGGATCGAGTATGATCCTAACCGTACTGCACATATCGCTTTATTAAGCTACGCAGATGGTGAGAAAACTTACATCATTGCACCTAAAGGTGTTAAGGCTGGCGATAGACTTGAAACTGGTGATGATGCAGCAATTCGTGCAGGCAACTGCATGAAGCTATCATCTATCCCATTGGGTAGTACGATTCACTGTATTGAAATGAAACCTGGTAAAGGTGCTCAAATAGCACGTAGTGCTGGTAACAGTGCTCAATTCGTAGCGCGTGAAAATGGCTATGCCACTTTACGATTACGTTCTGGCGAGATGCGTAAAATCTTGTTAGATTGTAAAGCTACACTAGGTGAAGTTGGCAACGGTGAACATGCACTTCGTTCACTTGGTAAGGCTGGTGCAACTCGCTGGCGTGGTGTTAGACCAACAGTTCGTGGTGTCGTAATGAACCCGGTTGATCATCCACATGGTGGTGGTGAAGGTCGTACATCAGGTGGTCGTCACCCAGTATCACCTTGGGGTATGCCAACTAAAGGCTACAAAACTCGTAAGAATAAGCGTACAGATAATTTAATTGTACGTCGTCGTAATAAGAAATAGGTAGGAATACATATGCCGCGTTCAATTAAAAAAGGTCCATTTATTGACCAGCACCTTGAAAAGAAGGTCTTGGAAGCGATTGAAACTGAAAATAAACGTCCGATCAAAACTTGGTCACGACGTTCAATGATTTCGCCAGAAATGATTGGTTTAACAATTGCCATTCATAATGGTAGACAACATATGCCTGTATTTATTACAGAAGATATGGTTGGGCATAAGTTGGGTGAGTTTTCTCCAACACGTACCTTTAAAGGTCATGCCGTTGATAAGAAATCAAAGCGATAAGGTTTAAGATATGGCTACGAAAGCAAAATACAGCTATGCACGAATTTCTGCACAAAAAGTTCGTTTGGTTGCAGATCAAATTAGGGGCTTACCAGTAGAGAAAGCAATTAATCTACTGTCTTATAGTCCAAAGAAAGCAGCTTCACTTATGAAGGACGTGCTTAACTCTGCTATTGCAAATGCGGAACACAATGATGGTTCAGATATTGATGAGCTAATTGTTTCTGTAGTAATGGTGGATGCAGGTCCAACTCAGAAACGTATGTCACCACGTGCTAAAGGTCGTGGTAATCGTATCCTTAAACGCACAAGCCACATTACTGTGGTTGTTGACGAAAAGTAAGAGAGAATACTTATGGGACAAAAGGTTCACCCAATTGGCTTCAGACTTGGTATAATTAAAGATTGGAATTCGATCTGGTATGCTGACTCTGCAGATTTTTCAGTAATGCTGAATAATGATTTGAAAGTGCGTGCTTATCTTAAAGATAAGTTGTCGCATGCATCAGTCAGCAAAATTCAGATTAATAGACCGGCTAAAACTGCCAAGATTACTATTCACACCGCTCGTCCAGGGATTGTGATTGGTAAGAAAGGTGAAGATATTGATAAGTTGAGAAAAGAAGCCTCAGCTATCATGGGTATACCTGTTAGCGTTGGTGTAGAAGAAATTCGAAAGCCTGAGCTTGATGCAACATTAGTTGCTGAAAGTGTAGCTCAACAACTAGAGCGTCGCATCATGTTCCGTAGAGCAATGAAGCGTGCTGTTACTAATACTATGCGTTTAGGCGCCGGTGGTATTCGTATTAATGTTGCTGGACGTTTGAATGGTGCAGAGATCGCTCGTACAGAGTGGTACCGTGAAGGCCGAGTGCCTTTGCACACTTTGCGTGCTGATATCGATTACGGTGTTGCGGAAGCTAATACAACATACGGGATTATCGGTATTAAGGTTTGGATATTTAAGGGTGAAGTTTTTGATACAAAGTCAAAAGCTATTGCTCCAGCTGAAAAATAAGGTTTTAACCAATGTTACAGCCAAAAAGAACGAAATTTAGAAAGCAGATGAAGCTGCGTAATCGAGGCTTGGCCCATCGTGGTTCAAAAGTAAGCTTCGGTGAGTTTGGTCTTAAGTCTTTAGATCGTGGTCGTGTTACCGCTCGTCAAATTGAAGCGGCACGTCGTGCGATGACTCGTCACATTAAGCGTGGTGGTAAAATTTGGATTCGAGTGTTTCCTGATAAGCCTATTACAAGTAAACCGCTTGAAGTACGTCAAGGTAAAGGTAAGGGTAATGTGGAGTATTGGGTTGCAAATGTACAGCCTGGTCGCATGCTCTATGAGATGGAAGGTGTTAGTGAAGAAGTGGCGCGTGAAGCATTCCGCCTTGCTGCTGCTAAACTTCCTGTAAAAACAACATTTGTAACGCGAGCAATACTGTAATGAAAGCGACTGAAATTAGACAAAAGTCTGTTGAAGAGATGAAGCAAGAGCTAGAGGCTCTTCATAAAGAACAGTTTAATTTGCGCATGCAAAATGCCACAGGTCAATTGACACGTTCTAGTGAATTAAAACGTGTTCGCCGTGACATTGCTCGTATTAAAACTGTACTTAACGAAAAGAAATAGGGTACGAAGATGAGTGAACAGGAAAAAAGTACACGTTTAGTAACGGGTCGTGTCATAAGCGACAAGATGGATAAATCCATTACAGTGTTGGTTGAGCGTAAAGTTGCCCATCCTATTTATAAGAAATATGTAAAACGCTCAACTAAGTTGCATGCACATGATGAAAAGAATGAATGCAATATTGGTGATGTGGTAAATATTACTTCAAGCCGTCCTTTGTCAAAGACAAAGAGCTGGAACTTGGTTGACATCGTCAGCCGTGCGAAGTAAACCCACGGGATATATTGGAGTTTAGACAATGATTCAAATGCAAAGTAGTCTAGATGCCGCAGATAACAGCGGTGCACGACGCGTAGAATGTATCAAAGTATTAGGTGGTTCACACCGCCGTTATGCTGGTATCGGTGATGTAATTAAAGTCACTATTAAAGAAGCAGCACCTCGCGGTAAAGTAAAAAAAGGTGATGTTCATAATGCTGTTATCGTACGTACTCGTAAAGGTGTACGCCGTCCAGATGGATCTGTGATCCGTTTTGATAGCAATGCAGCAGTTTTATTGAACGCTGCTCTTCAGCCTATCGGTACACGTATCTTTGGCCCTGTAACACGGGAACTTCGTGGTGAGAAGTTTATGAAGATTATTTCTTTAGCACCAGAAGTACTATAAGTAGGAATTCTGTAATGGAAAGATTAGTTAAAGGTGATCAAGTAGTTGTAACTACTGGTAAAGATCGCGGAAAAGAAGGTGAGGTTATTCGCCGTGGACAAGATGGTAAATACCTTGTTCAAGGAATTAACCTTGTAAAAAAACATACCAAGCCTAACCCGGCTCTTGGTAGCGCAGGCGGTATTATTGAAAAAGAAATGCCAATTGAAGGTTCTAACATTGCTTTGTTAAACCCTGCTACAGGAAAAGGCGACAAGGTTGGTTTTAAAGTTTTAGAAGATGGCCGAAAAGTTCGTGTTTTTAAATCAAACGGCGAAGTTGTTGGCGCTTAGGCTACGATAAGGTAATTACAGTGAGCAGATTAAAAGATTTTTATCGTGAAACAGTGGTCAAGCAGTTAACAGAGCAGTTTGGCTATAAATCAGTTATGGAAGTACCAAAGATCACAAAGATCACTCTGAATATGGGTGTTGGTGAAGCTTTAACTGATAAGAAAGTTTTAGAAAATGCAGTTGCTGATATGGAGAAGATCTCTGGTCAGAAAGTTGTAGTAACTAAAGCTAAAAAGTCAATTGCGGGCTTTAAGTTACGCGAAGGCTGGCCAGTTGGTTGTAAAGTTACATTGCGCTCAGAGCGTATGTATGACTTTTTAGACCGTTTGGTTACAATTTCCATTCCACGTATTCGTGACTTTCGAGGCTTAAACCCTAAGTCTTTTGATGGTCAAGGTAATTACAGTATGGGAATTAAAGAACAAATTATCTTCCCGGAAATTGAGTACGATAAAATAGATGCTTTACGTGGTATGGATATTACTATCACCACAACTGCTAAAACAGCAGAAGAATCAAAAGCGTTATTGTCGGCATTGAAATTTCCTTTTAGAAAATAAATATTGGTTGGATGGAATAAGTTATGGCTAAACGTTGCATGGTTAATCGCGAGATTAAAAGAGCAAAATTGGTAAAAAAATACGCGACAAAACGCGCAGAATTGAAAAAGCAAATGATTGATATGTCATTAAATTATGATGATAGACAAGAAGCTGCTAAGAAATTCCACGCTTTGCCTCGTAACTCGAGCTCTGTTCGCATGAGAAATCGTTGTGAAATAACAGGTCGTCCACATGGTTATTATCGTAAGTTCGGCTTGTCTCGTAATAAATTACGCGAACATGCAATGAAAGGTGATATTCCTGGTTTAGTTATGGCGAGTTGGTAATTGCCAACTTATATTGGAGCTAGTTTAAAATGAGTATGAGTGACCCAATCGCAGATATGCTGACTCGCATTCGTAATGCCCAGCAAGCGAATAAAAGTGATGTGACAATGCCTTCATCTAAGGTAAAAGTTAGTATCGCAAAAGTCCTACAAGATGAAGGCTATATTTCAGCCTACAATGTAAGTGAAGATGACGCTAAGGCTATTCTTTCAATTTCATTGAAATATTTTGAAGGTAAACCTGTTATTTCCAAACTTGACCGTGTAAGTCGACCAAGTTTGCGAGTTTATAAATCAGCTACAGAAATTCCAGTAGTAATTGGTGGCTTAGGTGTGGCGATTATCTCTACATCACAAGGCGTAATGGCTGGACGTAAGGCTAAAGCACTTGGACAGGGTGGCGAAATCCTGTGTGCAGTTAGTTAAGCCTTATTAATTGGAGATTGTATAATGTCACGTATTGCAAACGCGCCGGTAGAGATTCCTGCAGGTGTAGAAGTGTCACTAAACGGTACTGAGATTTCGATCAAAGGTGCTAAAGGTACGTTAAGTCGTAATGTTCACCCTGATGTTGAAGTTACGCAAGAAGGTTCTGCTTTAAAAGCAAGTAGTCGATTGAAGTCAAAGGCTGCAGTTGCTCTAGCAGGAACTACACGTGCTTTACTAAATAATATGGTACTCGGTGTATCTAAAGGTTTTGAAAAGAAATTAACTCTAGTTGGTGTTGGTTACCGTGCTAAAGCACAAGGTAGCAAATTAGACTTAACTCTTGGTTTCTCACATCCTGTACAATATGCCGTTCCAGAAGGTATTAAAATTGAAACGCCAAGCCAAACAGAAATTGTTGTGACTGGCGCCGATAAACAAGTAGTTGGTCAAGTTGCAGCAGATATCCGTGCTTACCGTCCGCCAGAACCTTATAAAGGTAAAGGTGTACGTTACACAGATGAGCATGTTGCTCGTAAAGACGCTAAGAAGAAATAATTAGGCTGAACCATGGATAAGAAAAATTCACGTTTACGCAGAGCTGTAAAGTCTCGTGCAAAGATAAAAGAACTACAAAAATACAGACTAAGTGTTCACAGAACACCTCGTCATATTTATGCTCAGGTTCTTAGTTATGACAGCACAAAGGTTATTGCCTCTGCATCGACACTAGATGCTGACGTTAAAAAAGAACTGACGGCTTTAGGCAATGTGACAGCAGCAGAAGCTGTTGGTAAAGCAGTTGCTTTGCGAGCAGTCAGTGAAGGTGTAACTGAAGTTGCATTTGATCGCTCTGGTTTTAGTTATCACGGCCGTGTTAAAGCACTGGCTGATGCTGCCCGCGAAAACGGTCTGCAGTTCTAATTTAAAGGTATTATCACATGGCTCAAAAAGATCAGCGTCAACAAACACCATCTGATGGTTTAATTGAAAAACTAGTTGGTATTCGCCGAGTTGCAAAAGTTGTTAAAGGTGGTCGAGTATTCGGTTTTTCAGCTTTAACTGTTGTTGGTGACGGCAATGGCCGAGTAGGTTTTGGTCAAGGTAAAGCTCGCGAAGTGCCTATAGCAATCCAAAAAGCTATGGACGAAGCTCGCAAAAACATGCAAACAGTCACATTAAATGAACATACGCTTCAACATGCTGTGAAGTCGCGTCATGGGGCTGCTAAAGTCTACATGCAGCCAGCTTCTGAAGGTACGGGCGTAATTGCCGGTGGTGCGATGCGTGCAGTGTTTGATGTGGTTGGTGTACACAACGTATTAGCTAAGTCTATTGGCTCTACTAACCCATTAAATGTTGTTCGTGCAACTATTAATGGTTTAACTGATATGAATAACCCTGAAGCAGTGGCAGCCAAACGTGGCAAGTCAATTGCTGAGATCATGGAATAATCAAAATGTCACAAGCTAAATTAAAAGTCACATTAGTTAAAAGTACTATTGGTCGCTTGGCAAAACATAAAGCATGTGTTGCTGGATTGGGTCTTAGAAAGACTGGAAGTAGCGCAATAGTAATTGATACACCTGAAAATAGAGGCATGATCAATCATGTTTCTTATTTGGTGAAGGTTGAGGAAGCATAATGATTAAGTTAAATACTATTGCTCCAGCACCAGGAGCTACAAAAGATGCGAAACGCGTCGGTCGTGGTATTGGTTCAGGTCATGGTAAAACTGCCGGGCGTGGTCACAAAGGTCAGAAGTCTCGATCTGGTGGGTTCACTAAACGTGGTTTTGAAGGTGGTCAAATGCCTTTACAGCGTCGTTTACCAAAAGTTGGTTTTAGCTCACGTAAGGGCGCAAGTTCAACTGAAGTTCGTTTAGATGTTTTAGCATCAATCGGTGCTGAAGTGATCGACTTACTAACTTTGAAAACTGCTGGTGTTGTATCTGACAATATTCTAAAAGTTAAAGTAATTAACTCTGGTGAATTGTCTACTGCAATCACAATTAAAGGACTATCTGTAACTGGCGGAGCAAAGACTGTAATTGAAGCTGCCGGCGGTAAGATCGAAGAGTAACTTCTGTGGAAAAAAACAAACAACAAGCAGCGCTTTCAGGAACTGGTAAGTTTGCTGAGTTAAAGAGTCGGTTACTATTTGTACTTGGTGCATTGATAGTATATCGAATGGGTACATTTATACCTGTTCCAGGTATCGACCCAGCAGCGCTGGCTGTTATGTTTGAGCAGCAGAAGGGCACTATTTTAGACATGTTTAACATGTTTTCTGGTGGCGCATTGTCTCGGTTATCTGTGTTTGCACTTGGCATAATGCCTTACATCTCAGCATCGATTATTATGCAACTGTTGACCGTTGTACATCCGAAGCTGGCACAGATGAAAAAAGAAGGTGCAGCTGGAAAAAGAAAAATAACTCAATATACTCGCTACGGTACCTTGGTATTGGCGACATTCCAAGCACTTGGAATTGCGCTTGCTCTGGAAGGTCAGAGTGCAGGTGGTTTGAGTGTGGTTGTTGACCCGGGCTTAATATTCAGAATTACTGCGGTGATTACATTGGTTACTGGCACAATGTTCCTAATGTGGTTAGGTGAGCAGATTACTGAGCGTGGTATTGGTAATGGTATTTCGTTAATTATATTTGCAGGTATTGTTGCAGGTCTGCCGTCAGCGATTGGTGGAACATTAGAGTTAGCTAGAACTGGGCAGTTACATACATTCCTAGTTATAACGTTACTAGCCTTGGCTTTAGCCGTGACAGCGTTCGTAGTGTTTGTTGAAAGAGCACAAAGACGAATCCCTGTTCATTACGCTAAAAGGCAGCAAGGTCGTAAGATGATGGCCGGTCAAGTGACTCACTTGCCACTTAAATTAAATATGGCTGGTGTAATCCCACCAATATTTGCTTCAAGTATCATCCTGTTTCCTGCTACAATAGCTGGCTGGTTCGGAGCCTCTGAAGGAATGGGCTGGTTACAAAATATATCTACATTGATGTCCCCAGGACAGCCAATGTATGTATTAGCTTATGCTGTTGCGATAATATTTTTCTGCTTTTTCTATACGGCATTGGTATTCAATCCGAAAGAAACTGCTGAGAATTTACAAAAATCTGGCGCTTTTGTTCCAGGGATTCGTCCTGGTGAACAAACAAGTCGTTATATTGATAGCATAATGGGTCGTTTAACCTTAGCCGGTGCGATCTATATTACGGCAGTATGTTTACTGCCTGAGTTTTTAATACTCTATTGGAATGTACCATTTTATTTTGGTGGTACATCACTGTTGATTATTGTCGTTGTGGTAATGGATTTTGTTTCACAGGTCCAGTCACATATGATGTCTCAGCAGTACGAAAGTTTGATGCGTAAATCAAACAAAAACAATAATGGGATGTCAGGCTTTTTAAGCTAAGACCTCAAGTACAAGATTTTAGTGGAGAATTTCGATGAAAGTTCAGGCGTCGGTAAAGAAGATTTGTCGCAACTGTAAAGTCGTTAAGCGTAAAGGTGTTTTGAGAGTTATCTGTAAAGAAGCTCGACATAAGCAGCGTCAAGGTTAACTTGCTTGCAATTAATTAAGTTGTTGTTGAACATGGGTGGCTTGTGTTAGAATTCACTGTTCACTCCTGGTAAGGTTTAGGATAAATAAATGGCTCGTATAGCTGGAATAAATGTACCGGTGCAAAAGCACACGGTGATCGCATTAACTTCAATCTATGGTATTGGTAGTACACGTGCACAAGAAATTTGTGCAGCTGCTGCTGTTGCCCCTGATGCAAAAATCAGAGATTTGACAGAGCAAGAAGTTGAAGCGTTACGTACTGAAGTTGGTAAGTTTACTGTAGAAGGTGACTTGCGACGTGAAGTTTCAATGGATATTAAGCGTCTAAAAGACCTAGGCTGCTATCGAGGTGTTCGTCACCGTCGAGGCTTGCCATTACGTGGTC
>MAAB01042852.1_pt1 | contig 11065 bp, 12 predicted proteins | sample 1115991 | NCBI WGS metagenome assembly MAAB01 (sample SAMN04961124, study PRJNA320927) | seawater metagenome | isolation source: sample BD02T18 sea water enriched with oil for 18 days | place: USA:Gulf of Mexico | collected 2013-07-27
CAAGCGCGTAAGGCGGTCCATCTTGGCCTGTTGTATTAAATCCATAGCATTGGTGCGGTGATATTGTTTGGCGGGGTCCCAATCGCCTTCGCTGTCGTAATCTAAAAACTGATTAGGAAAGACTAATTTTTTTAGTGAAGTGGGATCTTGCATTAACGTGTACTGAGTAATGCCTGCTGTTTCTTTATAGCCGCCGTTACTAATATAGGCTAAGGGTAAATTAGCACCTAGGGTGGCCGCGGCAATGGCCGAAAAGCTAGGGTAACCATGAGCTAACTGCCCACTCCAAACGTGTCTTACACCCGCTTCGTGAGCATTGGTTTGGCAATCAATACCGTTAATGACCAGCATGTTTTTATGATGCGCTTGAAAAAATGCACTGTTGTGTGCAAAAGGCGCGTACTGAATAGGACTGTCTTGAATACTTTGCACACCTTGATTGCTGGCCCAGCGGTTTATTAAACTATTGGCCTTAGGGTCGCAAAAACTGGTCACATCCCAGCCACCATCGGCACTGATACTGACAAAAAACTTGCCTCTATACGGCGTAAGATTTGCCGCCTGTACAGGGTTATTTACCCAAGGCTGAGCTGCGCATAAACCGGCGGCGGCTAATGTTTTAATAAAATCACGACGTCGCATTATGACTCCCTGAGTGGCCGCTGATATTCGCGTTGTAGGTCGCTAGTGTTAACATCATAAATACAACACTTTGTAATCACTGATTAAGTACATTAAAACTCCCATCCATGGGCGCACGACCTGGTTGCTGTCGTCCCGCAGGGCGCTTTCATCTTGCCAATCAAGCTGGCAAAACTCATCAAAATCGTCATGAGTTTCGTGGTTTTCATTAGTACTTAACACGGTGGTGGCATTGTTTTGTAAGCGCTCATCTCTTAGTCCCACAAATAAATCAAAGGCCGCGTTTATTTCAGTGCTTGTGGATTCGTCATTGCCCCAAAAACGCGAAATTAAATGACTCATAGCCGCCTTAATAGCAGCGTGTCCCGATGCGGTGTCGGGTGTATCGGCGAGGCCAACCTTGTTAAATAACAAACGCTCAGTAATGGGCAACTCAAAGTCGTCGATCACTAAGCGGCACACCATTTCGCTGCTGTATCTTTCCACTACCGTGGCCATTAACGTATTTAATTGAGGATTTCTATCCGTTACGCCATCGCTGTCGATTCCCCCGTAAAAGCCATAAAAATCATGGGTGAGCTGATTGCGGTCTTCATCCCACACATAGCGCCAATGGGTGCCTAGTAAAGCCGTTAACTTGCGGTTTAATTGCTCAGGAGTGAGTAACCTATCTAGCCCCATGTGGGAAAGTGCAATTTGCTCATCAAGTCGCAGTGCTTGTTCACTTAATTGTGCTCTAAATAACGGTGAGGCCAGCATGTCGACCAATAAGTCCTTTAAATTAAAGGCACCATGGGTGGCGGTACCGGCACTGCCATTAGTAAATGCGCTGGCAAACTCTTCTATAAACATCCTATCAATTTCAAAAGCACCAAGGCGCCCTGCAAATTGTTGATCCATTGTGTTGGTCGGTAAGGGGACGGGCTCGCGGGCAAATACGCCCTTGAACCAAAACTTAACGGTGCCGCTGGCAAACTTAGGGTCCTCAACGAGCTGCTGCGCCAACCACCTAAGGCCAGTGTTTTTTTGGTTGTCAGGGAGCGGCAGACTGCCAAAGCCTGCTAACCGCATGTCTCGGTACCATAAGTCTCCGACCACATAGGGATCAAAAAATTCTTTGTAACCCACCCAAGGTAAGGCATCTTGGTCGCACAGCCATTCACCACCTTCCGGGTGAGCGCTATCTGGAAACCAGCCGCATTGATCACGAAATTGGCCATCATTCCCCCAGTTCTGAAAGGCGCCAGCTACTGGGTCCATAAGCTCATGGCACACTGCGCAGTCGGGGTTATTAAGTGTAGGGTTGTCTACATCAGCTAAGCTGTCGCTGTTCATGGGGCGAGTAGCAAGACCTTCAATATCCATTCCCAGAAAAAAATAATGGGTCCAGCGTGAACGTGCTCGGTTGCGGTTGGTGTCAGTACTGGGAAAGCGGGCTAAAAACATGGGGCTAGTGAGTATGCCTGCGTGGGGTAAATTGGCGCCATTGCGATATCCCGTATTTATCTGTGCTGGTTGCCAATCTTCGAAGTCAAAACTATCTACAAAAGACAAGCCGGTATTAAATATGTCATTTAAATAGGGGTTCACCAAAATATAGTTGGCGGTGAGCACTTGCGAATAAGCTTGCTCTTGTTGCACCACTCGAGCAATTAGTCTTAATGGCTCTTGTGCAAGTGCCAAGTTAGTTTGGTTTAGCGTGTCCCATACTAGTTGTTGGGCCAATTGGCGCTCTTCATCTGTATTGGCATTTTCAAGCGCGAGCTCCAGTGGGGCAATGCGTGAATTTATATGAGGATAAAAGTGCTCGCCATTTAAGGCGCTCAATCCAGGGGTGCGACTACCGGCCCACTTCATGGTGAGGAGTTGGTCATTGGCCGCCTCCATTAAAAAATCAGTAAATTCAGGGCCGCTCATTAGGGTCCGGAGTTTTAATTTTAAATTACTGTCGGTGATAAGGGCCAATTCATCATTGCTGGCTAATCGGCCATTCATAAGCAATGCCGCCTGTCGGTAAGTATAAGCAGCACTGGCCATCGTGAGTTTATTAATCAGTGTGCGTGGCTCTATCGAACTGCTGACGGGTGGCTCGTCACTGGTATCGCAAGAGGTAATAGGAGTTGAAAAGCGTTGGGTTAATTCAGTTAGTATTTGAAAGTTTTCATCGCCGCTAGTGAGTAATACGCCACCGCCATGGGTCACACCGTTATTACTGGCTTTATTTAGTAGTCCACTAGGGTAGGCATTCTCATAACTTAGGCTGACGGCATAGTTTGCATCTAAGGCTGATAACGAATTATTAAGAATATAGGCACTTTGTCCTGCCAGTCCTCCTTCGTTATGGCAGGCTGCGCACTGGCTTAATACTCTAGGCCATGCGCGGTTAGCCATGAAGCTGCTATCGGTTTCACAAGCCATGAAGGCTGGGTTGACTGTGTCTGGATCATCTTTTGCTTGATTATCTTGCTCGTGAGGTGGAACCACAGTGATGCCTTCTGACGCATCACCGCAGCCTGTTAATAGGGTTAAAGCTAGGCCCAGCGCGGCCACAACCGGTGCGACTCGAAAAACCATAGACAATCCCCTAAAAAAGCACCTACTCTTACTTTAGTTTAGTCTAGTTATAGACCACGTAAGCGTTGAAAGTTGTATATATTTACAGCGATTTGTACAGACCTGTAAGGAATAGCGGGGCTTGTTTGGTTTTCAGGCAGGGCATAAACGGGTACAATCGCCCCCACTAATTGCTCTTTATACATAGGCTGTGCCATGCGTTGTCCATTTTGCGATGAACAAGACACTAAAGTCATCGATTCCCGCCTGGTGGCAGACGGTGATCAGGTGCGTCGGCGACGTCAATGTCAGGCCTGTGAAGAACGTTTCACCACCTTTGAAAGTGCTGAATTGGTCATGCCTAAATTGATCAAAAGCGACGGCACACGTGTTCCCTTCGACGAACAAAAGCTCACCAGTGGCATTCAACGAGCATTGGAAAAGCGCCCTGTTAGCGTTGAAAGCATTGAAGCCTCTATTCACCGAATTCAAGCCAGCTTAAGAGCCACCGGCGAGCGAGAGCTTAAAAGCCGCATCGTAGGCGAATTGGTGATGGATGAGTTACGCAAACTGGATCAGGTAGCGTACGTACGCTTCGCGTCGGTTTATCGTCAGTTCCAAGACATTGAAGAATTTAGCCAAGAAATCGATCGTATGCGCCACGATGTCCCTGAACATGGCGACTCCAGCTCAGATACCGCTCAAACAGATACCCCTGCGTTAAATAGGCTTGCCTCGCAAAGCGAACCCTCTACGTGATTCATCTTGAATACATGGCCCGAGCTATATCATTAGCTAAGCTAGGTTTGTATACCACCGACCCCAACCCAAGAGTGGGCTGCGTTATCGTGAAAGACGGAATCATTGTCGGTGAGGGGTTTCACCGCAGGGCAGGCGAAGGTCATGCTGAGGTAAATGCGCTGTTAATGGCAGGTTCACAAGCAAAAGGGGCCACTGCTTATGTAACGTTGGAGCCCTGCAGTCACTTTGGTCGCACCCCGCCTTGCAGCGATGGACTTATTAAGGCCGGTGTCGCGCATGTAGTGTGTGCCATGCAAGACCCCAATCCTGAGGTGGCCGGTAAAGGTTTTGCTAAACTTAAAGCGGCCGATATTGAAATTACATTGGGTGTATTAGAAGACCAAGCGCGTGATTTAAACCCGGGATTTATAAAACGTATGGAAACAGGTTTGCCATTTGTACGCCTTAAAATGGCATCCAGCTTAGATGGCCGAACCGCGATGCAAAGTGGTGAAAGTCAATGGATTACTGGACCGCATGCTCGCGCGGACGTGCAAAAATTACGAGCGCGCAGCTCGGCCGTTATCACTGGTATCGGCAGTATTTTACAGGACGATTCATCGCTTACGGTTAGGGCTAATGAATTAGAATTTGATGATGCAGAGTTTGCCCAATTTGTTGCCAGTCGCCAGCCATTAAGAGTGGTGCTGGACAGCCAAGGTCGCTTGCCTAAAACAGCTAAAATATTAAAACAAGATGGTGACACGTTGGTGGTGGTGAAACACGGCGTGCAACTGCATGTAGGTGCTGAAGTATTGCCACTTGATATTGATGAAAATGGATTAGATTTACCAGCTCTTTTACGGGAGTTAGGTGATCGTCACTGTAACGAAGTGTTAATTGAAACCGGAGCCACCTTAGCGGGTCAATTTATTAAACAGGCGCTGGTGGATGAAATGGTGTTGTACATGGCACCTTGTTTGATGGGAAGTGAAGCGCGTCCGTTGTTTCAGTTGCCCATTAGTGAAATGGCCGATAAAAAGCTGTTAAATATTATTGATACACGCATGGTGGGCGATGACATTCGCCTGACCATAGGTTTTTAATCTTTTTGTACATGTTGGCCTTAAACAGATTGAAGGTTTAAGGATGCAAATAATTAGTGTGAGAGACGTAAATGGCGCTTAATAAAATAGAAGAAATAATTGCCGATATTCGCGATGGCAAAATGGTTATCCTTATGGATGACGAAGATCGTGAAAATGAAGGCGATATTATTGTGGCTGCCGAGAAAGTCACCCCTGAAATTATCAACTTCATGGCCAGTAAAGCTCGTGGACTAATTTGTTTAACCCTAACGCCAGAACGTTGTGATTATTTAGGCCTGCCTTCTATGGTGGCGGGTAACGGTTCTAAATTTAGTACCCCTTTTACCGTGTCTATTGAAGCGGCAGAAGGCGTAACCACAGGTATTAGTGCTGGTGATCGTGCCGTGACGGTACTGGCTGCGGTTAATCCTATGTCAAAGCCCGATGATATTGTGCAGCCAGGACATATTTTTCCATTACGCGCACAACCGGCTGGTGTTTTAACACGTGCCGGCCATACCGAAGCGGGTTGCGATATTGCAGGCCTAGCCGGTTTACAGCCGTCGGCGTGTATTGTTGAAATTATGAATGAAGACGGCACGATGGCGCGTCGCCCTGAATTGGAAGTATTTGCTAAAGAGCATGATCTAAAGATTGGTACGATCAGCGATTTAATTCAATACCGTATGAGTAATGAAAAAACGGTAGAAAAAACCAGTGTAGATAAAATCACCACTGAATATGGCGAGTTTGATTTACACATGTACCGTGACACGATTAATAACGAAACCCACATGGCGTTAAGTTTAGGCGATGTGGAAAAAGATGAGGCACCGGTAGTGCGAGTACAAATCGCTGAAACCTTACGTGACGTATTGGGTGCAGTGGTTAAAAATTCTAAAAGCTGGTCGGTGGATAATTCCTTAAAGGCTATTTCAGAAGCGAAAAGTGGCGCGCTAATTATATTAAGCGCCGGTGGCCGTGAAGATGTTTCCGCCAGCGTAGAAACATTTTTTGGTCGTCAAAAGCCGTTGCGTTCTACCGATGTAGATAGCTCTGGTGCGTATGTGACCATAGGTACAGGCTCACAAATTTTACGCGATTTGGGCGTGACTAAAATGCGTCTATTAAGTAGCCCAATGAAGTTTACGGGTATTTCGGGCTTCAACTTAGAAGTTCTGGAATACATCCCTTATCAAGGTTAACAAATAGCATTTAATACGTTTGTGATTTAAAGAATTAAGAATTTTAAAGTAGGGTTTTAACATGAAAAAAATAGAAGGGAAATTAACGGCTTTGGATGCCAAGTTTGCCATCGTGCAAACGACTTGGAACGAGTTTGTTGTTGATAAACTGGTTGATGGTGCAGTGCGCGGTTTAACCCGTCACGGTATTGAAGAAGACAACATTACCTTAATTACGTGTCCTGGTGCGTTTGAAGTTCCATTGGTGGTTAATAAATTAGCGCAAAGCGGTAAATATGATGCCGTTATCGCCCTAGGTGCGGTGATTCGTGGATCAACCCCCCACTTTGATTATGTGTCAGGTTCTGCGGTCAGTGGCTTAAGTCAAATTACGCTTGAAACCGGCGTTCCGGTATCATTTGGTATTTTAACCGTTGATACAATTGAACAGTCTATTGAACGCGCAGGCACAAAAGCAGGTAACAAGGGTGAAGAATCTGCTTTAACCGCATACGAAATGGTTAGTCTACTTAAGCAGTTGGAGGCGTAATGACTGATACCTCTAAACCCGTACCGCGTAAAAACAACAGTGATCGTCCCAATCCGGGCGCTCGTCGCAAGGCGCGCCATTATGCTATGCAAGCTTTGTATCAGTGGGATATGGCCGGCTCTAACCTGAGTAAAATTGAAGCGGAATTTATCGCTGATAACGACATGACGCACGTGGATACCGAATATTTCCGTGATATTTTACGTGGCGTGCCTAACAATCTAAGTGAATTAGATGAGATGTTAATGCCTTGTCTTAGTCGTGAAATGGAAGAAGTAACGCCCGTTGAGAAAGCTATTTTAAGATTGGCGGCGTTTGAATTGGCACATCGCATAGATGTACCTTATAAAGTTGTGATTAACGAAAGTGTTGAACTGTCTAAAAAGTTTGGCGCCACCGAAAGTCATAAATTTATTAACGGTGCATTGGATAAGCTTTCGCAAGTTGTTCGCATTGTAGAAATAAAAAAGTAAACCTTTGATGCGCTTCCCGTAATCAACGGGAAGCCTTTTTCCTTTCTCTAAAAGCTTGAGTCCTAATACGTGAAAGAGTTTGAGCTAATTGAACAATATTTCCAGCAACAAAAACTGTCTTGGTGTAACCCCCATATAAGCCTAAGTATTGGCGACGACTGTGCCGTGTTGAATGTACCGCCTCACCAGCAATTATGTATTTCCATGGATACATTAGTTGAGGACGTACACTTTCCTAAGGGTGCTAATCCCTATGATATTGCTACCCGAGCATTGTGTGTGACATTAAGTGACTTGGCCGCCATGGGGGCCACGCCTATTGGTTTTACTTTGGGCATCACTTTGCCTGAGGCAAGTCCTAGCTGGCTAAGTCACTTTAGTCGGGGTCTAGTGGATATGGCTCAGCAATATCAATGCCCTCTTATGGGAGGAGACACCACTAAGGGGCCTATATTGGTGATTACCATTCAGGTACATGGCGTGGTGGAAAAAGGCCAGGCACTAACACGTTCAGGTGCTTGTGTAGGTGATCAAGTATATGTGAGCGGTAGTATGGGGGATGGTGGTGGTGCTTTGCCGATAGTATTGGCAGACCCCGCGTTAAAAAAGCCTGAATCTCTTTCACCGTTAACTCAACATTTTTATAAACCTTTGCCAAAAATTGGATTTTCTCAATCGTTAATCGGGGTGGCTACCTCGTGTCTAGATGTGAGCGATGGCTTAGTTCAGGACTTAAACCATATTTGTAAAAAGAGTGGCGTGGGCATTGAGCTTAATGTTAACAATGTACCTATGTCACAGGCTTTGATTGAGTGTTATGGAGATCAGCAAGCCTTACAATATGCTTTAAGTGGTGGTGATGATTATCAGCTGGCATATACCGCAGGGCATTGTGAAAATGGAATCTGTATTGGACAAGTAGTCGCGGGAGAAGAGGTAAGTATTTTAGGCGGGGAATTGTTAGGTGTGGGGTTTCAGCATTTTTAATGAAAAAGGCAGCATTGTGAATAGTCGTACACTGTAATACTGCTTACTCTAAGTTGGCCCAGTTTATTTACAGCATAAAAAAAGCCCAAGCGTTTAACACACTTGGGCTTTTTTATTGAACTGGAAAACTATAACGTTTTGATTGGCACCTTAAAAGTGCCAATCAAAGGCTAAGCTTTACTGAGCGTTCAACGCTGAAATTTCTTTCGCTAGTTCGTCATGACCCTTCTTAGATTGAAACTTCTGCCATAACGCTTTTTCGTTGTTCATAGATGTTTTAAGGGCTGTTTCATGAATCAAGCTAGCGGCGTTATCATCTAGGCCTACTAGTACGTATAAGTTGCCGTTAGGGCTGCGACGGGTTTTAAAGATGCGAGTGCCCACTAATGTTTCGTTAGTGATCTGCTTAGTCACAGAGCTGTTTACCATATCAACGGTTTCGCTATCGCCTACACCGGTAGTTTCAGCAAATTGCTTCACTAGGTTTTGAACTTGAACTTTCATGGTTTGCGCAAGTTGTACACGAGCCGCGGTAGAAGCTTGTTGCTTCATGAAGTTAATGCCGGCACCTGATTTATCAGCAGAGCCTACGGCAGAAACAGCCAAACCTTCAACTGGTTCGTCACATACCCAGCCTGGTGCTGCAACAGTCGGTGCATCTGGGAAAGTACAATCTGGAACGGCAACTTGTTGAGGTGCGGTAGAGCCACACGCTGCTAAAGTTAGTGCTAGGCCTGAAGCCGTTAAAATACGGAATATTGACATCTTCTTCTCCTTGAAGAGATTTGAGGTTACAGTGCTGTAACCATAGCTAATAATCATGATTGTGACTAGAGGTAGCGATGCAAAGTAGAGTTAAATTCAGCATTTTTTCAATTTTTATATTGGCGATAATGGCCTGTACGAATACCCCAACCAGTTCTGTGCCCAGTTGGATCGATAATCCAGAAAAACATCAAGCAGTGGGGACGTGTGGTAGCCATGCAATGGGTAAACACATGCAAAGAGAGTGCGCTATGACCCGAGCTCGGTTAGAGCTGGCTGCACGCCAGGGAATTGAAATAAAATCCATGTCTATCATGACCGAGCAAGCTAATAATATGCGCAGCTCAAGCCAATTAAATCAGCGCACCGCACAAGAGATTAACAGCAAGATTAAAAGCCGACTGGTCGATAGCTATCACGATAAAGGGCAAGATATTTTGTGGGTGTTGGTAGAAGAGCTTTAGATACAGCTAGAACGATTTAATGGGCAATAAAACATACTTATAATAAGGAGGGCTGAATGCATAGCCCTCCTATCACTTATTACTCTTGCGCCTCTTGAACCTTCTCTTTTGAGCGCTTTTCCACAAAGCGTCCAAAGAAAATACCCACTTCAAATAACAAGTACATAGGTACCGCTAAGATTGTTTGGCTGATCACATCTGGCGGTGTCACAAACATGCCTATTACAAAACAACCCACAAAAACATATGGACGTTTAGTGCTGAGGCTCTTAACCGTGGTAATGCCGGTCATGATCATCAATATAGTGGCGATGGGGATTTCAAAGGCAATGCCAAAGGCAAAAAACATCTTCAATATGAAATTTAAAATATTGTTAATGTCAGGTAAAAAATTTACGCCATCTGGGCCTACGGATGTAAAAAAACCAAAGACTAAGGGCAGTACCACAAAATAAGCGAAACACAGACCAGCATAAAACAAGACAATACTGCTAAGCAATAACGGCACCGCAAAGCTTTTTTCATGTTTGTACAAGCCTGGTGCAATAAAACTCCATGCTTGGTGCAGTAAAAAGGGAATGGTAATGAATACAGCGCTCACTAGGGTAAGCTTAAAGGGCACTAAAAACGGTGACGCTACGCCGGTGGCAATCATAGTACTGCCTTCGGGCAGTAAACTTTCCAGTGGTTGTGATACCAGTAAATACAATTCGTTAGAAAAACCGTATAAGGCTAAAAATACCACCAAAATAAATACCATGGCTTTAAGCAGGCGATTACGCAACTCAATTAAGTGACTTATTAGCGGCTGCGCGTGCTGCATTGCTGCTTGTTCTTCGGGCGTTTTTTTGGCCATTTTTAGTTACTTATCTTTTAGGGCACTGTTATTTTCAACGGGCTGAGGTACGGTCTCACCTGCCGGGTGGTGTTGATGCATTGCCGTAATTTGCTCATCCACCGTCATATCTTTAAGTTGCTCGTTAAGGACATCATGGTCATGTTCTTCCGGCGTTTTCTCTGAGTCGTCTTTTACAGCCGTGTTGTCATCATTTAAAAAAGTCGACATGGGATCTTTGAGCTTCTCGCGAATCTCTTGATTACGCACTTCTTGCTCTATTTCTTGCTGAATACCACTCATGGTACGTCTAACGCGGCCCACTAATAATCCTACGGTGCGCGCGGCTTTGGGTAGACGCTCAGGCCCTAAAATAATAAGCCCAAGTATACCGACTAACATGAGTTCGGAAAAACCAATATCGAACATATTCTGCCATCCAAGCTTAGTGGAGTTAATCTTACCTACTAAGAAAGATTAGTGCGCCACCAAGGAATTTAAAGACATTAAGACTTGTTTTTGTCTTCTTCTTTTACTGATTCAGAAAACTGTGCATCTTTTTTCTGATCTTCAATTTTGTTGGATTCTTTATCCTGTTCTTTCTCTTCTTCTGTGTTCATGGCTTTTTTAAAGCCTTTAACCGCACCGCCTAAATCACCACCTAACGTGCGTAATTTTTTGGTACCGAAAATTAAGATCACTACGACCAAAAGAATTAATAACTGCCAAACACTAATGCCACCAAACATAGCTTTTCTCCTAAAGATTAATTGTAGAGTGATT
>MAAB01007846.1_pt1 | contig 11050 bp, 11 predicted proteins | sample 1115991 | NCBI WGS metagenome assembly MAAB01 (sample SAMN04961124, study PRJNA320927) | seawater metagenome | isolation source: sample BD02T18 sea water enriched with oil for 18 days | place: USA:Gulf of Mexico | collected 2013-07-27
AAGAAGGACTTAAAATACACCGCAGGAAACAGGGAAGTCACATCATGAAAAAAGCAAATTCCCTATATAAAGAAGCGGCTGTTCAACAGATGGTTATAATCGCGGCTTCGCCACGCAATAACCCTTAATTGTTAAGCGCCCAGTCATAATCCAAGAAGGTTAAATTTTGCAGTTAAAGATAGTTAAAGAATGGCATGAAAAAGAACAGTTCTCGAATTTACTGTTTTTTGCTCAAAAAATGGATGAGTTATTTTTCGATTATACACTCGATACATACAAGCCTCCTGCATTGAACTCAATTTTCTTATGCAGAGAAGCTATTGAGCTAATCAAAGATATTGAAATAGATGTAATTGACTCTGCAAATTTAGAACATGTTCTTGATGAATTAGAGTGGTCACTTTCTTTAGACCCTGTAGCTAAAATCCTCTTAAATGCTCCGATTAAGAAATTTATTCTCAGAGGAGAGTCAGTTAAAGTTTCTGATACTAAATTGAGACTTGAAGTGCTGAGCAAAGTTCTTGACCCTTTAGAATATCTAGAAATATGTGAGCTGTTACTAATTGACTATATTGAAGGTGGATCCAAAAAAGACATTGTCAAAATATCTAATTGCTTTGCTTCAACATTAATCAACATGGGAGTGAGTAAACAGCATTTATATCAGCAAACGCAAAAATTTTTTTTCTATGGTGATGAAATAAAAGAGATAAAGGAGTTACGTGATTATTTCTATTTGATTTCTGTAACATCTCATCACTATGAAATTTACTTTATTGTTTCTAAAATGATCACTGACGTTAGTGAGTCAATACCTGCGTTTGATTTACAAGTTCTCGATGAAATTCCGCCTATAGTTAAGGATGTCGCTGTTCAAAATCACTTTCAACCAACCGACGCTGAAGTTTGGGTTGAAGTAAAAGATATCGAAGCTTATGACCGTCACTCCGCACGACAAAAAGCAGAAAAACGCTTAGATATGGTTAGAGATTTATTCTTACTCTTTTCACACAAAAATAGGATTAATTGGCGCAGTGAAGCGATAATTACTCAGTGTTGTGATGAACAACCAATCTTGATTCGTCAATCGAAAAACGCAATGGAAAAGTGTTTTGATTTACGGCCGAAAGATGCTTCCAAGCGACTTAATGCTATGATTTCAAATCTTGGGCTACGCGGAAATTCATTTAGCAAATTTCACAGAGTTGTTGATCTTCATGCAATCGGTACAACAAATGATTTAAATGACAAAATAGCAATTGACAAAATGAGTTCGTCGACCGAAAAATATATTGTTAATGGCTATCCCAATATATTTAAAAGTTTAGGAGATTATTATTTACAAAATAAAGTAAATAAAAAACAAGATTTCAATACTGTATTTAAAGAAAGAGTTCTTGATAAGATTAAAAATGATAAATTAAAAATTAATACAAAACAAAAGTTTTTTTATATCACTAGAGTTTCAAATAATACAATATCATTTGAAAAAGCAGATGGTCAAACAAACCACACTTTGTCAGTAGAAACACTTGAGACGATGTATTATAATGGTAGATGTCATTTATTAAGAGGTGGTCTTTCTGTTTATTACGAACCATTATTAAAATTATTGCTTGAAAATGATATGAGGAATAATGATGAGCCTGAAAAAAAGAAAAATTATGTACTTATAATTGATGAGATAAATAGAGGAAATATATCCAAAATTTTTGGTGAACTAATTACATTAATTGAGGACAGTAAGAGACTCGAGAATAAGGAATCAATTGAGATAACACTGCCTTATAGTGGAGAAAAATTTGGGGTACCTTCAAACTTATATATTTTGGGAACAATGAATACTGCGGATAGAAGCATCGCATTAATGGATACAGCATTAAGAAGAAGATTTGAATTTACAGAAATGATGCCTCAGATAAGTTTGCTAAAAAATATTGTGATTGAGAATATTGATATTGTAAAATTATTAACAGTTATAAATCAACGAATAGAATACTTATATGATAGAGACCATACAATTGGGCATGCCTATTTTATTAGTGTAAAGAACATTGATGAGCTAAATAATATATTTAGAAATAAGATTATCCCCTTGCTTCAAGAATATTTTTATGATGACTGGGAAAAGATACAAATTGTTTTAGGTGACCATTTTAAACAAATATCAAAGAGTGAAGCTTCTGAATGGGAGAAAGGGATTAATCAATATCGATTTATTCAAAGTGTTAATTTAAAAGAGCTTGATATTATTGGATTTGACCATGATGATATAGAAGATGAACAGGTGGAATATAGAGTAAATAGTTCCTTTGATATTTTATCTTATAAAAAAATATATGATGTTAATTCTTTAAAATCTAAAACTATAGAAGAAAGTTCTAAAGAACAATAATGATATTAAAAGAGTATCAGTTTCTTCAATATAAATATGAAGAAAAAGAAAACTATGTAAATCCGAAAACTTTTGAAGAGCTGGAAAGATTTGTATTAGATAATGAAGAAACTGCACAATATTTAAAAATATCTACAAAAAAAGGGTATGGGAAAGTATTACAAGCCCAGAATTATGTAGGAGTTATCCAAGCTAAAGATGGTACTACTATTGAGATACTTCCAAAAATATTAAATCTTGAAACTGATAAGGATGGAGTAGAAACAAAAAAAGTTCTGATTAAGATGCTTAAAACATTAAAAGATTCACCATTTAAAGATTTTAATATGGCAAACCTTCAATCTACTAAAATGCCGTTACTTGAAATTTTCATAACGATGTTTTTGAAAGAGATTACATTGCTTGTGCAAAAAGGGATAAAGTCTGATTATGTAATTAAAGAGGATAATCTAAAATTTCTAAAAGGTAAACTAAAAATAAATGAACAAGTTAGTAAGAACTATATACATAAAGAGAGGTTCTATGTCGAATATCAAGAATATACAAGTGATAGAATTGAAAATAGGTTAATAAAAACAACTCTTGAATATCTATATAAAAGGGCAAAAACAAACAATAACAAAAAAAGAATTAGAGAATTTTTATTTGTTTTTGATGATATAAAGGTATCTCATAATATTAAATCTGATTTCTCAAAAGTAAAAATAAATCGCCAAATGAAAGATTACACACAAATATTACTATGGTGTAAAACATTTCTTCTTGCTAATTCGTTCTCCCCGTATAAAGGGAAGGATATTGCATTTGCACTTTTATTTGATATGAATTTATTATTTGAAAGTTATGTTCTTAGGTATTTAAAAAAAGTACTTGTTCATAATAATGTTAAAGGACAAGATAAAACTCACCATTTAGCATATTTAGATGGAAAAACTGCAAAATTCCTGTTAAAGCCTGATATTGTAATAGATAATGGAAATATTATAGCAGATACAAAATGGAAAATACTAAGTGAGGATAAAACTCATCAAGGTATATCCCAGGGAGATATGTATCAATTATATGCTTATGGAACAAAATACAAAAAGTGTAATTATATGTACCTGATATATCCGAAAGATTCAAATATTGATGGAAACTCTTATAATTACTTTAATTCAAAAGATGAACAAAGATTAAAAGATGAGTTACATTTAAATATATTGTTTTTTGATGTTCAAAAATGCGAGTTTATTATGAATAAAGATTACGAACTTTATAGATTGATGGATGATTGCTCTGATTCTAGTAATTATGAAAATAATTCAAATGTATTCTGAGTTAAAATAAATCTAATAAGGAAATTGTTGTACTTATCTTGGAGGCATTAATACACGGTGTCTAAATACATCCCATAATAACAGATCCAGCGAATGTCAGATATTGGACATCTAAACTTCCATATAAAACCCTCCCCTTATCATCATCTTTAGTATTAATCATTTTCTGTAAACTCTTCAATATTCTTTACTTACAAGCCCAAGGACTTTTGTTACATAAAATATCTAACTTATCTTGAGCTATAAGTTGTCCACTTCTTGCAGCCTTCATTAGCTTACTAAATGCTTTTAGTTTGTCAACTTGAATGTACTCTGTTCCTTCCATGAAAACTAACCCAGAATAGTAATAATTGTTGTAGTCTACTAACTTCATAGATGATGCTATATGTCCTCTTAAACTGGCTGCCATCCAAAACTTATAAGCTTTAAGGCTTTTATCTCCAAGTTCATGGGCAGCAATATTCCCCAATGCAAATAATGAACTTTTACTTATGAATGAATCACTAGTGACTTTTCTATTGTATTTTTTCGCTTTAGTAGTGTCTTTTTCTACACCAAGTCCTGATTCATATAAATATTCCAAATAATAGCTTGCTGAGATAGAGTCAATTTTTGCTTTATTAAAATAATCATAAGCTTTTTTATAATCTTTTTTTGTTCCTTCCCCATTGAAATACATTGTCCCAACTTTCAGATGAAATTCAGTATTCTTCCAATTAGAATTTGAAGCTTTGATAAACCACTCTAATGCCTTGGAATATTCTCTTTTATCATAATATATTTCTCCAATCTTAAACTGGGACCTATCATAATATTTAGTTGGTGTCATTAAAAACCATTTTAAAGCCTCATCTAAATTTTTCTTTACATGTTTACCATTGTAAGAGCGTAGACCACGTACAAATTGTGATTTGTAATGGCCTAATAATGCACTCTTTTCATAATACTTTATTGCCTTAGATGCGTCTTTTTCTACTCCTAAACCTTTATCATACACATATCCTAATGCACCTAATGAAATTGGACTCTCTTTTTTTGATGGATGAGTTAATAACTTTACTAATAAATCATAGCTTTTATTACGAAGATATTCATCCATTACTATTTCTATTGCCTTTTCATTATTGTTAGTTGCCGATTGCAAGACCCAGTCTAGGGCAGTTTTCTTGTCTTTTTTGACACCAAAACCTCTATAGTAAAACTTCCCCAAGTCAAGTTGAAATTTGGCATCACCATTAAGGGCTTTTTCTTTTGCTTCTTTAAAAATTAGTTTTTTGTCGAGAGTATTATTTCTATCAACCTCCATCAATAGAATTTTATTGCTATATGACAACTCATTTACATCTGAGTGTGTTAGAATCCTTTTTGTTTCTTCTATAAGTTCTTTTGCTTTAACTCTATCCTTCTTAACTCCAACGCCTTCCTTGTATAACGCACTCAGTAAATATTTGGATTCTGCATTGTTTTCGAGTGATTTTTTATGTAAGATTTCTGATGCTTTATCATATTCAAAAGTATGTAAAAACTTACGTGCCTTTTCAATATCATTGAATGAGTTAGCCCATACTAATGTTTGCAATAAAAAGATTGCACTGAAAATTAATAATGTTTTTGTATTGAGAAGAAGTTTCATTTCTATCCTAGTTTTTAAAAGTAGTAAAGTATATCAACATAAACGTAATAAATTTATTAAGGTTAAATTAAGAAAAACACTATTTTGTGACAATTATTTTCTATTATATAAATACCTAAATAAAATATCAAACAGTTTCTTTCCAGTTTGCAAAGTCTTTTGCAGACTGTCTCTTCTTTCTGTTAATGCATAATACCTTAGTCTTCTATATGCTACATCAGGTTCTATTCTCCCTTTAGCTTCTAAATACTTCAGCATAACGCATATCATTTTTGCTGTTTTATTTTTGTAGGTTCTTGATTTGAATTTTCTATCCATAGCATAGTTAAGCTGACTCACAAGGCTATCATTAATAAGATAGTCATATTGCCTATGGTCATCACTTTCTAATACAACTAGCTCACCATATTCGCCAAAAAGTTCACCTCTTATTAAATGATTGCGACAAACATGACATAACTGCTGTTTGAAGTACTTTAACTCTCTACCGCATACATTGCAAAACCCAGTACCTGAATAACTTATACCTTGTTGCTTATAAGGGTTGATTCTATCATGCTCTCTTTTGTTAAGATGAATGTAGTTAGGGTCTTTAAATACGGGGGCGTAGTAAATCATGTTTCATTCCTTTGTATTTATATTGAATTTGCCGTGGTGGTGCAACCACCAACGGCATAATAACTCTAAGAGTTATAAGAGAATTATAAATGCCCTTCTGTATGGGACTTTAACAAGGGTCTTAGCGCCTAGTTTTGTATATTAAAAACAGAGTTTTGTATGCTTAGAACCAAGTTTTGTATATTAACTCTTTCTCCACGTTATTTCGCCATTAAAGCGTTCCATTCTATAGATTGAATACCCTTGTCTTTCAACAGCTTTAATAGCTCTACGTATAATTCTAAGTTGTTCTTTTTCTTCAACTTTTTCAAGGTGTAAAAAGTAAACTGCATCACTGTGTTTAAAATCCTTGGGAGTACTTGGAATATTCCCTCTAATCCCTTGACCTCTAGTTTGTAAAAACTTAGTAAATTCTACGGCAATATCACTTCTTAAAGGTAACGACTTTTCAATATTAATAAATCTAATTGTAGCTTTATAGAAAGCTTCATTTATTTCGTCATTAACTTTGATATGTAAAATGTTTGGATTTGCTTCGTCCACTTTTACACTTGATAATATTGAATAAATTAAATTCGTTTTGCTATTGTTAATTTCAACAGTCATACCAACCATATTTTTAAAACTTTTGAGAATTGCTTTTTTATTTTCAGTACGATTTTTCATACCTCTAAACTTTAAAATTTCACGCATATCAATAGTTATAGGATTATAAGCTTCAGTAGTATCAACTGTTCTTAATTTATCTTTCATTTTTCCTTTAAATAAATGATGTCGTTGTGCATAAAGATTACTCATTGCAAAATCAAACATTTTTCCATCATGTGCATTTACTTTTTTAATTGATGTCACTTTCATATATCCTACACCACTTGAAAGTATTTTAGAAAATGACCAACCCTCATTGTTTGGTTGAGCTTCAAATTTACCTAAAAATAAACTCATTTCTTTAATAACTTTGTGTGGTTGAGGTGAGGTAAACTCTTTAGAGTTTTTCATCAAACATATCTTTTTTATCATCTTCTGCAATTAGTATGATTTCCCTGTTGTACCTATGAGTAGTTCTTGACTTATCTACTAAAAGTTTTACACCCATACTTGGAGATTCAAAATCTATTGGCTGAACTTTATACATTAAGTCACAAGGTTTCTTTTTACCTGACTCATTACCTTCTAGTTTGAAATTAAAATCTTTAGGGCTACCGTATGATTCTTTGTAGTCAAGTTTTGTAGCATGGTCAATAAAAATAATAGTAGCTTTCATTTCTACAATTAATTTACGCAGTAGTTTTACTATGTTAGTAGTTTCCGTTGCATCATTATTGCCTTCTGCAATTAAGTGCGCAAAACTATCAAAAATAAATAATGCACTGCTACAGTCAGCTTTTGTTGTAAGTAATTTTTTTAACTCCTTTAAATCATTAGGAGGTGTAATATAATTAATATTTAAACTCTCACAATGTTCTTTTAATCCTGATGGATTATGTTCAAAATCAAAATAGAATTTGTCTTTATCAATATGTTTAACTAATGATGCAACAGTATATGATTTAAAATAACCAGACGGCGCATAAAATAAATGTAATCCCTTGTCAAATATTAATTTTCTTTCATCTAATGGCTCAAGGTTTGAAGCTTCATAATTTATAGCTACTCCAATATCAAAAAGCATATCTAACGTAATTGGTTCATTTTCATAAATTCTTGGTTTGTCTTCTTCTGGTAATTCACCTAAGTCTTCAAACATATCAGTAATATTTTCTTCCCATACAACAACTGAGTCATTACATACAGAACAATGGCTTTTTATTATACTTACACCTTGATGAAAACGTAAAAAGCCTGAGTCATATCTGTTATCATGTGCATATCCGTGATGACATTGTGTTCTAATTTTGCCATCTTTTGAGCCATTTTTTTTAGCTTCATCAAGTAGAGATTTTATTTCAAACTTCTCAATATCATCACCGTGATTTTCACGCTTTATAATTAGCGCATCAAAGTCTTTTTTTAAGTCTTTATGAACACCAAAAGTCTTATCATTAGATTCACCTAGTTCTGTGATAAACTCAATAGAAGGCTGTAGTGAAATAAAGTCTAATGGCTGACCTTCTAAAACAGTTATTGGACGTTCTTTATTTTCAAAAGCTGGAGCCATATTTTGAGTTGGTACTTTCATTATGAGGTCAAGACCTTTTGCATTAATTTTTAATTTCTCAATAAATCCTAAATATCTTTTTGTAAATTGTTCTAACTCTCCAGTATCATTGACAACAACGGCAACATGAAACTTACTCCATTCATATTTTGAACTTCTTGATTCTGTTATAACTGCTAACGCATTAATTCTTTTTAATGATGAGGTTAGACGCGCTAATGACACATATTCATCATTAATTGCCTTGACTTGTTTATATTTAGGCTTACCATTCTCATCAACTCCATCTTCAATTTTAATTTTATTATCAATATCTATAAAGATAACATTACCTTTGCCAATAACATTGCGTGTGGCTTTTCTATATTCAACCATTTCACCACTTGATGTAGAAGTTTTTTCTTTTCCGTATAAATAACTTGATAAAGAATGAGTGTACATCAATTCACTAAGTTCTTGTAATGAAGTGATAGACATTGGAGCAAAATTTTTATAATAGTTTTTTCCAATAGTTTTGTTATATGGACATGCACTAAATTTTATATTCATAATTGTGCTCCTAGTGATTCCATTTCCTTAATTATCATATCAAGTACATCTTCTTTATTTTTATACATTTTTTGTTTGTAGTAGCTACAATTAACAATATGTTCTACTGAATTATTGTCAACTATATAGATTTCATTATGATGTCTAGTTATTGATATAATCTTATTTATTGGAACAAAAGAGTTTGTCTCGTCAATATATGCTCTAAGTACTAACATAAATATTTACCTCTTTCATTATTCTCTGATAATTGTTTTTCAATCCATATATCAATTTCTTCCGAATCCCAAACTGTGACTCTCATACTTAATTTATGTGGTTTAGGGAATTGATTTAATGCTACATATTTCCATATTGTAGAAACTGCCAAACTTGTGTATTCTGAGACGTGTTTCACTCTCATTATTTTTTTATGGTTCATTTTAGAAACCTTTATTTTGATTTCTAAGCGCTTAGATAGTAATGCAATTGCTAGGATAATTATAGATGAATGAGAAAAAGTAATCTAACCCAAAAAAAGGGCTAGCTCTTGGGAGGTATGTGTTGTTCTAATCTTTCTAAATCGTCAAATTCGAATATGATATTGAAATCTATTTTAGTACGTTCAAATTTTGCAAGAAATTCTTTCTTTTCTATTTCTGTTAAATCTTTACAAGCTTTATATATTAATTCTCTTGGATTCTCTAATGGAAATAGATGTGAGACATCATTGCTTAGTGCAATAAGTTCTTTTGCTTTTTTAAATTTAGACAAATATCTTTTATATCTATCTGTAAAGTGTGCATAGTCATCTATCAAGTCGGCACCTTTATCCTTTAATTTTTCAATAGTTTCTTCAATGTATTTAATGTCCATTTTGATACCCCTCTAACAAGTCTGAATACCATTGCATCATCTCTGTACGCTCTTCTAAATAAACGGCTCTATTGTATGCTTGTGATACTTCTGTTCCAACTGAGTGGGCAAGTTGAGTTTCAATAACTTCGTGTGTATACTTGTTTTTTTCATGTGCTATTGTTGAAAAGATACCTCTAAACGAATGTGCAACAATCTCATCCTTTGTATAACCTAATCTTCGTAATGCACCAACTAACGCTGCATCACTAAGTTTTGAATCTTTCCCTCTTGGGGATGGGAAAACTAAAGTTGTATTTGGACTCTCTTTTTTAGCTTCTGTTAGAATATTAATTGCTTGAATTGAAAGGGGCACTATTAACTCTTTTTTTGTTTTCGTTTCACTTGCTGGAATCACCCATTGTCTCTTATCTTCCAAATCTATCTGCTCCCACCTAGCGTGACGAATATTGTGAGGTCGAACAAACACATTAGCAATCATCTTAAGGGCTAATTTAGTGCTTAAGTGACCTTTATACCCATCTATCGCCTCTAGTAATAAACCGAGCTCTTTTGCATCTGTTATGATAGGGTAGTGTGCTTTTTTCCGTTTGCCCAGTATGTCTTTTAGTGCAATGTCTTTTGTTGGATTTCGGTGTATCTCTTCAGGATAATTAGCCATACAAACTTGAAAAACTCTGGAAATTGAGCTAAACATCTTTTTTGCAGATTCTTTCACTCCTCGTTCATTCATCACATGAAGTATCTGAATAATATGTTTAGGCTCAATCTCATTAATGGGCATAATGCCAATTACTGGGAATACGTCTTTTTTCCAACCTTTTTCGCTTCTATCAAGATGTGTTTGACTTACTTCATCTGCCACTTTATCAAGATAATATTCTGTCCACTCTTCAAATGTTTCATATTTAGATTTAGAAGTCTTAGCTTTTCCCTTTGATGGGAATGGGTCAATCTTTTTAGCTACATCTTTTCTAGCATCATCCCTCTTCTCTCTTGCATCTTTTAATGGAGTATCAGGATATGTACCAAGAGATACTTTTTTAGCTTTACCATCGAACTTGTATCTGAATCGCCACCATCTACCGCCTTGTGGTGAAACTTCTAATGACATACCTCCTCCATCATTAATGGTGTATGTTTTGTCTTTTGGTTTTGCATTTTTGATTTTATTATCTGATAGTAAATTAATAGCCATAATGTACAACTCCATGTTAGTATAGGAGTATTATAACAGGTGTACACTTAGTTGTACAAGTAAATAGTGTACAGATATGTATATGGATGTATAAATATAGACAAACACTTTTGATTGTGTTTCCTATATAATAGGTCTTTGTTCCTATTTTAGTAGTAAGTATTGGTGGAGATGTGGAGAATTGAACTCCAGTCTTAAAACAGCTCCTATCAGCGTCTACATGTTTAGTAAAAGATTGATTAATTTCACTCTCCGATAGCTCAACCTGCAAGGCTATTCAAAAAGCTAAGATTCTAAATGTCTCACAAAAGGCAAATCAACTCTT
>MAAB01007850.1_pt1 | contig 11029 bp, 9 predicted proteins | sample 1115991 | NCBI WGS metagenome assembly MAAB01 (sample SAMN04961124, study PRJNA320927) | seawater metagenome | isolation source: sample BD02T18 sea water enriched with oil for 18 days | place: USA:Gulf of Mexico | collected 2013-07-27
GTAAACAAGTAACAATAGATACCTTTGATCTAAACGATATCCCAACACTAACAAACAAACAGACAATCAGTTTAGTTGCCGAAAAAGGATTTTGGACAGAACATTTAAAAACTGAACTACTTCCTAAATTCATTAAGAAAACGGGAATTCAAGTTAATCTTATTCCACTGCCCCTTGAAGACATGTATTCAACACAAACTCATTCTCTCATTAATGGCGAGGGACGATATGATTTATTAACCATGGAGGCGGGATGGTCAAAAGAATGGGCCAGTAATGGCTTCACTCGGCCGCTCAATAGCCTGGCAAGAGAATACGATGATAAGGGTGTCGCTGGTATGCAAGCCCACCTCGCTCCCTTCTATACAAACCTATTACAAATTTTGTCTTACAAGGATAAGTATCACTCAATTCCCTACAATAACTATACGATGGGTAATCACTATCGGTTGGATTTATTTGAGCATCCAGAAGAGCAAAAGGCTTTTCTAAAACATTATGGTTATGCGTTAAACCCACCTACCAGCATAAAAAATCTGATTGATGTTTCTCGCTTTTTTACCCGTAAACAAGGTGAACGTTTGGCCGGAAAAACCCTCAAACATAATTTTTATGGTTTAACCTTAATGTCAGGTAACAAACCTCATATTAATGATGAATTTTCATCCATGTTATGGGGCCTAGGAGGCAGTTGGTTACGCCCAAATTATAACGAAATGAGAGAGATTGAATCCTTTAACGTTGAAGCCAATAGCGATAAAGCCATGGATGTCGCAAGAGCCTATCTCAGTTTATTAGACTTCTCCGTGCCTGGGGATGAAAACTATGCTTTTTTAGAGTCAGCGAATGCAATCGCAAATAATCAAGCGGCTATGTGGCCATTCGCCTATAACAACTTATGGTCAATATCAGCTCAGGTCGAAAAGAAAGTCCCTGGCGCTAAATTGGCAGTAAGTACCTCTCCCCTTGGCAAGCCTTATACTGGCGCTTATGCTATGGCAGTCGCCTACGACAGTAAAAACCCCGAAGCAGCCTATTGGTTATTAAAGTACATTACCTCTTTTGAAGGCCAACTTGCTTATGCCAATGGCGGCGGAAATCCTTGTCGACAGGATGTTGTACTACTCGATAAATTTGCTCACAAAAACTATTACCCTGTCAGCGGTGCATATCAACAAAACCATCAGGATAATTTGGCCTGGAATGAGAATGTCCTTAACTTAGGACATTTCACCAGCACTGCAATGGGTAAAATATACCCCGAACTTATGCGTACTGCCTATCTCATTAGATCTAACCAAATTGCACCTGCAGAGGCACTAAATCAGCTGCAAGAGAAAATTTTTGAACTGCAAAATCTTCATGGTGAAGTCGCTGCATTTAAAAAATAAAGGTAAAGGAAGGAATGATTAAACTTAAGACGCTAACTCTCAGGGCTAAACTCATTTTAGCTTTTTGCCTGATCGCCAGTTTCAGCCTGGTATCGTCAGGGGCCGCTGTTTCTTTATTTAAGCTATTTCAAGGACAACTATTACTCATTGCTAAAAATCAAGGAGAACCATTGCTTGTAAGTACCGACATTATTGAAGACATTCATGCTATCAATTTACAATTAGAGAGAATTAAAAGTGCTGACACTTTAAGCCAAAGGTTGATCGCACTAGAGGCACTAGAGAATCAATGGCGAGATATAATATTAGAGCTAGATTTAATTCAGTCCTTGAACCCTTTTTTATCAACATTTTATTCCTTTGAAGCTGAATCTCTGACAAATATGCTTGTTACACTCCCAACCTTTACCACCATAATTACTGAACTATCCAATAATCAAGAACAAAGGGAAACCATTCATACAAATATATTAAAACAACAACAAAAGATTCTAGCCGCCTATAAAGTAGAAATATTAAAAAATAGACAAAATCCAGTCAAACACATGGATATGATTAAAAATCAAAAGCTCAACCTTCTTACGGATATTGAGCGTAACATCAATCAGGTAAGCTCATTACTGTTAGAAGCCCTATCCAGTAAACATAACGAAGTCCTCTCCCTACTAGCCCGTCAGTCACTCATCAAGCTAAGAGAAGTAGAAAATTTAAGTAAGGCGTTAGACTTAGATATACAGGCAACAACGCAAGCATGGTTAATTCATATAAAGCCTTATGTAGCGAGTCAATACTCAGTTTTCCAGAAAGGAAAAAGACAACTTAGGTTGAAAAAAATATTAGGCTCTCATATTAAAAGTCATATTCAAATATCCACACAAATAAAGGCATCAACCCTTAAAGGGATTCTGTATTTAAAACAGAAAATTGTTAAGAACTCAGATCAACTCACTAAAGATGTTACCTTGGCGAGTAAATTAATTATTGCGCTCGCTTTGATCTGTTTCATCAGTGTATTTTTGATTATTTGGTTATTTGTAAGTCGTCGAATTATTCGCCCCTTCATTGAAACCAGTCAATCAATGCAACTACTGGCTCAGGGCGAAACCCAAATAACGCTGCCTACCAGTAAGGACAAAGAAGTACAAAAAATGCTGCAATCTTTGAAGGTGTTGCAACAGTATGTCATTAAAGTTAATGATATTGCGGAGAAAGACAGTTTGACAGACATCTATAACCGTCGCTATTTTGACAACATTTTAAGATCTGCTGCAGACAGTTCCTCGAACCAGAGTGCAATTAGTTTATTAATGTGTGATCTAGACCATTTCAAACCTTACAATGATTATTATGGCCATCAACAAGGTGATCATTGTTTAAAGTTTTTTGCTCAAATTTTACAGCGACTGTGCGACAGTACATCTGATCATGTTTGTCGTTATGGTGGCGAAGAGTTTGCCATTATTATTTTAAACAAACCCAAACACTATGCGGACTCCTTAGCCCTACTTATCTGCAGTGAAACCAGTAAAGCATTAATCCCCCATAAAAAGTCCGAGTGTGCTGATATAGTCACTGTCAGCATAGGTGTTGCATCTATACCCGTTCAAGAAATAAAAGATATAAAGCGCCTTATTAACCAAGCAGATAATGCTCTATACCTAGCCAAAAATGATGGTCGAAATTGTGTTTCCTTTGAGTCTGGGGTGCGATAATACATAGGCCCTGAGCACGGATTAACTAACGTGTTGCCGTAATAACGCTTTTCGATATTGACTAACACCCATTCCATACCATCTAAAAAAAGCGGTATAAAAACTACTTACCTCTTTGTAACCTAATTTTTCACTGACTAATTGAATCGTATTGTCGGTTAATGCCAGCAATTTTACTGATTCAGACTTACGTGCGTTATCAAGTATGCTTTTAAAGTCCGTATTGTCTTTTTTAAGATGTCGATACAAGGTTTGACGACTTATCGATAACTGACTACAAACCACATCGATCGTGGCTTTATGTTTGGGTAACAAGGTTAATACGAGATCATTTATTATGTCTTTATTAATAGGGATTTTAAGGGGATCACATTGCGTTATATTTTTAGCCAGTTTTTCCTCTAACATTTTTTTGAGATAAGGGTTATGACTTACAAGTACCTTATCTAAAAGCGTCTTGCAAAAACTGATACTGTTTTTAGACGATGAAAAGTGAACATTTTGACCAAAAGAAGCCCTAAAAAGAGCATGATAATCGGGTTTATCAAATTCGAAATTAGCGCTAAGGACATTCACAGCTTCACCACTCAAAAAGCTCGCCCAGCATATAAATGCACTCATGCTTCTTTCAATGGCAGAAACTGGATATTTTTTTGAGGCTTGCAGTGTGAAGATTACCTCTATTTCATCACCACAGGTATTAAGCTCCCACTCTTCTGAGGGACTCATCCAATCTAGATATTTAACGAAGGTATTGAATGCGTCTCTCATGGTTTCACACTGGCTCACTAGACTGGCTAATAATCCCTTGGAGGTAGGATTGATATGCTGTCCTATCATGAGACCATAACAAGGTATTTTAGTATTCTGATCTAGACTCCGCCAAATATCGATTAACACTTGCTCATTTACACGACCTTCAGGGTCAGTAAACAAGCCTCTTTGAGGCAATTGAGTATCACTACCTAGGATAGATAGACTGTATGCTGCGTCTATTAAATCTAATACTGCACTTGTAGAAACCGTTTTATCAAAAGCTAACGTCATTATTTCTCCGAAACAAGGCAATCAAAAGAATACATTTAACTATTCTAATATACCTTGAATCACCTCGCTATCATTCTAATGATGCTAATTAGTATCCCATTACAACAATCGATAAAATTGAGGTATAACCTGCAACACAGCGATGCTAATGAGCAACACCGTAAGGCCCATTTTTCAGTGAAAAATGGGCCTTTATCATCAATGCATCAGCCCTACTTAGCGATATCTAATGACTATCATTCGATTTGCTTAAAGCCACACTTACCTGGGTTCCTTTGCCTACATCACTTTCTATCACTAGTTTCCCCATGTGGGCTTCAACAATCAAATGACATAAATAAAGCCCTAAGCCAAAGCCGCCTGTTTTACGTTGCCTTGCATCATCAATACGATAAAACGCTTGGGTCAAATGAGGGATATGTTCAAGGGCAATACCGACACCTTTATCTTGTACACTAATACACACATTGCCTTTATCTTGTGACAATATAACCTTCACTGAGGATTTTGAATGCTGTAGCGCATTCATAATCAAGTTTCGAAATAACAATCGAATTCTGGCGGGATCTAAAAGCTGATTTGGGAGTGATATAGATTCAAATTCAATCCGTTCTTCAAAGTTCAAATTCAACTCTATAATCAGTTCATCCAATAATTCATCCAGTTTCACCCACTCTAAATTAAGCACTTTATGATGACTGTTGAGCCTTTCAGATTCGAGAATTTCATTAATCAAATTCTCCATTTCTTGGATATCACGACGCAAGGGAACTTGCTGTGAGGCCTGATCCAGTAATTCCGTTGCCAACTTCATACGGGTTAATGGCGTACGTAACTCATGGCTAATGGCTAGCAGCATTTGTCTTTTAGCCTGTAGCATTTTATCGATTTGCTGAGCCATACTGTTCATTACTTGAGTCAAATTCCCCAGTTCGTCATCACGCGCTATGGCCACTTGATGAGTAAGATTGCCCTTAGCGTATTCTAGACTGGCTTGCTGCAGGGTTTTGATAGGTGCGAACAGACTTTTTGTCAGACGATAACTTATATACAACACCAGTGGCATGAGTAAAAAGACAAACAAGGCGCTCATTGGCATTTGAAAATCGACAAACTCACGCCTTTTACTAATATAGATGAAACGTTTTTCTTGCCCTTCCCCTGCTAATATCCTGACATAATAATTGCCCCTTGTACGAGCAACACTAGCATTTTGGGTCGTGCTCTCATCATATTCAAGCTCTATCAGTCGATCCAGATCATGTTTATAGGTGACAGGTTTACTGTGCCAAGTCTCATTCGGCCCTAAAATACTAATATTAAGCATCAAATCGTTGGATAATTTTTGTGCGACATCGTAATTAGAAGGACTGCCAATACGAGTGGATAACAACTTGCCATAATCGGCGAAAATATTTTCAAAACCACGCCAGTTATCACTATTTTCATCCGAGATGAAGTGAATAGAAGTCACCAATAACGAAATTAAAATCAAACAGGTGGTCAGAAAAATAATCAATAAGCGAAACATTAATGGCATTTTGTTAAGCCAGTTTAAAAGCCTCATATCCCCTCTCCTACAAAACAATAACCTGCGCCCCAAACGGTTTTGATAAAATCGGTACTGGCTTCATTTGTCGAAGACGAAGCGGCTTTGAATTTTTGGCGTAAACGACTAATCGCAATATCAACAGAGCGGGAAAAGATTTCTATTTCCACGCCTTTCAAATGATTCAAAATATCATCCCTAGAAAAAACAGTACGAGGTGACTTGGCCATAAGCAGCAACAAACGATATTCAGTCGTCGTCAAATCAAGTGTTTTATCAAACAAAACCACTTGCTGTCGTTCTGTATTGATACTAAGACCTTTAAATTCAAGTTGGTGTTCTGACGAGCTTTGGCGTTTATCCTGCTCCGCATTAGACGATTTGACTACTCTTCGCAATATAGTCTGTAATCGAGCAACAAGCTCCCTTGGCTCAAAGGGTTTAGCTAAATAATCATCTGCCCCTATTTCAAGTCCAATTACCCTGTCCATTACGTCGCCTCGAGCCGTTAACATAATAATAGGAATATCACTTTGCTTACGAATTTGCTTACAGACTTCAAAACCGTCTTGCTCGGGCAGCATGACATCTAGAATGATCGCTTGGGGCTTTGCTTGTTCAAGTGCAAGGTAACCCTTTGAAGGACAATCCGCACTAATCAGTTGCATATCATATCGTGCAAGATACTGTTTCAGTAAATCCGCTAACGAGTCATCGTCATCGATCAAAAGTATTTTCACAAGGTGTCACCTTCACTCTTAAATTTCACTCAGGTTATCGTAATGTAATGGTAAGCGAAACGTCCATTAGGCCAATTGTTACAGATTGATACAACTGGATACGCCTCTGAAAAGCCTCAATATTTGAATTCGATATTATGTTCGTAAATCAAATGAAAACTTGGAGCAAAACATGAAAAAATTCGCGAAGAAGCACTTAAAGAAACTCATCATTGGCACCCTTTCTCTTTCTTTATTAGTCGGCCTGACCGGCTGTGGTAAAACACCTGAGGAAAAAGCAGAAAAATTTGCGGCTCGTGTCAGTGACAAACTAGAACTTAACGACACTCAGCAAGTATTATTGGATGAATTAAAAGAGAAGGCATTAACCGCAAGCCAGAACCTAAAAGCAAACAAGCAAACCATGCACACTGACTTTGTTGATCTGATTAGCTTAAACAGCATAGCACCGGAAAAAATGAACCAATTTACGGATAACAACATTGAACTGCTGCATGCCAGTATCAAGTCTGTGGTTCCGAGTTTTGTCGCCTTTCATGCCAGTTTAAATGACGAACAGAAAGAGAAAGTCATTACATTTATCACTAAACATAAAAAAGACTGACAGTTAAACTCACTAAAACTTAACCATTTTAATGCGTCACTTTTCGACCTGCTAACACTCAATAGTCATTAATGCCTGCCTTACATATTTATTTAGATGTAAGGCAGCTCTATTCGTGAGAATGCTAAAATGAAAGATATTAGACAAAAAAATCAATCTATAAAACTGGGTTTAGAAGATATAATTAATCAGCAAACTCAGCAACACCTGTACCATCAAAGTAAATTACGCAAACAAGTTGTGTCCCAATATTTGCAATTTAACGCCTCTTTATCAGCCCAAGAAAAAAGTCAAATTAAGCACTTTGTTGAGCAATACGCCATCATATCTTGAGTGTACAGAAGAAGAATAAAGGTTAAAGCCAACAAGGGTCCAGTTTCCTATTAAAACGGACTAGATCCTTTATAGGCGTAATGATACTTTGTCAGCTTGATGATTTAAAAAGGCAAGGGAACTACAAGTTCATTCACTTTAAAAACGCTGTCTTTAAAACTTAACTTTGTACTGTAGCTGTTTTCATCACTGATGATGAGCCCTTGATAAACAATTGTTTGCAATAACATAGGCACTTGAGAGTCAGCTATTTCTTCTAGCTGAGTAAGACTCATACCTTGAGTTTGAGGATTATTTTTTAACTGATTAAGCATAAAAAATTTAGCAGCCAATTCTATCACTGCTTTATCCCCTTTGATTTTCCCATCAAACAGGGTATGAGATAACCAAAAAGCCGTATCATCAATATTGGCAGGCATAGTATTAATGCCCACTAGGCTAGCATTCAAATGGGATTCAAATGAGCCTTGTGCAATCGTACCTCTTAAACTCGTCACTTTAATTTCAGGTTCAGCGACCACCAGAGATAATAGATTTTCTTTTAAAAAATCCATGACTAACGCTGAAGATTGCTCACTATCGGCACTGGCTAATGATGGCACAAAGCTTTGATAAGCCCCAAAAAATGCCTGACTCAGGTTATTGATCTCTAAACCCAGTGCGAAGTCTTCTCCAACAAAGTCATCCATCTCAATTGATTTAACACCATAAACAAGGACGAGATCTAAGGCGCCTGTTGTTTTATCAAGCTGTGTTTGACTTGTTACATACAGGTCATTCACATCCAGTCTCTCTCCACTCGATTGCTCATTTAAAACAATGGATGCAATGTTTAACTTACCGTTTGAATCATAAAAAATAGCGTCAAAGAGGTTTTCCAAAGAGGATTCAATCTTAGTGTCGACAGTCAACTTAGTCACCTCAAGCTCACCATCATCGGTTTTAACCGTAAAACGCTCGGCTTCACCTTGGTAGCTAAACACAGCCTCTTTATAGGTTCCACCGCCTTGATAACCTGAAAAATCAAACTGGTTCATCTCTCCGGCAATGGAAGTGAAGGGAATTATTCTGTCCTTATATTCCAACTTAGATGACAGGTCTAACTTAGCCTTCATTTGATACAAGGCCGTATTTTCAGGCCAACTCAAAGTGTCCCTTAAACTATTCGCGGCTAGGTCGACTTGCCAGTTCACTAAACCAAGTTCTGTGGTGTCACCCAATAAAATGGGACCATGCGAAGCATCAAAGTCTAAATCAACCACCCAGGGATCACTTTGTATTTCTTGCAAGTTGCCCATGACTTCAGGGTCAAGAGACAGGCTCAATTTTGCCTGAGTCGAGAACCAACCTGATTTTAACTCAGTGATATCCAATTTATAGCCTTGGGAAGCATTGATAGAGGTAATAATCTCATTCAATTTAGTATTTACTTGAGAGCCAATTATTTTAGGTGTAACTAATACCCCAAGTACCAGGGCGAAAGCAGCTAAAGGCAGCAATTTATTCATGTCATAAGTCCATCTATTGATTTTCACATTACTTTAAAACAACTAATAATAATTAACAGTAACAAGTACTTAAATCCTAACTAGCTTCCTTCAGGTTGGGCCTTTGATAAGGCTTGTTTTATTTTCAATTGATGGCTATGACGCCACTCACCCAGACTCATATCACTTTCCTTTTGCGCTTTAAGCAATGCTTTTTCATAAACAGAATGAGCAATGTCATTAGGAAGTATCGCCACCCCTTCTTTATCAGCAATGACGATATCGCCGGTACTAACAGAAACGCCACCACAAACAATGGGCCTAGCTAATTCAGAATATACTGTCTTATTACCTGGTACAGGAAACACACCTTTGGCATAAACGGGAAAGGCCATCTGAGTTATTTCACCTAGGTCCCGTATCACGCCATCTATAATAAAACCCTTTATGCCTCTTTCTTTGGCAACGGCGCAGACATTCCCCCCTGCTACAGCCAAGGAGTCATCTCCCGCATCGACAACAATAATGCTGCCTTCTGGCGCCTCATAAATCGCGGCATGTAGCATTAGGTTGTCCCCAGATACAAGTTGTACGGTAAAGGCAGGTCCAAAAATGGAAGGCATATTCTGCCAAAGAGGCTGAATGGAAAAATGCATAAAGTGCTCTTTCCCAAGAACGCTGCCATAGTCTGTTACCGACAATTGACTAAAATTCTGCTGCATCACTAATCCCTTTAAAGTTACTTAATAATTTAATGATTGGCAGTGTAAAAGAAGAATGTAAGCTAGGCGAATATCTTAACTTCATCTGGTGGAATTCTTCAGATAGTGAGTACAGGTTTCACACATTAGAGACTCTAAGTTAATCGAGAAACAAAGTATTAAAGTCCTCATCATCATAGTCTAAGTATAAATCGCCTAATATCTTCTTTGTGGTGCCATCTTGTTTCATTTTTTTCAGGATGGAGGACATTACTCGAATAAAATCCTTGCTTTGAGCATTGATATGGCAAGTCAGCCTGTCATAGGCTGAAAAAAGAGGGCTTGATGCATCATAACTTAATTGAGATGACCATTTTGCAGCATCTGGCATAAAACTCACCATGGCATCAATGCGGCCTAATATTAACATATCGACATTTTGCTGAATGTTAGGGACTAACCCATACTGGATGTCATGGCTTTTAAATTGGGTGAACCAATCTTGTTCAGTGTCGCCTAAGACACCTCCTACTCTGAGACCTTTTAATGCCACTATCGAGGTAATTATCGGTTTTCCTTTGGCCGTGAAAATATACTGTTTAAAACTGCCCAAAGGAAAACTGGCAATAACCCTATCCCTACCCAATTTAGTCACAGCAAGATCTGTATAGGCATAAATACAAGGGTGTTTTTTAGCAAAAAATAACTTAAGTGCTCTTTTTTGTGGATACACATGCTCTGTAATCTCTAAGCCTGTCCGTTTTGATGCTTCCTCAATTAAGTTCTGATATACCCCTTTGCCGTCCTTTTCAATCAAACCCTCTATTCTTGGTGCAATAATATCAATAGCAAAACATGATATCGAAAACAGCCCTATACAGTTGATCAAAGCAAGCTTATACATAATATCCCATTCGATAATACCGAGTTAAGGGTAAATTATAGACCTTTACCATTAACTAAAAGGGACAATACGGAAGGCAAAAAAAATCCCAGCCTAAGCTGGGATAAAATCATGATACTTAAAAATTGCTAAGAACTTGGAAATCGATAACAACTAATAAATAGAGAAAGGGAAGTATTTCGCATTAATTTTGGCATAAGTACCATCTTCAACTATTTGTTGAATGGCTTTATTAAAGCCTTCTCTTAATTCATCATTTCCTTTTCGAACGACAATGGCAATTTTGTCATCTTTGGCAAAAGCATCACCTTTAAACTCAAATGCTTGACCACCTTCAGACTTCAACCAATCATAGGTTGGTAACTCATCAGATAGAGCCCCATCTAAACGCCCCGATTGAAGGTCTAAATAAACATTATCATTGTTACCATATAGCTTGATATTAACGACATCTGACAAATAATCTTCTAAGTATTTAGCCGCTATAGTCGATCGCTGAGCACCAATAGTTTTACCTTTTAGAGCTCTTCTTGCAGTATCAAAATCATTATCTTTAGCCGC
>MAAB01042853.1_pt1 | contig 11018 bp, 13 predicted proteins | sample 1115991 | NCBI WGS metagenome assembly MAAB01 (sample SAMN04961124, study PRJNA320927) | seawater metagenome | isolation source: sample BD02T18 sea water enriched with oil for 18 days | place: USA:Gulf of Mexico | collected 2013-07-27
CAGGTTCCTTGGCAGCAGTTAAGTGTGGGTATTGTTGGGGTCGGTAATGTCGGTGGTCGACTTTTAAAAACCCTTAAGGCGTTAGATGTAAATGTGTGTGTCTATGACCCAAATATTGAAGGGTGCAACTCAGAAGAGCAAAGTCAATCAGTGTGGTTGCAAGATGTGGTGACCTTACATACACCTATCATTAAGGAGGGAGAATTTAAAACCCATCATTTAGTGGATGCTAAGCGCTTAAGTGAAATGAAGGCTAATGCTTGTATTATTAATAGTTGTCGCGGCTCTGTCATAGATAATAGTGCTTTACTGAATCACCTAAATACAAACCCAGGTTTTTTAGCCATTCTAGATGTATGGGAGCAAGAGCCGGCACCTAGTGATGAATTGATACGTGCCTGTCTCTTGGCCACGCCACATATTGCAGGTTACAGTTTGGATGGCAAACTTATGGGCACGGCGATGATTTATGAGGCTTTGTGTCAGTTTTTAAAAATACCAGTCTCTACTAAGTTGGCAGAATTAGCGCCGCAGCCTCCTATTAAAGAAGTGCACATGACAGAACAAGCTGATATGGAATATATGCTACGTAAGCTTGTTCGTAGTAATTACGATGTGCGTGATGATCACTTTAGGATGTTAAGTCTGTTGGGGTTAAGCGATAAAGATAAGGCGCGGAGTTTTGATGTGCTGCGTAAAAAATATCCCATGAGACGAGAAATGAACAGTTTAATGCTTGCTTCACATTCGGCGACGAATACCGGCTGGTTGCAAGCATTAGGTATTAAAATCAAAGAGGGCTAACTGGCCCATGTAAGATTATTTTTGACACCTTTTAATAATATCGGATAAGGACTGTTGAACCATATCCTCCGTAATGGGTGTCTCTTTGCCTTTAGCATCCACTAAAGCAGCACCGTGGAAGATGTCGGTATTTGGCTGACCCGTTTGTTGGGTATTATTACTTGGCATAATCCATTCCCTTTTTTTAGCGTCACCTAAGTATAGGCACAGCGAGATTGTCTCGCCAAGAGAAATATGAAAAATAGTGTACTCCTTCAAAAGCTCGGTCAAAACTTGCCGAGCGAACAAGCAAAAAGGTTATTTCATGGCCGCGGTGGTCTGTTTAGTGGTTGGGAGCAAGTGAATATAGAGATTTACCCTCCGGTTTTGTGGGTAATTATTTATCAGCAAATAGATGAACAACCTCTTTTAGAATTGCTTGAAGATGTAAAGCGAAATGCGACTGATTGGCAGTTGCAACACATCTATGTGCAGCGTCGGTTTTTGGCTTCAAACCCTGTAGAAGTTTTCATGGGTGATGAATCGCTTCTGGAAACTGATTTTAAAGTAATTGAGGCTGGATTAAGCTATTGGGTAAATTTAGGGAAAAATCAAAATAGCGGTTTGTTTTTAGATATGTGTGAAGGACGCTCTTGGGTGCGTCAACACAGTGAAAAGAAATCCGTTTTAAACTTATTTTCTTATACCTGTAGTTTAGGAATAGCGGCCGCGTCTGGGGGGGCACAAACGGTGGTTAATGTAGATATGGCAAAAGCGGCGATAAAACGTGGACAGCAAAATTTAGCGTTAAACGCGTTAGGTGCCCGCAGTGTTTCGTTTATTGCGCAAGATATCTTCAAGATGGTTAAAAAAATAAATCAAAAAGGGCCATTTGATTTATTAATTGCCGATCCACCCAGTTTTCAAAGTCGCTCATTTGACGTGCGTAAAGATTATCAAAAGCTTCTTGAAAAATTTAAGCCTTCGTTAGCGCCCAACGCGACCTTAATGTTATGCCTTAATAGTCCTACGTTAACGGTGGCGTTTTTAACGTCGCTAGTGAGTGAGGTACTGCCTGAGGCCGTCTTGGTTGAACGCTTGGCTAATCCTGACGTATTAGCCGATGTGAATGAGGATGCTTCGTTAAAAGTACTTATATTTAAAATGGCCACAGTAACCTGCTAGCGCGTTAGCAGGTGCTCTTCCAATAAAGAACGTTGCCTAATCCTAGATTGTTCCTTAAGGGCGCTGTGAAGCCTTTGGGCAAGGGTGTTTTGATGCCTTTCAATTGAACTTAGCCCTGTCGCAGTATCGGCTTCAAAAATGGGTCGAATAAGCTTCACAAACGCCTTTTGCGTTAAGGTACAGTCTTCCACCGACTCTTGGTGGCTGATATTGGAGTATCGGATGTAACCTTCTTCATGAAGCCAAGTGATGGCACCTATGGTCGATAGGAAGCGATTGCTGTGCAAGCCAAACTCATCGATTACATCCGGCCCGCTAATGTCTTCAATGTATAAAGTAATTTTGCGGGGGAATTGTTGATAAAGACTTAAAAGTGCCACGCTAATGTCGTGGAAAAAATCATCTATATTAATGTCAATCATAATTAAGTGCCCTTAAACCCCAGCTACTGTTTATAGCTGGCAAAGAAGTGTTCCATTTTGCCTATGGCTTCTTGTAAATCATCACATCTAGGTAAAAAGACCAATCTAAAGTGATCGGGCTCTGGCCAATTGAAGGCGCGGCCATGAACCAGTAATATTTTTTGTTGCTCTAATAAATCAAGCACCATTTGTTCATCATTTTGAATGTTAAAACGTTGAGCGTCCATTTTTACAAAGCTGTAAAGAGCGCCTTGGGGCAGAGTGCAGCTTAAGCCTGGGATGTCATTGATCAGTTTATGGCTCAGCATGCGTTGTTCATATATGCGCCCGCCAGGTCGAATGAGATCATTGATGCTTTGATAGCCCCCTAGTGCACTTTGAATAGCGTACTGAGCGGGCACGTTGGCGCACAAACGCATGCTGGCCAACATGTCTAGACCTTCTAAGTAATCACGTGCTTTATGTTTGGCGCCACTGATAACAAGCCAGCCGCTTCGAAATCCGGCTAAACGATATGTTTTTGATAATCCATTAAAGCTAATGATTAATAAATCGTCGGCCAAAGAGGCGGTTGCAATATGCTCGGCGTCATCAAAAATAATTTTGTCGTAGATCTCATCTGAAAAAACCACCAAGTTGTGCTGACGTGCCACCTCCAGCAGCTCTAGTAAAACCTCCTTTGGATAAAGGGCACCGGTTGGATTATTAGGATTAATAAGTACAAGTGCACGAGTATTAGGGGTGATCTTGTTTTTGATATCCTCAATATCGGGGTACCAATTGGATTGTTCGTCACACAAATAATGCACAGGTGTGCCGCCAGCTAGGCTTGCCGCTCCGGTCCAAAGCGGGTAGTCGGGGGCTGGAATTAAAATCTCGTCGCCATTATTTATAAGGCCCTGTAGCGCCATTACAATTAATTCACTGACACCATTGCCCAGATAAATGTCCTCAATCTCAACCCCTTTAACGCCTTTTTCTTGGCAGTACTGCATGACGGCTTTACGCGCGCTATAAACGCCTTTACTGTCGCTATAACCTTGAGCGTTGGGCAATTGATGAATAACATCCTGAAGGATTTCATCGGGGGCGTTTAAGTCAAAAGGGGCTGGGTTGCCGATATTAAGTTTTAATATGCGATGCCCTTCATCCTCCATGCGCTTAGCTTGGGTTAAGACGGGTCCGCGTATGTCGTAAAATACATTCGCTAATTTATCGGATTTGCGCAGTTCGCTCATGAAAAAAACCTCGACCGCCTTGTTGTGTATCGGCAGTGTGAAACCATATTGCGGCCGATGATACCTAGCTTTTGTGTGTGCTCCAATATCTATCAATAATTAGGCTCAGTTTTATATGTTTATGTGAGGTATCTGTCGTTCGGGGGGGGTATTTAAATTGCTTGCTTGGTACTGCAATACAGTTTACGAGGTGCATGGGTTTTACTAATATAGGTTGTAATTGTTGTAGGTAAATATAATTTTAAAGAGGCTAACATGGGTAAAATAATAAAAACCAATGAACAGTGGTTGCAGGAATTGGGGGTGGATGCCTATCGAGTGGCTCGTGAAAAAGGCACGGAGCCTGCTTTTAGTGGTGCCCTTTATAATAATACTCAAGCAGGTACATATGTTTGTAACTGTTGTGGTCAGGCGTTATTCGAATCTAGCAGTAAATATGACAGTGGCTGTGGTTGGCCAAGTTTCTTTGTACCATTGAATGATGAGGCAATAGAGGAAAACAATGATTCCTCACATAATATGCAGCGTACCGAAGTGTTGTGTACTAAATGCGATGCTCACTTGGGGCATGTTTTTCCAGATGGGCCTCAACCTACAGGATTGCGGTATTGCATCAATAGTGTTTCATTGAAGTTTAAGAAAGATGAATAGATTGGTGTTGCAGACGCTACAGTATCGACAAGGATTGCTTTGGTTGTGTGCAATTTAATTGTGCGGTATCGTTGAAGGCGACTAACGGAGGTTAATATGTCTATTTATGATTTCAGTGCTCTGGATATTCAGGGAACACAACGTGCATTAAGTGAATACAAAGGGAAAGTGGTATTGGTGGTAAATACTGCCAGTAAATGCGGCTTTACACCTCAATATTCTGGTTTGGAAAAAGTGTACTCAGACTTGCATGAGCAGGGCTTTGAAATTTTAGGCTTTCCTTGTAATCAGTTTGGAAAACAAGAAAAGGGCACTGACAGTGAGATTGCCGGATTTTGTCTTAAAAATTACGGTGTTAGTTTTCCTATGTTTGCCAAAATTGATGTAAATGGTGATCAGGCGCATCCCTTATATGATTACCTTAAAAAAGCATCGCCAGGTATCTTGGGCAGCAAAGGCATTAAATGGAACTTTACTAAGTTTTTAGTTGGTAAAGATGGCCAAGTGGTTAAGCGATTTGCACCTACCGCAAAGCCTGAAGATATTAAGGCGAGCATTCAAGCCTTGTTGGCAGCGTAGTGGGGTAGGGTAGTAACTATGAGTCTATTAAGTACGCAAGTATGGAGGTTAACAAGTGAGTAAAGCGGATGAGCTATTAAAATTAGATAACCAGTTGTGTTTTCAGTTGTATAGCGCATCAAGGGCTATGACGAAGCTGTACCAGCCCTTACTTAAGCCTTTAGATCTCACTTATCCGCAGTATTTGGTGATGTTGGTATTGTGGGAAATGCCCATGGGCCATAAGTATACGGTGACGACTCTTGGGCAAGCGTTGCGTTTAGACAGTGGTACCCTTACTCCCTTACTGAAGCGACTGGAAGCGAAGCGCATGATACAGCGACAACGCAGTCATGTGGACGAAAGGCAGGTGTGGGTGCGCCTTACGGGTCTTGGGGAGTCACTAAAGCAACAAGCTAAGCGTGTTCCTGAAAAATTACTGTGTGTCACAAATAGTTCGGAGCAAGAGGTGGCTGTGGTGCGTGACATGCTTAAAGTATTGCTGGCGACATTGGATGCCTAAAAGAGGCATCACTCTCGGTCGTATTGGTTCTTTTTTTGCTCTAACTCATCCTCTTCTTGAATTTTTTCTACCCCCGAGGCCAGTTTGTTCACAGTGTCGCGGCTTTTCTCTTTTTGCTGTTGGGCGATCTTAGCTTCTGTTTGTGCGATGAGTTTCTCTAATGTTTCTTTTTGTGGTTTCAAATGCTGCTTAATAGGGCTCTTTAGGGTGATGCTGAGTGCAACACGCAATTTGCCTAAGGCCGGGCGGTATTTATTTAATTTTAAAGCGTTGCGAGCTAGGGTGTAATTTACATCGAGTCCAATTCGGTAGGTGATTACTTTTAGGTTTTTAACCACTCTAGAGCCATGAGATCTGGGTATTAACCCTATTTTAACCGAAGACAGTATTTGCCCATGCAGGTATTTGATTAAAGACTTAATCTCATGGGCGGCGTCGGCATCATCTATTCGGGTCCATTTTGCTAAGCGTTCGACGCTGTCATCTTTGGCCGCTATCGTGGCTTCTAGCTGTGTTTGCAGGCCTTGGTGCAAATCATTGAGGTGATCTGTTTCGCTTCCGGCTTCTTGTACTTGATCTATGATTTGCATAAGTCGTTTAATCATAAACAGCTTAGTAGGGGTGTCTAGGTACACTTGGGGCACGACTGTTAAGGCGGTCTGCATGCGGCGCAAGTCATCGTGCAGGTCAACTAATAGCCTCGCCCGCTCGATGCGGCGTTTCTCTAAGTAGCTCTTCATGGCAAGACTGCCCACTAATGTAGCCAGTATGAGAGCGCCTAAAATGACAAATGTGGTCATATAGTACAAAATTTCCTTATTGTAAGATTAAGTGTAGACGTTATTTTGATAATCTTTTTTATAAAAAACTTGACCTATTTCAATGAGATACATAGAATGCGCGCCATCTTGAGACGACAGCTGATGTCTTAAGCCTAAGTGTCCCGTTCGTCTAGAGGCCTAGGACACCGCCCTTTCACGGCGGTAACAGGGGTTCGACTCCCCTACGGGATACCACTTTAACGTATGTTTAAGTGGGTACTTAGAAACCTTCGGGTTTACCACTTTAGAATGGTGAAGCATTCTAATAAAATTTAGAGAAGCCTTTTTCGATGTAAAAGTTGAATCCAGGTATATCTAATTGTTGCGGGAATAGCTCAGTGGTAGAGCACAACCTTGCCAAGGTTGGGGTCGCGAGTTCGAATCTCGTTTCCCGCTCCAATTTCTTTTAAGCCCTTATGCAAGTAAGAGTTGTCTGGCCTGACAATAAAAGAAATGTTTTCAGTTATTGTGTCCCGTTCGTCTAGAGGCCTAGGACACCGCCCTTTCACGGCGGTAACAGGGGTTCGACTCCCCTACGGGATACCATTTTATTTTTAAGTTGTGTGCGGGAATAGCTCAGTGGTAGAGCACAACCTTGCCAAGGTTGGGGTCGCGAGTTCGAATCTCGTTTCCCGCTCCAATTAAATATCCGTGTAACTGCGGCTTTTAATGCTTAATTGTAAAGTAGTGTTGATTTACCAAGTAAAATATTATGCGGGAATAGCTCAGTGGTAGAGCACAACCTTGCCAAGGTTGGGGTCGCGAGTTCGAATCTCGTTTCCCGCTCCAAATTTTAAAGCCAGTGCTTGCACTGGCTTTTTTACGTTTAAAATAAGTAAAAAAGCAGCTAAGCGATAGCTGCATTAAGTTTATAAAGGGTGTTTTTGCGCTATTTGGAGAAAATGGCAATTTTTGCAGCCATATAATCAAAGCCTTCACCGCCTTCATATAAAGCATCGTCCAGCATTTGAAATTTAGCGATCTCTTCGTCAGGCATAAAATGCAGAGCGTCTCCACCAAAATACCAAAGCACTTCACGGCCTAAATGTGGCGCAATAGTGGGGAAGTTACGGAACAAGCGGTTTAACCATTCTTGTCCTTCAAAGACAGCTTGTGGTGCTTGCTCTTCCATGGCTTTAATAACGGCTTGTAGTTGCTCCAAGAAGGATTGCTCATCACTGGGCAGTGGATCTTGGTTAAATGGAAAACCTTGTTGCAAAAACCCTAGGAATTCTTTTAATAAAATAAGAGTATGATGTTGAGCATTGTAGGTTTGAATAGACATAATTATATGAGCTTAATTGAGAATTATACTGGGCCAGCATTGAGCATATCGGGTCTAGGCAAGGTATATGACAATGGCTTTGTGGCCTTAAAAGACATTAACTTGCAGGTAGACCAAGGGGACTTTTTTGCTCTACTAGGACCCAACGGTGCGGGCAAGTCTACCACATTAGGGATCGTTTCGGGTTTGGTTAATAAAACTCAGGGAAAAGTGAGTTTACTGGGCTTGGATCTGGATGGTGATATTTATGCCGCTAAACGGCTGCTAGGTGTCGTGCCGCAAGAATTTAATTTTAATCAATTTGAGAGGGTGCGCGATATTGTTGTGACTCAAGCGGGTTATTACGGTATTGAGAAAAAAGACGCTGAAATACGGGCGGATAAATATTTAAAAGCGTTAGGGCTATGGGATAAACGTGATGTGCCTTCGAGAACGCTGTCAGGTGGAATGAAGCGCCGCTTAATGATCGCTCGTGCTTTGGTGCATGGGCCTAAGGTGCTGATACTAGATGAGCCTACAGCGGGGGTAGATATAGAGCTTAGGCAAAGCATGTGGCTGTATTTACAAAAGCTTAATGAAGAGGAGGGTGTGACGATTATCCTTACGACTCATTATCTGGAAGAAGCAGAGAGCCTTTGTAAAAATATAGCGATCATTAACCACGGCGAAATCGTCAAAAACACCAGTACACGAGAGTTATTACAAGAGTTGCATACACAGACATTAGTGGTCGATTTAATTCAAGCCTACCCAGTAAAGCCCGATTTAAAAAGCCTTGTGGTTAGTTGGCAGGATGACAGTTGCTTTGAGGTGCAGGTTGATAAAGGTGTGGCGATTAACGAGTTATTTGACGTGTTTAATGAGGCTGCGATATCCGTCAGCTCTATTCGTCCTAAATCTAACCGTTTAGAAACCTTGTTTGTGGATTTGGTGAGGAAGTAATTATGTTGGCCTTTATAGCAATGCACCGAATTGCGTTTATGACTATTTTGATGAAAGAAATACGTCGTTTTATGCGCATTTGGCAACAAACTTTGTTACCGCCTGCCATTACCATGACTCTGTATTTTATTATTTTTGGCAGTTTAATTGGCTCCCGCATAGGGGAGATGTCGGGTATAAGTTATATGTCATTTATTATGCCGGGTTTAATCATGATGTCGGTGATTAATAACGCCTATAGTAATGTGTCGAGTTCTTTTTTTAGTAATAAATTCCAGCGCAGTGTAGAGGAATTATTGGTGGCTCCCTTGCCCAATAGTGTGATCTTAATGGGTTTTGTCTTTGGCGGTGTGGCTCGTGGATTAATGACTGGGATTATAGTGACGGGGGTCGCGTTATTTTTTACGGATGTTTCCGTTTTTAACTTTTGGATTTTAAGTAGCGTAGTGCTGTTGTCATCCATTTTGTTTTCGTTAGCGGGATTCATTAATGCCTTGTATGCCAATAAATTTGATGATGTAAGTATCGTGCCTACTTTTTTATTAACGCCGCTATCGTATCTTGGCGGGGTGTTCTTTAGTACCGATTTGTTGCCGAGTCATTGGCAAATAATTTCCCAGTTTAATCCTATTCTTTATATGGTGAACGGTTTTAGGTATGGCATGTTGGGGGTGAGTGATGTGAGCCTAGTGACGTGTTATACGATATTAATTAGCCTTATTTTAATCCTATTTTTTATCAGTATGCGGTTACTTAACCGCGGTAAAGGAATTCGCCCGTGAGTAATGATGAATTGTTGTTAGGCAAAGAGACTCAGTATGTTTTTGAATATGATAAGTCTTTAATTTTTCCTATCGCGCGTAGTGCCAATAGAGAGCGTCTAAATATGCCCGAAACCCGGGTGAATGGCGATCTGGCTTTTTTTGGTCAAGATATTTGGACTGGATATGAACTTTCTTGGTTGAATCTTAAAGGTAAGCCTCAGGTTGCGATTGCTGAATTTTTAATACCGGCAAGTTCCACATCTATTGTGGAGTCAAAATCGTTTAAATTATATTTAAACAGTTTTAATAATACTAAATTTGACAATATCGAAGATGTTAAAGGGTTGCTGCAGCAAGATTTAAGCGTAGGATTTGGCGCTGATATTGAAGTCAAGTTGTTTGCGGTGAATGAATTTCCGGTAGTGAATAGCTTTTTGGGTGAAGGCATAGATGCGTTGGATATTGATGTTACGTGTTTTGAGCCGGATGCTTCCATACTGGTTGTAAGTGCCCAAGAAAAAACATCAACGACATTGCACAGTCACCTTTTAAAATCTAATTGTCCGGTGACGGGTCAGCCTGATTGGGCAACGCTTGTGATTCAATATAAAGGGGCCGAAATCGATAAGGCCTCATTGTTAAAGTACATCATTAGCTATCGTAATCATGATGATTTTCACGAACATTGTGTTGAGCAAATTTTTTGCGATTTATGTCAAGCGGGGGACTTTGAAGAGTTGGTAGTAACAGCCCGCTATACTCGTCGAGGTGGGCTGGATATTAACCCTGCTCGAAGCTTAAGGCCGTTAACTCCCCAAAATAGTATTGGCCGCATGGCGCGTCAATAGCAAATACAGCTGCACAGGGCATCGCATCGCCCGTGCGTGTAAATTATATTAAACTGAATATTCCCATTGGGTGCTGGGTGGTCGCCACCATGACTAATAAAAGTACACAACACAGTGCCGCTGCAAAATAGGTTCTTTGTTGCATGAGTTGTGTGCTCTTCATTGTTTTCATCCCCAGTACGATATATCCCACCAACAATAGCATTTTAACGGTTAACCAATGATCACTAATGGGGTACTGCGCAATAATACTAGTTAGGGCAATACCGCTAAGCAGCAATAGGCTATCCAATATGTGAGGCACTATTTTGAGCCACCTTTGTTTAAATCGAGTTGATTGGCAGATTTTGGCGCCGCCGCGAATGATAAACAAAACAATGCTGATGAATGCCAATGTCATATGTGCGTGTTTAAGCGGGAGGTATAAATCGCTTGGGTTCATATAATCCTTTAAATCCGGTTATGGAGACTTGACAGTGCCGGCTCATTACACTTTAATGATAATGATTATCACTTGCATGTAAGGGGCGTATCTTGGCTATGAAACAAACTATTGACGATGTTTTAAATAAATGGGAATTTTACACCCTACAAGGTGACGCTTGCTACCATAGAGGGGATTTTAAAGCGGCCAGTGACTCATTTGGGCTGACGGTGGACTTATTGGAGCCTTGGCTTGAAAAGGAGCATAAGCAGCTATGGAAGGTGGTGAGGCTATTCGTTATTTCGTGTCACAACAGTGCTCATGCGTGCAGTAAGTATGGTCGACATAAAGAAGCCGAATACTATTATAGTCATGCTCATTTTCGCCTTTTAAGTTTAATAAGCAGCTGTCACTATTCTAGGAGGGCCATGGAAAAAACACTATCTGAGCTAAGAGCAACTTTTCTGCAACTGACAAAATACCTGTTAGCGAAGGGTAAAATAGCGTTAGCAGCCAGTATTAAAGAGGAAAGTGTAAGGGTGGTGCAGTTAAGTTATGTGGATCATGTAGGCGA
>MAAB01007851.1_pt1 | contig 11008 bp, 13 predicted proteins | sample 1115991 | NCBI WGS metagenome assembly MAAB01 (sample SAMN04961124, study PRJNA320927) | seawater metagenome | isolation source: sample BD02T18 sea water enriched with oil for 18 days | place: USA:Gulf of Mexico | collected 2013-07-27
ACTTCCACTTCGTAATCCAACAGGGCCGGAATCTCAGTATAATTTTCACTAATGTGGGCTGCTAGTGCTGGATTAGCCTTTTCAAATTCAGCCATGAGTTCAAGAGTACTGGGAGTTTTTACTACAGGGCTGTTATTCAAGGTTTGCAAGTGTTTGAAAAACACCAATGGCTTGTCTGGATCATATAAACCCATGCCTTCCTTAATGTGTTTGCTGTAATTTAAACCAAAAGCAAATATGGTTTTAGGATTAGGGTTGAAGTCTGCGTATGTGCCCTCTTTTATATCCAGGCAATCTATATTGGCCGGTTGAGGGAAATCAAAGAAGGGTTGAAACAGGGCATTGGCCACAAAGGCTACGGCTGCCAACAGCAGGGTAATTACAATCTTACGCAAAGCATATACCTCTAAGGGTTATTTATTATAAGTCACTTGCCAAGATTGGAAATCATAAGCAAGGTTCTTTAATAAATGTACAGCAACAAGCTTACATTAAGCTGACACTGCGCTTAAATATTACCCTTACCTGTAATCCGCCTAATTTACTCTTTCCCAGAAATACCTGGCCATTATGGATTTGAACGATACGTTTAACGATGGATAAACCCAAGCCAGTGCCACTTTCACCTGAGCCTAATATACGGTAAAACTTTTCAAACACTTTTTCATATTCAGCTTCGGCAATACCTGCACCACTGTCATTTATTTCCAGGCTAACGTCGCCTTTATCCTGGCGAACGGAAAGGTTAATACTTCCATCTTCCTGGCTATACTTAATGGCATTATCAAGCAGGTTAGTCATTAAAATCTTAAGCATAGCGGGCTCAACCTTAACAAAACATTCACCTTCTACATCCAGCTTAATATTAATGTTTTTTGCCTGAATTAGCGTTTCCATTTCCCTCTCAAGTGCTCGAGCTTGCTCAGCCACATCAAGCGAGCTCATGCCTTGTAGCTCACTGCCTAACTCTACCCGCGACATGGTCAGCAACTGGCTTACCATGTGGGCAGCACTGTCCATTCTAATAATGATTCGTTGCAGAGCACGCTGGGCCGGTTCACTGTCTACCATACGTTGCAAGGTTTGAGCTTCAATTTTTAAAGAAGCCAAGGGTGTTCGCAGTTCATGGGCAGCATGGGCGGTAAAATTCCGTTCATTTTCAAAGGCTGAATCTAGCCGTTGTAATAAGCTATTTATTGAACCCACCAGAGGCTCTACTTCCACTGGTACATCTTTTGTGGAAATTGACTTTAAATAATTGGGCGTTTGTTTTTCTACATTTTTAGCCAGCGAACTTAATGGTTTTAAACCGTGACGTACACCAAATGCAATGGCAAACAGAGTTAACGGAAACATAATGACAATAGGCCAAAGCAACAGAGGAAGGACTCGATTAACAATGAAATCACCTTCCTTGGAGGTTTCAGCAACCGATAACCAGCTATGGGTATCGGCATCATAGCGGGTATATTGGCGCCACATTGTAGCGCCATTAGTTTCGTCTAAACGCACAAACTGAAAGCCGGGTGTTCTGGCTATTTGCGCCTCCGCAAAAGGAAATTCACTGTGAGATCGGATGATCAGCTGGCTATCGCGTACAATTTCAAAAGCGAGTCCCGAGTAACTGTTTGAATTAACTCTTGAATTAAATAGTGAGACACCTGAAAACGCCTGATGATTTATCTTATTATTTTTCAATAATTCATCACGAGTTACATCCCCTAACAGCTGGGAAAAATTCTCTAAATCTTCATCATGAAATTGATAATAAATATCAGTTGCCACCGACAACATTAGAGCCGAGGTTACAATCCAGGTCAGTGCCAATATCGCCACCGCAATAATCTGCATACGTCTTTTAATAGATAATGAGCGGGCTTTTATCACGGGTTGATCGCCTTTAAGCGGTAGCCAATGCCCCGTATGGTTTCGATACTGTCTTTGGGCAGTTTCTTACGTAATCTGGACATATACACCTCTACGGCATTACTGCTCACTTGAGAATCCCAAGCAAACAAAGCATCTTCCAAAACCTGCTTGCTCACAGCTCGCCCCTTAGATTGAATGAGTCGACTTAGCAATTCAAATTCGGATCGCGTCACTTCGAGGTCACGCCCCTCACAAAATACGGTGTAGTTTTTTACAAAAAGTTTAAAAGAACCAAAAATAAATTCATCTGTGGCACGTCCGGCAGCACGCCTTACTAAGGAGCGCATTCGTGCAAACAATTCTTCTATGTCGAAGGGTTTAACCAAGTAATCATCTGCCCCTGCATCCAGCCCACCAATTCGATCATGCAAACCATCACGGGCAGTTAAAATAATCACAGGTATGATTAAACCCTTATGCCGAGATTGAGCAAGAACTTCAATACCGTCCATGTCGGGCAAACCTATATCCAACAAAATCAGTTCATGAGGGCTAACATTAGACATAACCGATAATGCTTCAAGCCCTGATGTGATCCAGTCCACCGCATGCCCTTCAAATTGAAGCGCTTCTTTTATGGACTCCCCTAATAAAAGGTCATCTTCAACTAATAATATTCGCATTAACCGGGAAACTATTTCAAAGAAAAAAAAGAGTTCCTGTTGCCATCGATCAAATTTAAACTTGAATCACAACGGGAATAATAGCGAACTAGCCTAGCACGAATTTAATTTTTGTTATATTCAATGCAGCAACAAACAGAATTAAAACATTAATTGAAAGCTGATCTAAAGAAGGTAAAACGGGACATTGTATTTCCCGCTACCGCTGCTATCTATTAAATGACTATCTACGTAGACGACTAAACCAGGAATCCACCGACAAATAACCCGCCCCCCACAAAAACACCTGTGCCAACAGCAACCCCCAAACTATGTGCAGGGTGTACGCTGCTGGGGCAATTTCTTCCAGGCTCAATACCGCCACTATATTTACGATGCTTAAGCCCAGAGCAGAAAAACGTGCAGCCAAACCCAGTACCAATAATATGGGTAATACCAGTTCGCCGGCGGTGGATAACCAGGCAGCCAGTTCATAATTTAACAGAGGCACACTGTATTCTTCTTCGAATAAAAACAGGGTAGTTTCCCAATCTCGTATTTTGGTGAGGCCCGACATAAAAAAGACCCAGGCCACATAAATACGTGCCGCTAATAAGGCCACGGGTTGTAACAAATTTACTTTTTCAGTCAGGGACAGGTAAGGTCCACTGAATCTACCTATAATTGCATTCATGATTTCATCCTCTTAAGTTTTGGTTGCTATTAGGTTCATAGGTTTATAATTTTTACTTTCGTTTTAAACAAGATATTAGGTTTTGCTGAATCGCCATTGGCAGCCATTGCTCAAAGGAAAAGTCTGGATGCCCTTCACTTATCATTAAGTCAAATATTTGCCCTAGGCTAATACGCTCTTTTAATAAGGATAAAAAATAATATTCATCATCATTTAAAGCTCTCACCTGAACCTTGAATTGAGGGCGGTATAACAATACTTTTTGGCCCTGACTGTTTTCCAGTTTTATTTTCGCTTGTTTCAACCAGATGTTTTCATTTTGTTTAGGTTCCACATGGCCAAGAAATATATCCACAAGAGGAAACTGCGAAGAGAAAAACTTTAGGTTTTCACTTAAAACCATCTCAATATCATCCGGGTCCAGATCAGCCAGTAACTGCATACTTGCCATATCGGTATCACCGTCTTTAGCACGCTCCAATTTATGACGAGCCCAATCCAGCTCAGCACAATCGGCCACATACGGATAATCTGCTAACTGCTGCATTGCCCTTAATAGCGCGGGGAACTCATCACCCCATAAAGCCCAGTCGCCCTGAGCTGGAGGGCTTTGTTGTAATAATATTTTAGTGGCATGATTAAACAAATCCTCACCAATAAGCTGCAACACTGTCGCAAACGTTATTTGCAACGCACGTTCAGCACTTGCCAACAAGTTTCGTTGATAAATTTCAAGGCCACGTTTTTCAAATCCATTATTTTCTTGTTGGCTTAAAATGGCATCCATCAACCTCTGCTGTTCATTAACCATGATTAATTACCCGCTGGGCTATTGTTCGCGCCTTACTGGCTTCATCCACCAATACTTGCCAACTGGGAAGATTGTTATCCCATTCTATTAGTGTGGGCATATTGCCAAAACGTTGCAGGGCAAAATCATATAACTGCCACACGGTATCACTCACCGGTTGACTGTGATCATCAATGGCCATTTCTCCTGTGGCTACCTGAGTAAATCCGGCCAGATGTAATTCACCCACAATCCTGCTTGGAATTTGTGCCAACCATTGTTTGCTGTATTCAATTGCACTCAAGTTAGAGAAATTATTGGCATTCACTACCAGGTTATTTAAATCAATTAATAACTCACAGCCTGTTAGTTCGGTTAATTTCACTAAAAATTCAGTCTCACTCATACTTGAACCATCAGGCACGATATAAGCCGAAAGGTTTTCAACCTTGAGTTGATGTCCAGTGAGTTGCTGAACCCTATCAATATTACTGGCCATGATGGTTACATTTTTTTGATCAAATGCCACAGGTAACAAATCACCCGCATGCATAGGCATTTTATTAAACTCGCCCCAGGCAAAGGCGGCATGATCAGACAGTAATATGGGGTTTACCTCTTTCACCAAAGCTTTTAGAGAATCAAGATAGCCTCCAGGAATATTGGCGTATGAGCCAAGCCCTAAAGCGGTTGAATGCAAACTAACCGGATAACGCTGTGCCACTTCCCGTAAAAAACTAATGGATGCCCCGCCCTTGGAAAAAAAATTTTCCGAGTGTACCTCTATAAAATCTATGTCACTGGGTTGGGCCAATACATCTGCATAATGGACATGTCTTAAACCCACACCAATTTGTATTGGATGCTGTTTCATATCCTTGCTCTTCACATTTGTAGTTTGTGTGGTCATGCGTATTGGCCCGTAAACACGTTAATATTTAAAATGGCTTTTAGCCTTTGCTCGCCACATATTGACGCTTGGCATCGGCTTTTTTAAGACCACCCAGATCCACACAACTTCCCTTGACCACCATCTTCCATTCGCCCTTGTCGTTATCTAAAGTTGATTGCCCCGCACAAGAATGGGTTCCTGCAAGATTACTGCAATCGTTTTGCCCGGCTTCAGCTATGCCGTAACATTTTTCTTTTCCACCTGCGTGGGCCGGAGCAATGGCGCTGGCGGCAAGTACTGCCATTAAAGCTGCATTGGCTACAAATTTTTTATTCATGGTTAGGTCCTTTTTTGTACTTTGAAATTAGAGTTAAAGATTAAGCGTGAAAATTTAAAATTAATAATGACTGCACAATTTAAAGATGATTGTTTAGCCATTGCTGAACTTGTGCTTGGGGCAATGCGCCCACAACCGTATCCACCACCTTATCCTTGTTGACCAATACCAGGGTGGGAATACCACGCACCCCGTAATGCCCGGCCAAATCCTGGGCGCCATCCACATCAATCTTAATGGCGTTTAATTTTTCAGTATTTTGCTCGCTTACCTTATCCATCACCGGAGACATGGTTTTACAAGGCCCACACCAGCTGGCGGTAAAATAAAGCAGGGTCCAATCGTGTGTCTTCATCTGCGAATTTAAATCATCATTGCCGGTAAAACCTTGCATCATCTGTTCTCCTTATGAATTAAAATTAAGCTTCGTTTAATTCCGTAGCGGTTTTGTTTTTAATTTCAGGCCATAACTCCTCGCTTGTATCCAGGTGGCCTGGTACGTCAGATAACCATTTTGTTTGAACCGCTTTGTTCAGGTTTAAGTACAACTTGTTATCAACAATGCGCCATGCATTTGGATCCACTACCAGTTTTTTCTCAAGGGCCACACCCATGGCGCAGAAGCCACCATACTGAGGCGCGTAATGGCTTGGGTTTTCATTAAAAGTGTCGCGGTTTTCGGCGCTTGAAAATTGGTAAATTGTATTTTTATAAGCACTTGTGTATTTCGCGCTGCCTTGAGTGGGCTTGCTGTCGGTGAAATAAGACACGGTGTCGTAACCGCTTATGGCCACATCGTTAGCATCGGCGCTCATGTCGATGTCCGCTGCAAAGCTCAAGCTGCTAAGGCTTAGCGCCGTAATTGCAACCACAGGAACAAGGCTTGATTTAATTAGTTGGGTTAGTTTCATTTTTATTTCTCCGTTACGTTTAGTAGGTCGAACATGTGCCAAATACTTTAGCGGCTCATCTCATTTCAATGGCTTCAAATCGTCTTTAAGTTCATCCCAATCGTCCTGAAACAGGATTTAATCATGGCTCTGTTTCTATTAACGGGTATTAAAGAATGCTTAATTTGAATCCTATCGTCCTGATATGGTCGCTAACAAAGTGTCTTAACTTGTCAGCTCATCATGGCAGTGGGGTTACTTTACGGCTTGGGCGGGATCTAAAGGGATGATATAGTCCATAAATTGATACAAATCGTCCAAAGGTGAAGAAATGGATCGTTTATCCGAGATACTTAACCGCTTTTCCATTAATGCTAAGGTGTTTTTCAGCGGCAATATCTGTGGGGTGCAACCCTTTGGCGCCAAGGACAGCAGCGATGGCCACTTGCACCTGTTGAAATCAGGCACCCTTACCCTTGTCAATGAGCAGGGTCATAAGACGCGCTTTGACAAACCATCGGTGATCTTTTTCCCCCAGGCGACTCACCACCAAATTGTCGCCAGCGAAACCGATCAGGCAGAATTAGTGTGTACCAGCATTCAATATGATGACGGCTTTAATAATCCGCTGGCATCTGCTCTGCCCAATTTTCTCTACTTTGATTTAAATGAGTCCGACTTACTGGGGCAGGCATCAAAATGGTTATTCGACGAGGCCTTTAATGAACGTTGTGGTCGTGAACCCATGATCGACCGCCTCAGTGATATTTTCCTAATTCAGGTATTGCGACATGTATTGGAAGAAGGCGTCGTGGCACATGGCATGCTCGCAGGCCTATCCCACCCGCAATTAAGCAAGGTCATGAATGCCATTCATAATCAGCCCCAACATAACTGGAACCTAGAATCCTTGGCAGAAATTGCTGCCATGTCTCGCTCCAAATTTGCCGAGTTATTTCGTGAAGTTGTGGGGCAACCACCAGGGGATTACATCAGTGACTGGCGCCTGGCAGTGGCACAAGGTTTATTAAAAAAGAACAAGGCCGTGGGCCTGGTAGCCCATGAGGTAGGTTATGAAAATGGCTCGGCCTTGGCGCGGGTATTTCGTAAAAAAATCGGTATGTCTCCCAAGCAATGGCTGGAAAAAATTCAAGAACGAATATAAAAGACAGCTACTCCATTTCAGGCGGACCTCAGCCCCACTCTCTTTTTGTAAATTCCCTGATAAGACTAAAAAAACCCTCTTAGTCTTATCGCCTCCTTAGTTATCCCTTGGGCCGTCATGATTATTCGCTTACTTTAGTCTGCCCAGCGCCAAAGCTTCTATACTCTATAGGTCAGGAGTTTTAAATATGGTTTTAAAGGGCATAGTACTCATAACCGCTTTCATTTTTGGCATGCCATCTATGGGCCAGGTAATCCCCAAAGACGTTCGACTGGCTACCCAAACACCCGCCAATGCCTTGACCGAGCAGGGTCTACCTTACATACAATGTGCCATGGAAGAATTAGAGCAGCCCTATACGGTAGAAAGCATTCCCTGGAAACGGGCGCAAAAAGCCACCGAACAGGGTCACTACGATGGTTTTTTTATGGCGTCTAAAACTAAAAAACGCGACAAATATGCAACGCTTTCCCAGCCCTTCATCGTCATCAATTGGTTTTACGTGACAAAAAAGAATCGACACATATCTCCACAAGATTCAGATTTTTATTCCCGTAAATTTGTTGCCAACCTGGGAAGTGCTCGTCACCAATGGCTGCAAGGCCTGGTAGAAAATGGCATTATTAATTCGGAAATTGAAACACCCGTGGATGAGGCATCCTCTCTTAAAATGCTAATGCTGGATCGGGTGGATGTAGCATTAATAAACAGTATTCAATTTGATGAATTAATAGAAAGGCTTTTTATTAAAATGAAAGAGTTAACCCTATATACCGCTAAGGAAAAACCAACAGGAGTGTATTTTAGCCATACTTTTATCAAAAAATATCCGAAGTTTTTACAAAAATTTAATCTGGCTATTGAGGCATGTAAAAACAATTTTAATTAACTAAATTGTTAAAAGTCCATATTCTTGCCTGTGGGTAACTTCAAATTATATTGATCCAACAAGGCTTTCCAATATTCATCCTTATTCGATTCATCCACCACTTTGGATAAAAAATCATATACGGCACGATCATGGCTTACCAGGATGCTACGTGAATAAGTATTAAGCGGCTGGGGCGAATAAAAGATCTTGCCATACAGATTCATCTTCTTTTCATAATACTTCATGGCAGTATAGGGAATTAGAAATACGTTCACGCGTTTCTTCAACAACATGCCTATATTTTGTTTTTCCTTGTCTACATCGGTACGTTCTATCAAGCCCTGATCTATTTCGTCTTGTATACCACCGTAAATGTGTCCGCGCATGCCCCCCAGTACAAAACCAGGGGTCATTAATGATTTAGCCCCTTTAAAGACAAAGGGATCTTTTGCCCTTGAAACAAACGATTGCTCATCTTCCAATAAGCGCTTGGTCCAAAAGTATTTTTCCTTTTTTTGGTCATTAAAGAACATGGGGTTCACCCATAAAACTGCGCCCTGTTTGCCCTTGTTTAAATAGGCGTCCAGGCGTTTACGCGGCAATATCTCCAGTACAAATTCATACTGGTCGTTGTCTTCAAACAAATTCATCATTTCGACAAAATCGTAAGATAAACCCACTCTTTCGGCTGTACTGATCACAAACGGCGGGAACTCATAATAGCTCCACAGCCTCACTTCTTGTTTAGCCAGCAAGCTGCATGAAACCAACATAAGCACCAGTGTCCAGCCAACCACGGCAATGGACTTATTCATAGAGGCCTCGTTAACTCATAGGGCATCAATATCTCTCCGTTAAATATAGTTCAATCCGCCTAAAGCTTAGGAAATAGACGGGCTTTCAACAGGGTTAGATCAAAGTATTCGGTTACCAAATTCCCAAACCGGTATATGGGCATAACTGGAGTTAATAGCCACATTCGGGCACACTGCAACCCATCATAAAAACCGCAAGACAAACTATTGTCCTCAACTAAAAGCCAACCCTATGTCATTTGTATTTGAAGAAATTGATTACCAGCAAACTCCGCTAGGAGCCATTAGTCTAAGACGCCGCTCTGAGCCCAGACTTAACAATAAAATCCTGTTTGAAGTGAAGCTCAATGAAGAGTTTTTAATGTCTAGCCTATTTACCGAAGCGGAAATTCAACTTTCAAAGCTGGGTTTGGCTGAGCTTGCCGGACAAGAACTGGATGTGATTGTAGGCGGACTGGGACTGGGTTATACCGCTCAGGCGGCTCTGGCCTTCGATAATGTTAAAACGCTTAAAGTGGTTGAGGTCATGAAACCAGTGATCGATTGGCACCAACAATCCTTGGTACCTCTAGGGGAAGAACTGAGTAATGACCCCAGATGCCAGCTAGTACACGCCGACTTCTTTGAAGTCGCCACCTCCCAAGCTCTGGGCTTTGATAACCTGCCAGTGAATGCCGAAAATGGCCCTGAAAAAGTTCATGCCATCTTATTGGATATAGACCACTCCCCTAGCTACTGGCTTAACCCGGGTAACAGTGCCTTTTATACCGAAGAAGGTTTAACCGCCATGAAGGAGAAGCTTCATAGCGGCGGCATATTTGGGCTATGGTCGGATGAACCTCCGGCCCCCGACTTCATGGAATTACTCGATAAGGTGTTTGAGTCCACCTCTTCCCACGTGGTGCCATTTCCGAATCCGTTTACTGGCGGAGAATCCACCAACTCTGTCTACATTGCCCGTAAGGCTTAAATAACAGTGAGCCCAAACGTTAAGTTTGGGCTCTTGCTAGCTTGGTATTTAATGTGGGGGATTAACTGAATTTGTGTAAAAAATTAGCAATATTATGTCGCCACTAGGGCTTCTACTTCTTGCAGTAACTGTTTCTTTTGAAAAGGTTTGCTCACACAACCACAAGCACCTGCCTGTTTGGCTTTTTCCAGCTGCTCATCATTCAAGGCTGAAATCACCAACACCTTTACGTTTTCAAATTCTTCCTTATATTTCATGTATTCCAGTACTTCAAAACCGTTCATGTTGGGCATGCTTAAATCCAGCGTCATGAGCATGGGCTTAAAACTGGCCAACATTGTCCCAGCCTGAAAGCCATCGTGGGCTACCTGAGTTTCATACCCTGCATTTTTTAATATCCGTTGAATAGCCGCTGCCATGGGCAGTTCATCATCTACAATTAAAATTCGATTGTTTTCCCGTATCAAATCGCCGGGGATAGGCATGTCGTTATTCTTTAAAAAGGCAATAAAGTCTTCTTCATCAATGCGGTTATTGCCCCTGCCCGGCAACTTGTAACCCTTAAGCCGGCCTTTTTCAATCCAGCGAATAACAGTACGAAAATGCACACCACAATAACGGGCCACATCGCCACTGCTTAATACCTTTTTATTATCGCTAGCCAAACCATGCGATGACATGTGAACCTCTTTTTAACTTATGACTTTAGTGACAATGGTGACTAACTTCAGTATAGACCAAGGGTTGATGAGTGGAACAAGCAATCTGTCAAACGAGGGTAAAGGAAACTAAGTTGAAATTAAAAGTTTCTAAAAACTTCTTTTTTAATAATCAAATGTCGTGTTTTCTATATTTTTAATTAGCTAATTTCATAAACACTTCCTTCTTAATTTCCAAAGTACAGTAAAGAAACTTCCAAGGCTAAACTAAAAACTTTCTAGACAATATGGGTCTAAGCATTCATGTGACATTAGTGACAATTATGACTAATGTGTTATTTATCGACCCATGCTTTTTACAGGTGACCTATGCAAGACTCTATTCTATTGGTGG
>MAAB01030527.1_pt1 | contig 11002 bp, 7 predicted proteins | sample 1115991 | NCBI WGS metagenome assembly MAAB01 (sample SAMN04961124, study PRJNA320927) | seawater metagenome | isolation source: sample BD02T18 sea water enriched with oil for 18 days | place: USA:Gulf of Mexico | collected 2013-07-27
ATTTAAGAATATGCATTCTACCCTAGCAATCTTACCTTGCACAGTGCAAATGGTAATTTGATTAATACGCTAGGTTTAATCGAGTTTAAAGAGAATTTAATGCCAGAAATCATCCAACATCAAGATACCGTGCCTGAATCGTGTTTAGGTAAACGCTTTGACCAATCATTAGCGCAAATGTTTCCTGATTATTCACGATCACGCTTAAAAGATTGGATTGTAGCAGGACAAGTACGCGTAAATGGTGAAGTACTCACCCGTGCCAGAGAAAAAATGTATGGCGGTGAACTTATTGAAATTAATGCAGAAGTTGAACCTGAATTACGTTTTGAAGCACAAAATATTCCACTAAATATTGTTTATGAAGATGACGACATTTTAGTGATAAATAAACCAGCAGGTCTAGTTGTTCATCCTGGTGCTGGTAACCCTGACGGTACAGTACTTAATGCATTATTGCATCATTGTCCTGAACTTAACGTGGTGCCAAGAGCAGGTATTGTTCACCGTCTTGATAAAGACACTACTGGTTTAATGGTCGTTGCAAAAACAATTGCAGCGCAGACTAACTTGGTTGAAGCGTTGCAGTTACGCGAGATAACGCGTGAATATGAGGCAGTAGCCAATGGGGTTATGACTGCTGGTGGTTTAGTTGATGAGCCTATCGGCCGTCATTCTACTAAACGTACACAAATGGCTGTTTCTTTTGTTGGTCGACCTTCGGTAACGCATTATCGAGTAATGGAAAAATACCGTTTACACACTCGTTTACGTTTACGTTTAGAAACGGGTAGAACACACCAAATTCGTGTACATATGTCTCATATTACCCATCCACTTGTTGGTGATCCTGTTTATGGCGGCCGTCCTCGTCCACCAAAAAACTCAACAGAAGCGTTATTAATGAAATTGCGTACCTTTAAACGTCAAGCATTACATGCAGCCATGTTATCTTTATTCCACCCAATTACTGGAGAAGAAATGACTTGGCATGCAGAATTACCAGCAGATTTTGTTGAGTTAATTGAACTGCTTCAAGAAGATAATAAGCTCAATGGTCAAGACGAATACTAGTCAAAGTGAAGGCACACATTTTACCAACTCAGCGATTGAATTGGTAAAATGGCCTTTTAATTTATCATCTTCTCTTGATGATAATGTTCTTGCACTACAAACATCACGCCTTTCTCCACAGTTAGCACAAAACTCATCGATAAATCCATTATCTAGCGGACAAGCTTCATCAACTTTTGGTGGCTTTAATTTAGGACTACATGTTGGTGATGATGTTGAATGCGTTACTTACAATCGTAGACTTTTAAGTTACTTTATTAGTCAACAGCTCTTTGAAAAGGCTAAAAGAGCAGGAACAAAACAACTTGAACAATTTCCCATCCAATGGTTAGAGCAGGTTCATGGTAATGACGTAGTGACTGTCACTCGTGTCGATAAACAAGCTATAGTTGCAGATGCGAGTATTACTCGTCAGAGAAATATAGCTTTAGCCATTATGACTGCAGACTGTTTACCTATTCTCTTAAGCCATAAGACAGGGAGAGAAGTTGCTGCAATTCATGGCGGTTGGCGACCATTAGTAGGAAATATTGTTGCTAAAACAGTAGCAAAAATGCACAGTAATCCTGCTGATATTGTCGCTTGGCTTGGTCCATGTATTGGCAAAGATGCTTTTGAAGTGGGGGAAGACGTCAAACAAGCCTTTACTCAGCTTAATGAGGATTTCGATAATGCCTTCGTCTTGCAAGAGAATGGAAAGTATTTAGGCGATTTGCATCAAATTGCTCGATTACAGCTAACATCTTTAGGCGTCAGTAATATTGCTAGTCTTACGAAGTGTACCTATCACGAAACAGAGACATATTATTCATATAGAAAACAGCAGAGAACGGGTCGAATGGCGAGTGTTATTTGTCGGCGTTAATCCCTAATTTTCTCACTAAAGCATTATTATCTCTCTCTTTGACTTATATCAATCATCTGTCTTCATACGCATTGAAAAATTATCTTTTAGCCTTATAACTTAACTATGTAATAAGGAAAGTTAGGAGAGTTAACATGCGATTAGATCGCTTTACCCAATCATTTCAAGAATCCATTGCCGACGCACAATCACTTGCTCTTGGCAAAGATCATCAGTTCATAGAACCCGTTCATTTAATGATGGCGTTATTGAATCAAAACGGTAACTCTATTATTGCGTTATTAAAGAGTGCCGGTATTGATGTGCGCTCTTTACGTCAGAAATTAGAAGAGGCTTTGGGGTCTTTAGCACAAGTGCAAGACAGCGCTGGCGATGTGCAATTATCAGCAGCCTCTGGTCGAATATTAAATCTATGTGATAAACATGCACAAAAAATGTCAGATAAATTCATCTCCTCTGAAATGTTTATATTGGCAGCTATAGATGATAAGGGAATATTAGGAAAGATCCTTGCTGAACTAGGTGCAAACCATCAACGAATAAAGTCGGCAATTGATCACATTCGAGGTGGTCAAAATGTTGATGAGCAAAATGCCGAAGATGTTCGCCAAGCTTTAAATAAATATACCATTGATTTAACAGAACTTGCTGAGCAAGGAAAGCTTGATCCCGTTATCGGCCGAGATGATGAAATCCGTCGTACTTTACAAGTATTGCAGCGCCGTACTAAGAATAATCCCGTTCTTATTGGACAACCTGGTGTTGGTAAAACTGCGATTGCAGAGGGGTTAGCTCAACGTATTGTTGATCATGAAGTGCCTGAAGGTTTAAAAAATAAGCGTGTTTTATCGTTGGATATGGGATCTCTAGTTGCAGGGGCAAAATATCGCGGTGAATTTGAAGAACGCTTAAAAGCGGTATTAAATGAATTATCAAAAGAGGAAGGGCAAGTCATCCTCTTCATAGATGAATTGCATACTATGGTTGGTGCTGGTAAATCTGACGGTGCAATGGATGCAGGAAATATGTTAAAACCCGCATTAGCCCGAGGGGATTTACACTGTGTTGGTGCAACAACGCTTGATGAATATAGGAAATACATTGAAAAAGATGCCGCACTTGAGCGTCGTTTTCAAAAGGTGCTAATCGAAGAGCCGAGCGTTGAAGATACTATTGCTATTTTACGTGGTTTAAAAGAACGTTATGAACTGCATCATTCAGTTAATATTACCGATCCTGCTATCGTAGCGGCAGCAACATTATCTCATCGCTATATCAGTGATAGACAATTACCTGATAAAGCTATTGATCTCATCGATGAAGCGGCTTCGAGCATACGTTTGCAAATGGACTCTAAGCCAGAGGATTTAGATAGACTCGAACGTCGATTAATTCAGCTCAAACTGGAGCAAAAAGCCCTTGAGAAAGATGATGATGAAGCGTCAATCAAGCGTTTGGCAATCATCTCGCAACAAATTACTGATAATCAGCAAAAGTATGATGATTTCGATGAAATTTGGACGACAGAAAAAGCAGCGCTATATGGTGCTCATACGATAAAAGAAGAACTCGAACAAGCACGAATTGAACTTGAATCAGCAAGGCGAAGCGGTGATTTAAATCGTATGTCGGAATTGCAGTATGGAAAATTACCTGAACTAGAGAAGCAGCTTGATTTGGCTAGCCAGGCTGAAATGCAAGAAATGACCTTATTGGCTAATAAAGTCACCGATGTTGAAATCGCCGATGTTCTTAGTCGCGCTACAGGAATACCTGTTGCGAAAATGTTAGAGCAAGAGCGTGATAAGTTATTACACATGGAAGAACAGTTACACCAAAATGTTATTGGTCAACGTGAGGCTGTAGGCTCAGTCGCAAATGCTATTAGGCGTTCTCGTGCTGGTTTGAGTGATCCTAACCAACCAATAGGTTCTTTTTTATTTTTAGGGCCAACGGGGGTTGGTAAGACAGAATTAACCAAAGCGCTTGCTGAGTTTTTATTTGACTCTCATGATGCATTAATACGTGTTGATATGTCTGAATTTATGGAAAAACATTCAGTTGCACGTTTAGTGGGAGCACCTCCAGGTTATGTTGGTTATGAAGAGGGCGGCTATTTAACTGAAGCGGTCCGCAGAAAGCCTTACTCAGTTATATTGCTCGACGAAATTGAAAAAGCACACCCGGATGTATTTAACATACTATTGCAAGTACTTGATGATGGGAGATTAACGGATGGGCAGGGTCGAACCGTTGATTTCAAAAATACTGTCATTATTATGACCTCAAATATTGGCTCAGATGTTATTCAAGAGTTAGCAGGTGATAGCCAATATGAACTAATGAAAGCACAAGTCATGGATATTTTAGGTCATCACTTCAAACCTGAGTTCATCAATCGTGTAGATGAGTCAGTGGTTTTCCACCCTCTGGTTGAAGAACAAATTAAGGAAATTGCCAAAATACAAATTGAAGCTTTAGCAGGGCGATTATTAGAGCAAGAGCTAAATTTAACGATTAATGATGAAGCACTTTCACTAATTTCTGCCGCAGGCTTTGATCCTATATTTGGAGCCAGACCTTTAAAACGAGTAATACAGCAGGGTGTGGAAAATCCATTGGCACAAAAAATACTGGGCAATAAATTTGCTAAGGGTAGTACAATTGAGGTAACAGTTGCTGAAGGAGAATTAGATTTCTCTACTAAATAATTGTTTGGAAAATAAGCTAGGTATTAGCAATACCTAGCTTAATTCACTCGTTTTGAAAGTATAGTTTTCAGGACTAAAGCAATTTATTTGATTACTCATTACAGTAAAGTTCTTCATGTTTTTTACTCAAGGCTAACTTGTTTGCTTTTTCAGGAGCCGTAAGCGGGCGACTACCAATAGTGCCGTCGCTATTCTCTTCATTAATATGAACGTCATTTAATGAGTTTAACATTTTGATATTCAATCGAGCTGCTTTACAATTTTTTTTATAGGTAGCTTTATTTTGAGCTATTACATTATCCTGCTGTTTTTCTTGATCTGTAATTCTCTGTTCGGCATTACTTTGCTCGGCAATCAACTTTCTTTCTGCTTTCGATAGAGCCTTATAAGATGAAATAGTACTGAATTCTCTATATTCATCTCCTTTGGGTAGGTTTTGGCTGAAATGCACAACGTTATTTTTATCAACCCAACGATAAATGGCTATTTCTTTAGCACTTACCACGTTTACGGTTGATGAGAGGAAAAGGGTACTTGTCAATACTGTTGCTGTGAAAGACAATCTTTTTGTTTTCATAGAAAAACCTTATTGATAATTTATCGACGATAGTACAAAAACACTTTAGCTAATAACTGAATATCTCTGGCAGCAATAAGTATAGCTGTATATTTAGCTTCATACGCTAGCAAATTATTAATCTAATAACAAATACTTAATATTCCTCGATTATTTTCACAAGTGTCAGTTTTTTTTACATATTACTTTCTTGTTGTTAAATATATGTAAATTTAGTGTTGCTCTGGTGGTAATTTATTGTAATGTAAGGTTAAAGTTATTTAGGCGTGATTATTGCTTTAGAAGAATGCAATGTCGGTAAGTGCTTTTAAGTCGTTAATAAATAACTTTTTGAGTGATGCCGCTATTAATTACAATAAAAATAAAACAGCCATATTATAAATAGGAAGTAACATGTTAAATAAATTAATTTTACGCGCTTTTTTGTCGATCTCTTTAGCGTTAAGTTTTGCTGGTGCAGCAAATGCAACATTAATCAGCCAAGATATTCTTTTTGATACTATTGCGGATGATGTTGCTGAGTTTGAAGTAATCGGTAATATTACTATTAACTTAGATACAATGGATGAGTTTGGGTTTGTTGAAAATGCATGGGACTCTTTTACATTTTTTGGCTATGATGTTGACGCCTTTGATGAAAACTGGGACCTATTTATAGCAATCGTTGATCCAGGTAACATTGCTGCAGGTATCGAAACCCTTGATTTTGATGTGACTGTATTTTCAAGCCTCAGCTTCGCTGGTTACATAGATGCATTTGACCCAGATGCCAGTGTTTCATTCTCTTTATTTGATAATGCCAATGATAGTTTATTTAATGCTGGAAGCTTAGCTTTCGGTGAAGCTACCGTTGTTCCTACTCCTGCTACATTAATTCTTTTCTTAACAGCTGTTGCTGGATTGGCTGCACGTCGTAAAAATAGCTAATTCAGGTTTTACCTTGACTTTAGTAAATCGACATTAGTGCTTAAGCTATAAGAATGATAAAGAGGCTTTACTCCGGTAAGGCCTTTTTTGTATCTGTTATTTACATGGTCAATATATTCAAAGCGTTTAACTACTCCTTTCTCTTTATTCATTATTGCTTAAATACTCCATAATAGTCCTTTTTCAGTCCCCCTTAGTATTAGGCTACACTGCAGAAGTCACTTAACGCTGTTTTGAGTTACTATTCTTAATTTAATACAATGTATTACCTTTAAACTAGTTGGTCTGTAAAGCTTATAACATAGGCATTATTAGGGCTGCTATTTGTTAAAGTTGATAGGAATTCATTTGTTCAAATACTGAGTCTATCTATTAATTGACAACATTAAGTCTTAATTTTACTTAGCAAACAGGTGCTTAGTTAAATTCAACTCTTGGTTAAGTTTAGCAATAGATATGTAGCGTGATGCTTTGGCATATTACTTTCAAAAAAAGTAGGGGAAACATAGTTTTACCAAGTTGGTGGACAGTATTGTGTTATGGGTAAATAGTAAATGACAGGCTTGCCAGAAGCTTTGTAGCAATTAAAGGTTATAAAGATAGGAGATTAGAGAGGAAAATAAAAAGCCCTCTTAAATTATCTTTAAGAAGGCTTTGGTAATATTACTCTGTTGATTAGCTATTTAACTAATCAACTATCATGGTAATTAATTTTTTAATTCTAATACTGTTGTACCTTCTGCTTCACCTTCAGCATTGAAGTATGTCACAGCACCCATATAGGTAGTACCAGTTGGTAAACCTCGAGTTAATATACTTGTGTAGTTAAAGCGACCATTAATTGCTCTTTTACTTGAAACTACACGAGTAGTTCTTTCAGCCTGATCGGCAACCCAACCTACCATAGTATAATTTAGAGGGCTTACATCTGCAGTGTTGTAACCGTGTATCCAAACTAAGTAAATATCACCGACATCAATATCGCTGCGACCTTCAGGGTTAGTTAACACTACATCTTCATTAGAAGCAGCATTTAAAGATGAAGCTACTCGACTACATGACCATTTATCACAACGATACACGTACATATCTAAATCAGCTGCACCTGAACCATCTCCCACTAAGGCATCACTTAGACTGAAACGCGCTAGTTTTGTACCTTCAGGGATATTGAAGAAATGCGTTCCCAAACCGGCTTCATTAAAGCTAAAGTCTGCATCAGGATCTTGTTCTACGCTACCCGCAGTACCAAATGGAGCAACTAAACCAGCATGTTCAATACTTGTTCTACCAGAATAAAGCATTTTAACAGGGAAGCGGAAACGGCCACGGTTAAGGTCACCTGAGATTAGCTCTGGTACTTCAATTTGAACAGTAGGTATCGCTTTAATTGCTAATGGTAACCGTACTGAGTGACCAGCGCCGTCTGTCCAAGTGATAGCACCAAATTTCCAAGCGTCAATTTCAGTTGTTTCTGTTTGGCTAACAGTTATCGCAAAGCTAGCTTTTCCACCTTCACCAGCAACATCTAATGTTGAAGCTTCAGTTTCTACACCTTCAGAATCGAAAGTTTGAACACTAATATCAAAACCAGCTGGTGCTTCTACTGTTGCAGTATACGAAGAAGCGATTGCTGTTGCATTTGAAACTGTTCTAAAGATAGTTTCAGGATCTAATAATTCAGCGATAGCAATTGAAGGAAGATTCAACTGACTAGCATCGGTACTAAAACCTGTGCTTGTTAAATCGGCACATGTTGTGTCGTAACCAGAAACAAAAGCTTCTTTGTCTTGACCACAAAGAAATGCTAAGTAATCAGCAAGGTTGGTATCAAATAATAAACCTGGATCTAAAGCTGCAACAGGGGCTACATGACCAGAGCCAAAATCATATGGGTCAGCTTGTGTAGTACCATCTTCTTTAGTTAAGTTTTGACGAGCAGTTGTCATCATCGCAGATTTAATTTGCGCTGGAGACCAAGAGCTATTTGACTCTTTAAATAGTGCAGCTAAACCAGCAATGTGTGGACTAGACATCGAAGTACCTTGCAGGTACTTGAACGTTTCGCCATGTGCTTCAAACATTGGAGCAGAAGTTGTTGCTGCTAATATTTTAACACCAGGTGCAGTAATATCAGGTTTGATAATGTCGTACGTGTTTAGGTTTGGACCACGTGAAGAGAAGTCTGCTATAGTATTGCCAACTTCTACGGCTTCGCCTGCAGCTGTATTATCAGTAAATTCAACAGAGGTAGTTCCATCTGCAATACTTGTGGTTAATGCTTGTCCATCAGCAAAAGAAATCATTGAACCAGTAATAGTAACTGCAGGATCAGTACCCCCCATAGAAAATGGCGAAGTGCCTTCTGTTGTATATAGAACAACACCTACAGCACCGGCATTTTGGGCATTGAGAAACTTCTCAGTAAAAGCACAAGAGCCACGAGCGATAAGAGCAATTTTACCGGCTAAATCATCTCCGTTAGTCAATGGAGCATCATTACATGCTTGTACTGGTTCAGCTAAAGCTAGCTCACCTGAAAGGCCAGCCACTGCAGGAGAAAATCCAGATGGTATAGATAAAACTGAAGTACCTGCTAAAGAGCCAGCCGTAATATCAAGCGCTTTACCAACAATAGCTGAAGTACCATTGTATGTCGATGCAGCGACACTAGTTACCCAAGGTGCTGGAGTGCCAACAGTCTCAATATCTGGACCATCATTACCAGCAGAAACTGCGACAAATACCCCTGCAGCCGTAGCATTTAACATAGCTGCTGTAGCTGGTACGGTTAAATCTGTTCTACTACCACCAATTGAATAGTTGAGTACATCTACACCATCTGTAACCGCAGCGTCAATAGCAGCCATAGTATCGCCACCAAAACAACCGCGCTCTTTAGCACCTTCTGGAGTTACGTAGTCACTGTTCCAACAAACTTTATAAGCTGCGATACGTGCACGTGGCGCCATACCTGAAACTGTTCCTACTGGAGTACCAGAAAGTACAGCGTTAACACCTTCATTACCACCTGCAGTACTTGCTGTGTGGCTACCGTGGCCATCAGCATCTCGAGGAGATTCGAATTCACCTAGAGCATATTGAATGTCGTAAGTACTTTCAAAGCTTGATTTGAAATAACGAGCTCCGATTAATTTGTTGTTACAGGAAAATTCTTCATCTGTTCCTGTATCACATGCACCTAACCAACCTAAATCAGCAGGGTCAGAATAAGAGCCATCATCAGAGAAACTAGGGTTTTCAGGCCAAACACCTGTATCGATTATACCGATAATGATGCCTTCACCCTTAGTGTTCATGGTGTGTTGACCACCTTCACCTGTTAAACCAAGAAATTCAGGAGTGTTTGCAGTATTAACAACTTCTAATCTATCTTCATATACACCAATTACATCCGGATGAGATTCTAGTTGTGCTTTTTGCTTTGCATTTAACTTGGCCGTGAAACCATTATAAGTATGTTTGAAAGAATGCAGAATATTGATTGAATCAACAGAGTTAGCAACTCGCTTCTGTCTGTTCTCAAGGGCTTTGGTATAAGCTTTCATAGCAGGAGTATGAGCGTTATAACGATTACCTGTATTGGCAACTAATTGGTTAGTAGGTAAAAGTTCTCCAATATCTTGAGCTTGAGCAATTGCTGTTTTGCCTTTAAGTTGAACAATATAACCCGTTGCTTTTTGTTTAGTGTTAACTTCACTTCCAACAGATTTGAATTTATTGATATCACCTGATACTTCGTTGGCAACAACCGTTGTATTAGCGGTAGCCGTGATTGCTAAAGTAATCAGGCTCCCTACTAAAGATTTCTTAAAATGCATGTTTATCTCCGTTTTATTATTATGTCGTCGCTGTGCATATTTATTACACTTTCTTTATCTTCATTGATAAGACGCCAATGAAAAATAGCGAGTCTCAATTATAAGCAATAATAATGCCTTTGTTACAAAAATGTTAAATCTATTGGGCGTGTGGCAGCTTTTTATATAATGGAACTAAATTCTTAGTTAAATAAGAGTGTTATTTGTAAATGTTTTTTACATAATTGTCGAGAGTATTTACAAAATCAATAGTTTTGAGCAACTTATTGATAGTTTTTTTGATTGTTGGTTTTGTTAAGTTGATGATTTTACAGTGTTTGTGTTTTAGATTGGTCACGTTTGGGTTGTTGTTAAAATATTGTAAAAAAATCTGACACACTGTGTTTAAGTTTAATAGTATTCAGGGGAGCGTGTTTTTTATACAAACACACCCAGAAGTTAAAATAATGCTTGTAGTATATGAGGAACTCTCTACAATGCGCTCCAGTTCCAAGAGGTTCAGACAAAATGAATCATCAACGAACTGTTTTGATAAGTTATCCAATTGCTTTTTTGCTTAATTTGACAACTTAACGTTAACTTTTAAAATGTTTTTAAATTACTTTGAAATAAACGTTGACATCAAAACTAAGGAGCGTATCATGCGCATCCTGCTTCGGGCAAACGGCAACGTTGGCAAGAGGTACAAGGCACTTAACGAATGCGATTAAGGCCTATCTCGACAGAGAGTTCTTTAACAATTAGTTATCATGCAATTTGTGTGGGCACTCACATTACAGTTGTTTTACTTAGTTTCCTTTGGAAACAAAAAACGCTTAATGATGATGTCACACAGATACTATTTATAAAATACGAAAGTATACTTATATATGTAATGCGATATCAATTTACTTTAATTAGTGATTGGTATCACGACAGAATTCATTGAGCAGCGAGTTTATCTCGCACAAACGATTTTTAATTGAAGAGTTTGATCATGGCTCAGATTGAACGCTGGCGGCAGGCT
>MAAB01030528.1_pt1 | contig 10984 bp, 6 predicted proteins | sample 1115991 | NCBI WGS metagenome assembly MAAB01 (sample SAMN04961124, study PRJNA320927) | seawater metagenome | isolation source: sample BD02T18 sea water enriched with oil for 18 days | place: USA:Gulf of Mexico | collected 2013-07-27
TACTTAGTGTTAATGCCTAACGCAAATCATGCGGGAATATCACAACGTATTGATGATGCAAAAGAGCGTAATCGTTTGAAGGATATTATCACGCCATACTGTAGTGATACCCATGGCTTTATCGTACGTACAGCTGCAGAAGGCGCCGCTGAGAAAGAGCTGAAACATGACGCGGAATTTTTGCGCCGCGTTTGGTCTAAAGTACAAGAACGCAAACAGCGTAAGCAAACTAACGTGCCTATTTATCAAGACTTATCACTTGCCTTTCGGGTGTTACGTGATTTTGTTGGTATTGATCTAGAAAGAATTCGTATAGATTCAAAACTTACCTATGAACAACTACATGAGTTCACTGAAGAGTTCGTGCCCAATTTATCACCTATGCTCGAGTGTTATCCCGGTGAGCGTCCTATATTCGATTTGTTTGATGTTGAAAATGAGATTCAAAGATCATTACATCGAAAAATAGAGCTTAAATCCGGTGGCTCTTTGATCATTGACCAAACCGAAGCCATGACAACTATAGATATTAATACTGGCGGTTTTGTTGGTCATCGAAATTTAGAAGAAACAATTTTCAATACAAATTTAGAAGCAACACAGGCCATCGCTCGTCAACTTAGATTGAGAAATTTAGGGGGAATTATCATTGTCGACTTTATTGACATGCATAGTAAAGAGCATCAAAAACGTGTGTTGCACAGCTTAGATGTCGCTATGGCAAAAGATAACGTTAAATACAGTATAAGTAATTTTTCAAAGCTGGGTTTAGTAGAGATGACACGAAAACGTACCCGAGAAAGTTTAGAGCATATTCTCTGTGGTGAGTGTTCAGTGTGCTCAGGACGAGGACATTTGAAAACGGTTGAAACGGTTTGCTTTGAAATTTTAAGAGAAATTGTCCGCGTGAATCGTGCTTACGATTCTGACAAATTCATTGTCTATGCATCTTCTGCAGTAAGTGAGTCTTTAATTAATGATGAATATCATCACCTTGCAGAGTTAGAGGTTTTCATAAGTAAGCAAATTAAAGTTCAGACAGAATCCATGTATAATCAAGAGCAGTTTGACGTAGTAATGATGTGATTAAACTTCATTAACTAGTGGGTTTTAGTGTTAACGCGAATTAATTTCGCCTCCAATATAATCGAGTGTGTAGAAAACCTTTTTATGAGTATTTCCGCTGTTTCAAATCGTTGGTTAAACCGACTCTACAAAATCCTAGCATTACTGCTAGTGCTTTTTGCTGTGCTGATCAGTGCTTTCCGGTTATTTCTTCCTTATGCACATAACTATAAGCAAGACTTTCAAGATTATCTCAATGTAAATAACGACAGTAATGTCACTATAGGTTCATTGGCAATGGGATGGGAAGGTGCAGGACCATCGCTAATTGTCGAGAAAGTTAATGTACTTGATACTAAGTCTGCACATGTTTTTGTCGCAAAAATGGAGTTAACGGTTGATTTTTGGCGAAGCTTACAACATCGAAAATTAATCACTAAGGATATATCGTTATTCGGTGCGCAAGTTTTTTTTGATAAACGATTATTAGAAACCAAAGAGACATCTAAACAAGATAGTTCGCTAATTGATAATGTCAGTTCAATATTTTTTCAACAAATAAAACGATTTTCGTTAAAGAATAGCAAAATAACCGTGAGAGATGAAAGTCAAACTCGTACCTTTCTTGTTGATCAACTATCATGGCTAAATGACGGCAGCCGCCATAGAGCCGCAGGTAGTATGCTGATTGATGGCTTAACGTCCAATAATATTAAATTCAACCTTGATGCATCTGGCCAGGATATTCGAGATTTAACCGGGCAGCTTTATTTTGAAGCCAATAAACTTAACATTACGCCGTGGCTTGATACAATTTTCGCGATAGAAGATGATAAAACTCATTCTTCGGTCAACTTTAGTGCTTGGTATACTTTAAATAAAGGTGAAGCGAGCAAATTACAAGTTGAGCTAAACAACAATGAAGTTAGCTGGCTTTATCAAGATGAAATACATAGTTTACGCTTAGACAAAGGTAACATACTCATTGAAAATTTTGATGATGCATTACAAAGAAGAGTAACGACCACACCATTACAGCTTTATACAAATAATCATGCTTGGCAGCCATTAACCGTTAATACAAAAAGAACAAAAAATGGTTTGTTAACTCATATATCATCTTTAGAGTTGTTTGGCATAGCTGATCTTTATCCATTGTTTTCAGGGCATATAGAAAGCGAAGCCTTATTTGATGGCTTAGCACCTGTTGGACAAATAAGTGACGTATACCTTTTAAAAACTATTGATGACTTTCAGGCCTTGGCGAGTTTTTCTGAACTCACTTCTTCTTTTAGCCAAGGCATCCCCGGCATTGAAAATGTCAGTGGTGAACTAAGCTTTGCCGACAAACATTTATCAATTGATCTATTGGCAGAAAATGGCCAGTTAGATTTTAATAAACACTTCTTATATCCAATTCCTTATGAATCCATAAGCAGTAAAGTTGATGTCGATTTTTCAACTGCAGACCTTTCTGTAAAAATTAAAGATCTTGAGGTTGTTTCGTCGCAAATTCATGCCACGGCAGATATTGAGATTACAGGATCTGAAAACAGTACGCCGGCCATGGCATTACTCGCCAATGTGCATCGTGGTGACGTTAATTTCGCGGATTATTTTTACCCCCATTTATTGATGGGCCAAGACCTTGTTGATTACCTTAAGGCTGCGATAATCGAAGGAGAGGTTGAGCAAGCTCAAGTACTTTTTAATGGTCCATTAGCCAACTTCCCTTTTCACGATAACAGCGGAATATTTGTTGTTGATGCAGAACTCATAAAGAGTAAATTTCAATTTGATCCAAGTTGGCCGGTCATTAATGACTTTTCTGCTAATTTAAATTTTACGAACAACAGTATGTTAATTACAGGTCGTGGGGGAAGTTTATCAGGAATTGATGTTACGGGCGTTGAAGTCGCTATTGATGACTTAGATAACCAGCAAATATTAACGGTAGACGCCAACTTTAAAGATACACTGCCTGAAGCTGTGAGTAACTTAATGGATAATAGCCCGATGGAAAGCACTGTCGGCGAAACATTAAATCAACTACGGGTTAGCAATAATATATCCGGAAGCTTTGCGCTTAATTTACCTCTTAACGATCTTGATAGTGTTGTCGCGAGTGGTAAGGTTAACTTCAATAACAATCAAGTTGCTTTACAAACACCCGCGATGAATTTTACTGAAGTAAACGGCGAACTAAGTTTTAAAAATGATGTGATTAATACGCGTGATTTAGCTTTGAATTGGCGAAAAATGCCGATGGAATTAGTGGTCAAGGCAAATGATACCGACAACGACTATTATCAAACGTTAATTAATTTGCAGGCAAAATGGCCTGAATTAACTTGGAAAAAAGAGTTACCGCAACTTTTGGAAAAATATGCGTATGGCCAATTAGACTGGCAAGGTGACTTAACATTAAAAATGCATCATAAAGGTGGAGTCTCTTACGAGTTAATGATGAACTCTACTTTTGATGACCTTGCCTTCGAATTACCTGTTCCTTATAAAAAGAACTTGGGTGAAGCGCTAAATGTTTCTGTCAATGTTTCTGGTCAGAATGATTATTCAGAGCTTAACGCTCAAGTAGGAGAAGAACTTTACTTTTACGGTGAGCTAGACCATGAAAAAACTCAGTTCAGCAAAGCACATTTGGTACTTGGCAAGGAAGAATTGTTATTACCGACTAAAGGTTTTCATATAACCACTAAACTAGCGACAGCATCCCTTACACAGTGGCAGTCTTTAGTTTTGGATATTCTCGATAGTATTGAACAAGGTTCAGCAGACAGCTCTAGTGATAGTGTTGCCATTATTACAGCGCCCGAACGTATTCGGGGTACAGTGAAAGAGCTTGATATTCTAGGGCAAACATTAACCGACACTTCTTTTAACCTCGTTGATGAGCAACAATGGTGGTTACTTGACTTAAACGCGAAAGAAGCACGAACTAAAGTAAAGTTTTACCCAGACTGGCATCAGCAGGGTGTTGAAATAGACGCAGACTTTATCCATTTAACGGTAGCTGATGAGCTTGAAAATGAAAATGAAAATGAGAGTGAGCTTCTTACCGAACAGATAAAACAAACCTTGTCTGAAGATAGGTCAAATAACGATATATTATTTGCCAACATTCCGCCTATTCGTGCGAAATGTGCAAGCTGCTCTTTAGGGCGTTTAGACTTTGGCGAAGTTGACTTTTCTATAGAGCGTATTGCTGAAGATACGCTTAAACTAAAACAATTCACCGCTAAGCGTAATAAAACCAATGCGAGTTTAAACGCTACTTGGGTACATAATCAAAAAACTTCCCATACAACAATCATAGGTGAATTAGCAGCAAAAGATATTGAACAAGAAGTGATTAAGCTAGGTTATCCGTCGTCGATAAAAGATAGCGGTATCAAATTGAAATATAATTTAGATTGGCAGTCCAGCCCCTTTGATTTCGATCTTGCACAATTAAACGGTGAAGTTAACGCGTCAATTAGTGATGGTGTGGTTGATGTTGATGATAAAGGTGCCCGCTATTTATCTATTTTTAGCTTGTCGAGTTTGGCGAGAAAATTAAAACTAGATTTTAGAGATATGTTTAGTGATGGTATGTTTTATGAATCAATAAAAGGCGACTTCCACCTTGAAAACGGCGTCATATATACTAACAATACTAGAATGAAAGGCGGTGCAGGCAATTTGTCTGTGAAAGGTAATACTGACTTATCAAAGCAAATACTCGATTACAGCATGTCTTATAAACCAAATGTTACGTCAAGCTTACCTGCTTTGGCATGGGTGGCGACATTAAACCCAGTGGCAATTATAGCGGGTCTCGCACTTGATGGAGTCATCACCTCAAAAGTTATCTCTGAACTTAAATTTGAAGTAACAGGTACAATGCAAGAACCTGTTTATAAGCAAGTAGACCGTAAAACCCAAAATATACGTGTAGGCCGCACAACACCACCAGAAATTATTGACGAATCGGTCTCTGCCGAAGAGCAAGATGGTCAATCAACAGAAGATAATAACGCCATAAAAGATCATAAAACGACGGATAATATTGATGGTTAAACTTACTGCATTGCAACTTTGTTCAGTTCCTGATGTTGGGGACAACTTCCGCATTATTGACCGTCATCTTGAAACCTTGATTGAAGCGTCAGCCCACGACGATGAGCACATAGTTGTGCTACCAGAATGCTGTTTGTTTTTTGGTGGTAAAGACCAACAACAACTAGCACTTGCTAAGGAAAGTGATCAGTTAGCTTATCAAAACTTATTTGTTTCTACTTTACAAGAGCAGCTTTCCCGTTTGGCTAAGCGCTATCAAGTTTGCTTAGTCGCAGGCAGCATCCCTTTGTTATCTTCGATTACCGATAAATTTACCAATACTTGCTGCGTGTTTTCGCCTGAAGGTGATTTAATAACACAATACGATAAAATTCATCTATTTGATGTCAATGTACAAGACAGTGAAAAACAGTATAGAGAATCACGTTATACTAAAAGTGGCAGTGAAATTATATCGACGACAACAGCTGGCATTAATATTGGTTTATCTATTTGTTATGATTTGCGATTTCCTGAATTATATCGAAGTTTAGCAGTGTTAGGAGCCGACATCATTACCGTGCCTAGTGCTTTTACAGCGGTAACCGGCAAAGCGCATTGGCAAGCTTTGTTACAAGCTAGAGCGATAGAAAACCAAGTTTATATTATAGCTGCTGGACAGCAGGGCGTTCATGCAAATGGCCGTGAAACCTGGGGACATAGTATGATTATCAGTCCTTGGGGAGAAATATTGGCTTGTTTAGAAGAAGGTACTGGCAGCATAAGTGCTGAGTTTTCTCGTGAAGCTTTAGAAAAAGTAAGAAAAGCAATTCCTGTTGCTGAACATAACCAGTTTGAAAGCCAATTAAAAAGCTAAAACTATTAAAGAATTTATACGAATAAGTGAAAATATAATGAATAGTGTTGAACGTGAACTTTTAACTGATAGCCAGATTGACCGAGATCTTTTAGATCAAACGTTAACGAATATATATCAACGAAAAATTGATTTAGCCGATTTGTATTTTCAGTCGTGTTGTCATGAATCTTGGATGCTAGAAGACGGTATCGTTAAAGAAGGCTCTTATAATATCGAAAGAGGTGTCGGTGTACGTGCCATTTCTGGTGAAAAGACAGGGTTTGCTTACTCTGATGACATATCCCCACAGGCATTAAAAAAAGCGGCTGATGCGGCTAAAGGGATCGCGAATGCAGAACAAAATGGTCGAGTGCAGGCCTTTACAAGCCAACCACAAAAAGCGGTTTATCAAGCTGTTGACCCATTAGCGAGTTTAGCGCAAGAACAAAAAATAACCTTGCTACACGAAGTTGAAGCGCACGCACGTTCTGTTGATAAACGTGTTCAGCAAGTTATTGTTAGCTTATCGGGGGTTTATGAAAAAATATTAGTGGCCGCAAGTGATGGCACTTTTGCAACAGACATCCGTCCGTTAGTGCGATTGAATTGTTCAGTATTAGTAGAAGATAACGGCAAACGTGAACGCGGTAGTGCCGGTGGCGGCGCCCGTACTGATTACAGTTATTTTTTCGAACTTGAAAACGGCAAAGCTCGTTACTTTGCTTATGCCGAAGAAGCCGTACGTCAAGCGTTAGTTAATTTAGTTGCCATAGATTCACCTGCTGGCTTATTACCTGTTGTGCTTGGTGCTGGTTGGCCTGGCGTACTTTTACATGAAGCGGTAGGTCATGGTTTAGAAGGTGACTTTAACCGTAAAGGCTCGTCAGCTTTCTCTGGTAAAGTGGGTCAACAAGTAACATCTGACTTATGTACAATTGTTGATGATGGCACCATGGCTGATCGTCGTGGTTCAATATCAGTTGATGATGAAGGAACGCCAGGACAATACAATGTCTTGATCGAAAAAGGCATTTTAAAAGGTTATATGCAAGACAAGCATAATGCTAAATTAATGGGAGTCGCGCCAACGGGTAATGGCCGTCGCGAATCTTATGCGCATCTACCTATGCCTAGAATGACTAACACTTACATGCTTCCCGGAGAGCATGATCCAAAAGACATTATTAAGTCAGTGAAAAAAGGTATCTATGCGCCGCATTTTGCCGGCGGCCAAGTGGATATCACTTCAGGTAAGTTTGTTTTTACCAGCTCTGAAGCTTACTTGATTGAAGATGGAGAAATTACCTCACCGATAAAAGGCGCAACATTAATTGGTAGTGGTCCTGAAGCAATGAAAAATGTCAGTATGGTCGGTAATGATTTAAAACTTGATGCAGGCGTTGGTATTTGTGGAAAAGACGGACAAAGCATACCTGTTGGTGTGGGTCAGCCAACCTTGAAAATTGATGAAATGACCATAGGCGGTACACAATAAGTCTATATTAAGTCTTAACCCAAAGATAAAACAGCGTATTTTAGTGCGGATGTTTTATCTTTGTTGTTTTAAATGCTGCTCTTAATATAATTTTTAATTTTCCAACCTAGTTCTAAAGCAAGCCCTTTGCTATCGTTATCTCCCGTAAACTCCGTAATATCTACAGAAACTATATCCCACGCAGAGATACCAATACCGAATGTATAAATGTCGGTTTCATTATCATTTAATTCTGTTCGCATACTAAATCTAAGTTAGAAAAATCACTATCGGTTAAATGTTCACCGTCAGTTAAATGAAACTCATCTTCATCAAAGTCAGTAATGCTTGGTTTGTTGAAGACAATATCAATACATTGGAATTTAACTTTCTCGTTTACACTTAAGTCATAACTTATATGCTTTACTAGTGGATAACCAAACATCCCTCCCGGTTCAATAACAGAATAGCCAACACCCTGTAGCTGACGACTTTAAATCATCGGTATCAAATGCCGTTTTTAGAATAGTCCATCTATTTCATCGTAATCTAAAATAGCACCAAACGACCATATTGGTTGGTAAAAACTCTAAAACTCAAGTCTATTTTATTTACCTATGGGGGCGGAACAATAAGTACCTGAAATGTTTCTAAACTCAAAGAGAGATTACAGGAGGTTGGCTTAAAATTAGAGAGTATAAGATTGTTTACAATTTTTATTGTGGAGATGTCATTGATTTGTGGAACTGTGATGGTTTATGTTATATTGTCACATAATGAAAAGCCACTCAATAATTACGCGAACTTATAAAAAATCTTTAATCACAATGTTGATTTTGATTGCCTTTCTGTGCGCAATAATTAGTCACGCACAACATAGCTATTTTTTAAGTGATACCGTTGAGCTGCATCAATGTAAATTGTGTCAGCAAAACCTTGACTTGCCGACTGAAAATACACTTAATGTTGTGCTCGTTACAAACGATTATTATCACATTAATAAGCGTTATGTGGATATTGTATTAACACCGCACTTTTATCTAAGTTCACCCCTTCGAGCCCCTCCAATTTCATAAATTAATTATTCACTTTTACATTTAATCAATAATTTTTTACTGGAATTTATAACCCATGCAATTTAATAAAGTTGCGGTAGCGTGCGCGTTACCGTTCATTTTGTCGAGCACTGTTGTTGCCGCACAAGAAATCTCAGGCGTAGTGCTTTCTTCTTCAGGGAAAGCAATTTCTCAAGCAAAGATATCATTACCAAATAGTTCTATAAGCGTAATATCAGACAAAGCAGGTCGCTTTGTTTTAACCGACTTAACACCAGGTGAAGTGGAACTTCATATTACAGCACCTAACTTTAGCCACGCTAACGAACATGTCATTGTGAAACAAGAAGGGACGGTAACAATATCAATTAAGTTATCACCGACAGTAATGGAGGTTGTTGATGTTTATGCGACACCATTACATTCATCTACGATTGAATCGGCTTTACCTGTCAATGTTATAACTAGTGATGAACTAAGACTAAAGCAATCGTCAACTTTAGGTGAAACACTTAAAAATGAAGTTGGTGTTCATTCAACTTACTTTGGTCCAGTTGCTAGTAGCCCTATTATTCGTGGTATGGATGGCCCTCGTGTAATGGTAACCCAAAATGGTTTAGATGCCGGAGATGCTTCACGCGTTGGTCCAGATCATGTGGTTTCTTCAGAAACGTCAACAGCCAAGCAAATTGAAGTTCTTCGAGGTCCTTCAACATTATTTTATGGTAGTGGAGCTATTGGAGGCGTCGTTAATGTAGTAGACAATAGAGTACCAACCACTCTGGATAAAAGTTTTGACTACATGTTAAAACATAATGATGTAGCGAGTGAAGACGAAGCATCTTTTTCACTTACTACTCATTCAGAAAAATTAGCTTTTCATGTCGACGGTTTTTGGCGTGAGTCGGGTGATTATAAAATTCCAGGCTATGCAGAATCAGAAGGTACTCATGATGAAGACGAACATGACGAACATGACGAAGAACGTGGTGAAAAAGGCACTTTACTCAACAGTGCGTCAAAATCGTCAGGTTTTACTTTAGGTACAAGTTACGTTTTAGATAATGGTTTTGTCGGTTTTTCTTTCGGCCGAATGACCCGTGAATATGGAATTCCAGGGCATAGCCACGGTGGTCATGAAGATGAACATGAAGAAGAACATCACGATGAACACGAAGAAGAACATGATGAGAATGTTTATGGAGATCTAGAGCAAGACCGTATTCAGTTTTTAAGTGAGCTTACCTTTGATAAAGGCTTTATTAATAAAGTAGCCAGCAAAGCTTCATATACAGATTATCAACATAAAGAAATTGAAGGTGGCGCCGTAGGTACTATTTTTAATAACGAAATGGTTGAGACGCGTTTTGATATTTTTCACCAAGAATATGCGGGTTGGAAAGGTGCATGGACTTTTCACTACAAAAGCACAGACTTTGAAGCGGTTGGTGTAGAAGCATTTACTCCACCATCAGACACAACATCGTATGCTTTTGCTTGGTTAGAAGAGCAGCATCTGTCTAATAATTTGTTGCTACAAGTTGGTGCACGTGTAGAACGTGTTGAAATTGAAGCTGGCGATAGTGGTATGGAATTTCATGATGAACATGAAGAAGATCATGACGAGCATGGCGATGAGCACGAAGAAGAACTGTTTTTTGATAAGCAATCTTTTACTCCAGTTAGCTTATCTGCAGGGTTAATTTGGGACTATCAAAAAGGTTACAATTTAGGATTTTCTTTATCTTATTCACAACGAGCACCTTCTGCTGCAGAATTGTTTTCTAACGGACCTCACATTGGTACTAATAGCTATGAAGTTGGTGCATTATATGAAATTCATGAAGAAGGTGACGAAGTACATTTTGACCTTACAGATAAGGGTGTTGAGCTTGAAACGGCAACTAATATTGATATTACTTGGCGTAAATTTGAGGGAAATTTTGGTTTTGTAGTGGGCGCTTTCTATAATCAAGTAGATGATTATTTATATCAAGCAGAAACGGGTTTGTATGCAGATGATAGTCATGATGAAGAACATGAAGAACATGAAGAACATGAAGAACATGAAGAGGAAGGGTTACCTGTTTACATTTATCAACAACACGATGTTAAAATGTATGGTGTAGAAGCCGAACTTATTTATCAATGGAATGACATGATTAAGACCTCTGTATTTACCGATTATATCAGGGCTGAGTTGGATGGTGGTGATAACCTACCACGTATTCCACCAATGCGCTTGGGCGGACAGTTGGATTATGTAAGTAATAACTACAGCGCACAATTGTCAGTAACGCATTACTTTGATCAAGAAGATATTGCAGAACGTGAGTCAGAAACTGATGGATATACAATGATTGACGCAAACTTTAATTATTATCTTGACGGTATTGGAGAAGACTTTGTCATTTTTGTTAAAGCGAATAATTTAACCGACGAAGAAGCTCGAGTTCACCAATCATTTCTAAAGGA
>MAAB01007879.1_pt1 | contig 10976 bp, 10 predicted proteins | sample 1115991 | NCBI WGS metagenome assembly MAAB01 (sample SAMN04961124, study PRJNA320927) | seawater metagenome | isolation source: sample BD02T18 sea water enriched with oil for 18 days | place: USA:Gulf of Mexico | collected 2013-07-27
GGATTGGCGTTTATGGACTACCTTGGTTCGTTTTGATTCTGTTTACCATACGCACTTTAAATGTAATTTAAAATTGATCAAAGAATTTCCAAACCTGTATCAGTATATGTTGGAGCTGTACCAAATAGAGGGTGTGTCAGAAACGCTTAATATGGCCCATATTAAACGTCATTATTATGCCAGCCATCTTGCTATCAACCCGTATGGTGTCGTACCTATGGGTCATGAACAGAATTGGACCCTTGCTCATAACAGAGGGGAATAGCAGCAAAACTAGGATTAGAGGGAATAAGTGGTTTATCTAAATCCCTCCTAATTTAATTGATGGGTAATTATTTGCCTGAAATGAGTCTCTTTATTTTGATATGTTAATCTTATACTTAAAAAATTGTTTTAAGATGACATTTTTGAGGAGGGTTACCTTTGCAAAATAGAGAGATGCTTACATTTCGTTGTTTGATATCAAGTCTAGCTGCGTTATTTCCTTTTTTTAAAACAACCTTGATTTGTGGGGTATTGTTACAAATAGCGTCTGTGAATGCCCTTATGATTGCGCAAATTGAAAATTCGTCTAACCAAATTCTTGCTGCAAAAATACTTGAAGAAATATATCGAAGAGCGAACATAGCATTAGATATAGTTTCTTTACCTGGAGCTCGCGCTATTTTGGCATCGAGTTCAGGCCGACTTGATGGTGAGCAAATGCGCATTCATCAAGTGGGGGACCTCTACCCAAATCTTATCCGTGTACCAACTCCCTATATTTATTTTGAACCAACCGCATTTAGTCTTAAGGGGGATATTTCAATCAAGGGCTGGTCATCTCTTAGTCCTTATCATGTTGCACGAGTTCGAGGTATTAAATTTGCTGAGCTGGGGCTTGAAGATGCAAAAAATGTCACTGTCCTAAATAATAATGAGATTATGTTTAATATGCTAAAGCATAATCGAGTGGATGTGGTAGTGAGTACTAAATTCAGTGGTTTATATCAAATTAATCAATTAGGGCTTGATGGTGTTTATGTATTAGCTCCCCCACTAGAGCGTCATTATCTTTATCACTACCTGCATAAAAAAAACAGCCACTTGATTCCTATCCTCGACGACGTCATTAAAACAATGAGACGAACAGGAGAGTTAGATGCATTACGAAATCAATACTACCTAGCGTTATTAAAGCAAGCTAAAGATAATGATGGATAAGCGAATTAATGGCTTTTATTACCAAATTGAAGTCGATATTGACTGGGAGAGATGGTCAAATATTGTCGAAAGCAATGGCGCATTGTCATCGGGTTATTAAAGCCTGTTTGAATCGCAATCTGCTCCATATTCAACTGATCTGATTCTAATAAGCGTTTGGCTAAGTCTAAGCGCTGGTGGGTGAGCCACTCTTTTGCGCTCATGCCCATACTTGCGCGAAAGTGTCGATCAAAGCTACGGCGTGACATAGCGGCTTTATCTGCCATCGATCTTACATTTATATCGCTGGCTAAATGCTGTGTTGCCCAGTCCAAGGTGCTGGAAAACAAGGTTTGTTTTTCTAACATGGGCGTTTCAACAAATTGTGACTGCCCCCCATTTCGATGGGGCGAGATGACCAGGCGTCTTGCTACTTGATTCGCAATGTCGTGGCCGAAATCTTGCCTTACGACTTCTAGGCTAAAATCAATGGCGGCGGCGCTGCCAGCCGAACAACCAAGTTTGTCTTGATAGACATAAAGTACATCGTCTAGGAATTCGACATCAGGATACTGAGCCTTAAAGGCTTCAGCATAAGCCCAATGGGTGGTGGCCTGACGACCGGATAGTAAACCGCATTCAGCAATAAAAAACGCCCCTGAGCAAAATGATAGGACCTTGCCCCCAGACTGATAAAAATTCTGAACCTCTTGTTTGACCTTAGGCGACAGCTTTTGATTAGGGCTCCAACTCGGTATGACTAAAATATCGAATTCTTTTAAGGTCTCAATTTGTCTTATGTCTATGCTGATATTTCCTGGAGCACGCACTTTTTTTTGAGTGAAACTCACCACTTCCCCTTGATACCAGTGGGGAATATCGGGTCTAGACAGAGCAAAAATCTCTGTGGCACAGCCCAGTTCAAATAATGACACATCTTGTTTACAAAGAATGGCAACCTGATTCATGAGTGTGTCCTAAGAGAGTACTTCATTAATGTTAAGGGTTTTAGCATAACGGGTTTTGAGCTTTATTTTAAATGCTTTAATAACCTTGGCTCATTATTGACGATATATGACTTATAGGCCAATGTTCGTTTCATTTTCCTTTGATTATGATGAACTCTCAATTTACTTAACCCGAAAAGGAATGAATTATGTCTTCTGCTGTTTCTAGACCGCTTGCTGCCAGCTCACAAGAAGCCCTTGCCCATTTTGAAAATCTACTCAGGTTTGAAACGGATTGCTGGGATGTTCATCATGCAATGACAAATAACCGTCAGGACTTTGTCTTGTTAGATGTGCGCGCCAGTATATTGTATGAAGCGTCTCACATAGCAGGTGCAATTAGTTTACCTGTACCAAAAATGAATCAAGCCGCCTTGTAGCACTATCCTCAAGATACCTTATTTGTTGTTTATTGTGCCGGTCCCCATTGTAACGGTACGGAAAAAGCCGCTGTCCGTTTAGCCAAACTAGCGCGCCCCGTGAAGAAGATGATAGGGGGCGTGACAGGTTGGATAGATGAAGGTTTTGACTTGATTTAAAACTGACCTCCTTATTTTAGGTATTTGTTATGCTAAAAAATCAAACTGGGTCAGCGACAGTTGGGCATGTATTTATACGTGATGCCAAGTTGAATGAAACGGATCAGATACTGTCACTGATGAGAGAACTAGCCGAATTTGAAGGTTATATTAAGGCGTTTAATGTTACGGAAGAAGACCTTAAAAAACGATGCTTTGAAGAGGGTGATTTTTCAATATTAGTTGCACAAGTCGGCTCAAAAGTTGAGGGTATTTTGGTCTATTACACCTTACCTTTCACCTATGATCTAGCGCCTTGGATGTTTATCAAAGAGCTTTATATCAGTGTTGAATGTCGTAGCCTAGGTTTAGGAAAACAACTGATGCAAGCCGCTGCGAATGCCTGTAAACGTAAAGGGGCTAGTAAAATGTGTTGGCAAGTATTGGCAGATAATGATGCAGCACAAGGTTTTTATAGGGGTTTAGGTGCTCAAAAAGATCCGCTTTGGGAAAACTTTAAATTAGCAGGTGATGCGCTGAGTGCATTGGCTTATTTAGGAGAGGAAAAATGATTAGTTGCGTTATTCATTATCAAGTTGATGCGAACAAATTGACTGAGTTTGAGCTGTATGCCAAGTCTTGGATTGACTTAGTGGCAAAGTTTGGCGGACAACATCAAGGTTATTTTTTACCCTCTGAAGGAGATAATAACCTTGCGATTGCCATTTTTACATTTTCAAGTTTTGCTGCGTATGAAAGTTATCGAGAGGCTTCATTTGAGGATGAAGAGTGCCAAGCCGCATTTGACTACGCCAAAAAAACGGCTTGCATTGTGTCTTATAAGCGTAGTTTTTTTCGTCCTGTTTTTAGTTAGCAATACTCAATAAGATTACGCATGGCTCAATACCTAATATCTTGTATAAACAAATAGCCAGATGACGGATAAATGAAAAAAATAACACAGGGATGGGTTTGAGGGCGTTGTTTGTGTGAACTTGGGTGTTCTCTATGGTTAATCAGAATTGGTCAAATGGGAACCTATATCGAGTTGAGGTTGGCTGATTATATTTTCTGCGCGACTAAATCTTTGTTCTAGCTTACCTGTCTGCTCTAAATGAAGGTGGGAATTTTTTTAATATTCTCACTTTTGTATCTCACCTAAGCCTTCTATGCTTATGTGAGTATGTGTTAAGGGAGGGCTAGGTATGGCTATAACACAAAGACAAAAAACCTTAGTGGTAGAGAGTTTTGCAAAAGTTGAACAGATTAGTGATGTGGCAGCTGCAATTTTTTATAAAAAATTATTTGAGTACGACCCCAGCTTAAAAAAACTGTTTAGACATGATATCAAAAGTCAGGGACGTAAACTCATGTCTGCACTTAAGCTTGCTGTGAGTAGTTTAAATGACCTAGATGCATTAGTGCCTGTATTACAAAAAATGGCAGTGAAGCATGTGGATTATGGTGTCAAAGCAGAGGACTATACTCCGGTAGGAAATGCCTTATTATTTGCCTTGTCTCAAGGTTTAGGTGACGCTTTTAGCAATGAATTAAAGCAAGCTTGGATAGCCGTGTATAAAACGGTTGCCACTGTGATGAGGCAAGCTGCTTACCCAAGTTTTAATCCCAATACCTTTAGAAATACAAAAAATTATGAGCATTAGCATTTCTAGTTTGTATTTTGGGTATTCAAAAGGACCTTTTACAGGTCTTTTTTTTGGTATCTACAGAGTAAAGGTAATATTCATCAAAGCTTTATAAGTTATATCTAATTAAGTGGCGACATATTTTTGTTAGCTGTTAGGGTATTGTTTAACAGTCATTAATATCACAGAGCTAGTTAGTATATGGAAATCATAGAATATGAGATTAGGCATAAAGAGCAATTGGAGCAAATCTATTTAAACTCAAGACAGGATGCGTTTGAGTGGATGGATACGAGTCATTACCAATTATCTGACTTTAGCAAAGACACTCAGGGGGAGCGGATTTGGGTCGCAGAAGACGCTAAGCAAGTTCTCGGTTTTGTTGCGATATGGCAAGCTGATCATTTTATTCACCACCTCTATGTCGATAAACCCGTTTATCGAAGAGGGGTTGGAGAAAAGCTGATTAAGATGTTACGTGAATTGTATGTGAAGCCACTCGGGCTTAAGTGCTTGTGTAAAAATGAAAGGGCCATTCAATTTTATTATTCACAAGGATTTAAAACGATATCTCAGGGTGAAGATGACCTAGGGAAATATTTCTTTATGCAGCTTGATTGATTTAGTCACGTGCAGTAGCCGATAATGCTATTTTTTGAATTAAGCCATGACTCTATACGCATTGTGTGCGCATAGAGTCATGGCTTAATTGCAATGTCCTTAGGTAAGAGGAAACTCATTTAATAAGGTATCAATCGCCTGCCTTTGACTAAGCACCATCAAAAACACCAAGTCACCTTCATCAATTTGAGCGAGAATGTTAGCAGCACCACTAGAGGGTGAATCACTATAACTAAGCTGCTCGGCACTAAGGCCAGAGGCTAATGCTGTTTCAGATATAATTTTGGGAATTTCACCTAGCTCGCGACCTCGTAAATACTCGGGTGTCTCGGTAATCATTAAATGATCAGGTGCTATTTTTAAAATACTTTGGGTAAGCTTAGTAATTTCACTGTCGCTGCGATCACCTGCATGCCCTAGCATTAAAAATCGACGTTTTGCAGGCATGGCATTAAGCGTGTTTGCCATGGCATCCATGCTGTGTACATTATGGGCGAAATCGACAATGACGGTAGCGCCCTTGATACTATATAAATTACCTCGTCCAGGGTTATCCTCAGCATCACTTCTAAATTCAAGTAACGCCGCTTTAATGGCTTCATGTTTAAGGCCAATACTTTTAGCCATAGCGATTGCCCCTAATGCATTACGTACATTATGTAAGGCTGCCCCTTTGAGTGTCATAGGGATGTCATCAATGCTTATGACATCACTTTCTTCACCCGCACTTTGGTAAATGAGGCGATGATTGCGAACAAAACATTGACTGCCTCCCAATTGTCTATGACTGATTAAGATCGGATTGTTTTCATCAAGTGAGAACCAACAAATAGTGCTGCTTAATTGTGTCTTGTTCGCTTTGTAGTGACGTAAAATATGGCAATCGTCAGCATTTAAAGTAAGTGGTTTATTGTCCGAAAGTCCTTTGGCGACCATAAACTTGGTTGCGGTTAAACCGGCTAAATCGTTAATGCCATATTGGCCTAAATGGTCCTCAGCCACATTGGTGATAATAGCGGCATCAACATCGGCAATCGGCAGACCACGGCGTAATAGTCCACCACGAGCAACTTCTAGTACGGCGGCTTCCAATGATTTTTCACGCAATAACATACGTGCACCACTGGGACCCGAGTAATCACCTGTATCAATAATGTGATCACCCACCTTGATAAAGTCGGTTGAGGTAACGCCGCAGCAATAGGCCGCTTTAGTAAACATTTTAGATAAGAGTCTGACTGTCGTTGACTTGCCATTCGTTCCTGTCACATAAACGCTGGGTACCCTTTGATATAACGACCAGGTTATATCTTCAGTTTTGGGCAATTGATCAATAGGCCAAATTTGCGTACTGGCACCAAATCCTAAAGAGAACTCTTCATCATCGACTAAATAAGGCACGTTTTTTTGATCGGCTAAAGAGATTAACGCCAGTAACTGTGTATTACTTTCCTCTTTTATCGCAAGGATTAAGGCTGCGATTTTTAGCTCTAAGTCAAATTCGGTATCTAGTGTACCTGTCTCGTCCTCAAAAGGCGTTGTTGCTTGCTCATAATGGCATTCGACCATACGCCATGCAATGTCGTTCAAATCGACGGCAGCATATAAACCATCCAGTGGCGCACTAATAGCTAGATTGACACCATTGTTGAATATTCGGTAACAGGTTTGCTGATCTTGCCAGCCAACACGGTCTAATAGTTGCGTCACATACGCTTGCCAAACATGAATGAGAGCCAGTTTATCAACACCATCGATGTAAGCATCAATAATGGCGCCGGGTTTATCCCATAACAAGTTCTTACCGGTTAAACGACGGCTATCATCGAGTGTTAGTTGAATTTTTTGCATAGTCATTTTTCACTTTCATCAGGAGCCTATTTATTTGAGAAAATAAAACCACTAAGAAAGTGACCTCCTTAGTGGTTTTAATGCTTCTAATAAAACAAGCGAATGATTATTTAAACCTAAAATAGAGAGGGCTTTAAAAAGCCACAACACTCTTTTATCTGGGTGTTAATCGCTTTCCTCGTCATGTAGTTCGACAATTCGAACACCGCGCTCATCACTGACAATGGTCATGCCTTCTTCAAGGGTAAAGGCATCATTATTAAGCGGGGTATTACTAGTGTTAGTCGGTTTAGATGAGGCCTCTGAACTGCTGGTATCAAACTGAATGATTTGTTTCCAACAACGGGTAATACTATCGCCAAATACCATGACTAGGTCCCCAGTACTGGCAATGTTTAAGGCATGATCAATGGCCTCAACTTCATCAGGGATAACCTTGATTTTTGCTTCATCAATACCTTCTTTTAAGAGTACTTCAGCAATCATATCAGGCACTTCTGAGTTACCACGACCGCGACGATTATCATCCGCTTTACAGATGTAATAATCAAAGCTGCCAGCGGCGGCTTTGGCGATATTGACCAGATCCAAGTCACGACGATCACCAGGGCCTGCAATCACTACGATGCGTTTACCTTGTACATCAAGCTTTTGCGCTAGCTTAGACATGTGACCTATGCCATCGGCATTGTGAGCGTAATCTAGAATGACCCTGAAGTCATATTCGTCATAGACGTTCATTCGGCCCGGAGCTTGGAAGAAGGTTGTTGCAAAAGTACGAAGACCGTGACGAATATCTTCCAGAGGTTTGTTAAGGCTAAATGCCATTGCCGCAGCAAACATGGCATTTTGAACATTATGAGTGGCTTTGCCTTCCAAAGTTGCTGGAATTAGATGAGTCCACAGAAGCGGAATATGAGCGCCTTTATCATAAATAGTAATCATCTCACCATTGATGCCAGCTTCCAGTACGACAGCTCGACCGCCAGCACGAATGTGTTCACGTACTAGGCTATGGCCTGAATTCATAGTGACATAACACAGGTGTTTGGCTTGAGTGTAGTCTGCCATCTTAAGGCAGAGTGCGTCATCGGCATTGAGAACCGCTGTATCTTTAGCGACTTCGACTACAATGCGTTTTACTTCAGCCAGTTGTTCAATGCGATCAACACCGCGCATGCCTAAGTGATCTTCTGCCACATTCAAACAAGCAGAAACATCTGTCTCTTTATAACCCAAACCTGCTCTTACAATACCACCACGGGCGGTTTCTAATACCGCAATATCGACCATAGGGTCACGCAGTACGATTTGTGATGAGACAGGGCCTGTCATATCGCCTTTCACCGATAAGTGGCCGTCAATATATACGCCATCGGTGGACGTCATGCCCACAATATGGCCTGCTGTTTTTAATATGTGGGACAACATGCGTGAGGTTGTAGTCTTACCATTGGTACCGGTAATACCTGCAATAGGGATGCGGTTTTGTGAGCCTTCAGGAAACAGCATGTCGATCACTTTACCGGCGACATCACGTGGTTTACCTTCACTAGGTGCCACATGCATCCTAAAGCCAGGGGCTGCATTACATTCTACAATGCCGCCACCAATGTCTTTATAAGATTGGGTGATATCATCGGTTAAGAAGTCAACTCCACCGACATCCAGTCCAAGCGCTTGAATAGCACGTTCAGCCATCACTTTATTATCGGGGTGAACGGTATCAGTAACGTCTATTGCGGTGCCACCAGTCGATAAATTGGCCGTTGAACGTAGATAAAAGGCTTGGCCTTTTTCTAAAACGGTATCCGCGTCATATCCTGCTTCTTCTAATAATCGTAACGCCTGATGATCTAATTCTAATCGTGTTAATACTTTTGCATGACCTATGCCACGGCGAGGGTCACTGTTTACAATGTCGATTAATTCATTAACGGTCCTTTCTCCATCACCGACGACATGCCCAGGCACTCGTTTTGCGACAGCGACGAGTTCGCCGTTTACCACTAACATACGATGGTCTAATCCGACCAGGAAGGATTCAACCAGAATAGAGCGGCTAGTGCTGTGCTCTTTAGCATGCTCAAAGGCCACCATGATTTGTTCATTGGTGGTCAAGTTAATGGAGACGCCACGACCATGGTTCGCATTCAAAGGTTTAATGACCACAGGGAATCCAATTCGGTTGGCGGCACGAATGGCTTCTTTTTCGGTGTAAACGATACGTTGCTGAGGAACAGGTAAGCCCAAATCGTTTAGTAAAACATGGGTATCTTCTTTATCGCAGGAGAGTTCAACAGCAATATGACCCGTTTTACTGGTGATAGTAGCTTGAATACGTTCCTGGAATTTGCCTTGCCCAAATTGAATAAGGCTATAGTTGTTAAGTCTTAACCAAGGAATATTGCGTTTTTCTGCCGCCTGTACCAAAGAGGCAGTACTAGGCCCAAGTTCTTTGCGTTGAGCAAAACGAATAAAACTCGTCAGCTCATCATTAAAATCAAAATCACTCTCGATGTTATAATCTAATTGTTTACTGATTGATTCAGGTAATAACGAAATTAATAAATCACGTGCTAAACGACCGGCTTCAAGGCCGACGTCTCTTTGATGATATTGATAGACCATATTGTAGTGGCCCACTTCACCTGTACCTCGGGTGCGGCCAAAAGTGACTTCAGAACCCGCCATACACTGTAATTCAAGTGCAACATGCTCCCAAATATGTCCGATCCAGGTGCCTTCGTCTTCTTTCAGGCGACGAATAAAACCGCCGCTTTCTTTATATGAACAACCATGTTCATTTAACCCTGGTAGCGCTTGAATAAGCCCATCAATGAATTCATCGCCTAACGATACTGATGAGTAGTTTTCTAAAATTCCGATATTGATAACATGACGTATTACGGGGAAGTGTGCATACACATTTGGACCGACATAAACGTTTGATGAAACTATTTGCATTGAAAGCCCTTTTTAGTCCATAAAATTATTGTTATAAGCCACAAAATTAAGGTTTTAAAAAAATGTTATTTTGTGGCGGGTGCGATTATTCCTGCAGTAATTTGGCTCTTATTCATAGTTAAGAAGATACGTTTGTCTTATTCACTCTTTCTAAAGGTTATTTTAGAAAAAGATTTAAATAAGTGAGGTAAAAAGACATTGGGATTACTTGAGTCAATAAATGCCTCAATCTGTATTTTTACGCCTCTTACCCTATAAAAAACATACTCCCTAGGGGTAGGTCAAGGCTTAGTATTAACTTGTTTGCAACTAGTATTGTTCTTATATGCTGGAGGTAAATAAATGATTTAACTTTGTAATTATTTGTTTTAAACAAGATGCTTTTAAGACTAGATTGAAATAGCAAGACCCTATATAGTGCTTTCATAACGATCACCATTCACTTCTCTTCAAAATTGATACCTTCATGTCTATTACAATCATTAAAAACGCAGACCTCTATACACCTGACCCTATTGGTATCATGAATCTTTTGGTATCTGCTTCAAAAGTAACGGCTATCAGTGCCGATGATTTTCAACTCTCCGATAATATTGGGGTTGAGGTAATTGATCTTCAGGGACGTAAATTATTACCCGGTTTTATCGACGCCCATGCACACATTACTGGCGGAGGAGGTGAGGCGGGCTTTGCCACTCAAGTTCCACCTGTTCCTATTAGTGACTTTACCGGAGCGGGTGTTACGACTGTGGTTGGCTTGCTTGGAACCGATGACACTACGCGTAGCATAGGTAACTTGCTAAGCCGGGTGTACGGCCTACGTGAAGAAGGAATGAGTGCCTATTGTTGGACGGGGGGTTATCACTATCCGTTGACAACTTTAATGGGGTCGGCAAAAAAGGACATGGTTTATATTTAGAGCCTGTTATTGGTATTGGTGAATTTGCGATCAGTGATCATAGGTCTAGCCAACCTACCTTTGACGAGGTTATCCGGTTGGCGAGTGAAACCCATGTGGCAGGCTTGATGACAGGTAAAGCGGGTATTATTCATTTCCATTTAGGCGATGGTGACCGTAAATTAGCCCTGTTAGAAAGAGCAATAAAAGAAACTGAATTACCTGCCAGAATATTCAATGCGACCCATGTTAATCGTAATAAACCTTTATTTGATCATGCATGTGA
>MAAB01030531.1_pt1 | contig 10960 bp, 7 predicted proteins | sample 1115991 | NCBI WGS metagenome assembly MAAB01 (sample SAMN04961124, study PRJNA320927) | seawater metagenome | isolation source: sample BD02T18 sea water enriched with oil for 18 days | place: USA:Gulf of Mexico | collected 2013-07-27
CTTAATAAAGATGAAATCTCACGAATAGAAATAGCATTAAAGTGCAAGGGTTGGAAATCACAAAAAACTGATGACCAAGATCAGGCTTATTATCGTAATTACATGCACGAAATTCCTCCAATGCAACATATTTTACGTGGAACCATAATAGATATTCACCACAATATTCTGCCCGTTTGTAACGATAATAAAATTGATATTAGCTTATTGAGCGCCGGTGCATTAATCATTGCTGAAAAAAACATCTTGGACAATCCCACGAATTATGATCCTAGCTATGTGCTAGCACCTGAAGCTATGTTTTTACATAGTGCTATACACCTATTTCATGAAGGGGAATTGGAACAAGGCTTACGTGGCTTATCAGATCTGGATATTTTATTTAGCCATTTTGAAAGTAATGACCAGAGCTTTAGCCAGAAGCTCATTAAGTTAGCTCAGCAAATCAATCAACAACAGTCGTTGTTTTTTGCTTGGCGTTATCTAGACAAAGTATTCAATAGAGCCTTACCCGAAGAAGCGAGAGTATTTGTCGCTCAGTATCAAATGCAAACGGTACGCCTGTTAACTGCTGACTTTACCTTCACTCATTTATTCAATGCTCATCACAGTACAACGGTTACTTGGAGGTTTACTCTTGCTGCACAGCTTGCTTATTGGCGTGGTCACCTGCTTAGAATGCCGCTACGTTTGCTTATACCTCATTTATGTAGGAAGTCTTGGTTACAGTTAATTGAATTTACTAAAAAAGAACCTGCTAAAATAAATAAAGCTGATGCACTAGACCCTAGGTTTCATCAACTTGACGAAGACTAGTTTTTATCTAAGGCTTTATTTCTAGCAAAAGTATGCTCTTGCTCTGTACGCGTAAACAACTGCGTTAACACAGGTACTAAGAGAAAACTCGAAATAGCTGAAACACATAAGCCAGAAATCAATACCACGCCTAATGGCTGCCATAAGCCTCCACCGAGTATAGTTAATGGTAACAGACCAACAATTGTTGTAAGTGTCGTTAACAAAATTGGAGTGAAGCGTGTAACACTGGCACTTAGAATGGCCTCAAGAGTATCATAGCCCCCAATAATATTTCTATTGGTCGTATCAATCAAAATAATGGCATTGTTAACGACAATGCCAAATAGACTGATTAAGCCAATAAAGGCCATCATAGAAAACGACAAACCCGTAATATACAAACCAATAACTGAACCTGCCATCGCAAAAGGAATAGAACTAAAAATAATGAGAGGTTGTAAAAAAGATTTAAATTGTAAAACCAACACCCCAAAAATACCAACGGCAGTAATAATCATTATTTGCGCCAACCCTGAAAAAGATTCTTGCCTTGATTCTTCTTCTCCGCCTAATGAATAATGCATGCCCTGCGGTAAGGTAGATTGTTGTAAATACTCTACCATTTGAGTAGTTAACTCGTTTACTGAGTAACCTTTTTCTGCATCAGCAGACACTTTAGCCATACGTAATTTTTGATAATGAAAAAAGTCTGTTCTTCCCTTCTTTAATTTTTTTGTGATGATTTGATCTAGCGGAATATTTTCCCCATCTTGACTGCTGATATAGACATTTTCAAGACCGTTAATATCAGGGTTTCTTTTTCGTACCACTATCGGGTAATCTTCACCATTTTCATCATTAAAGCGGCCGACATCAGTACCTGAAAGTATTGTTTTCAAAGTATTGTCTAAATTATTGATATTAACGCCACTTAAGCCAGCTTGATCATAATTAATATTCAGTTCTAGCTCCGTATTTGCCATACCTATAGGATTATCAATATTTATGATCCCTGTAGTTTCAGCCATTTTTTCAGCAAGATTAATTGATACTTTTTCTAAGTCGTCTAAAGATTCACTCATCAACCGAATTGTAATCGGTTGGTCGGTTACTGGCCCTTGTGTAAACTCTTTTACTTTAATATTGGCTTGTGGCCAATTTGAAAACTCCCTTCGAAGAGAGCCCACTAACTCTGAGACTTCTTCAGCATCATACTCTTGTAGTACTATGAGTATTTGACCGAAGGTAACGCGACCACGTTTAGGTATTTCATTGTAATATATACGCGGATTTGAATTACCAATATTTAAGGCTACTTTTGACACTAACGGCTGTTGTTCAATATAAGTTGCAACTTTTTTGGTCAAATTTTCTGTATTACTAAGTGATGAATTAACTGGCATTTCCACATCGATTAAAATCATCGGCTTTTCTGCTCGAGGAAATAAACTCACCCCAACTTCGCCAAATAATGACAGCATTAGAAATAAGCAACCTGCCGCTAAAATGAGAACAAGCCAACGAAAGGCTAATACTTTTTGCAAAAATTGTTGATACAGACCTTCTGCAAAAGCATTAATATAATGTTGAAGGGTTTTAAACTTGGAAGGTTTTAAAGTAAAAAAATGACTGGCAATAAGTGGCGTTAATGTTAAAGCTATCAATAGTGATGCCAGTAGTACAAATACTACCGTTACCGGCATAGAGCGAATAAAATCCCCCGTACTGCTGCTTAACATCAACATAGGTAAAAAAGCTAACATCGTGGTAATAGTACCACTGGTTACTGCCCAGCCCACTCTACTAGTACCAACTTTTGCAGCTTCATTCAAATTTGTACAATAGCGTTTTTCTCGATGAATGCTTTCTGTCACCACAATGGCGTTATCAACGAGTAATCCTAATGCAATGATTAAGCCTACAATTGACATTTGCTGCAATCCGAAACCCGTAAAGTCTAACAATCCTATGGCTATTAAAAAAGATAAAGGTATCGCTGCAATTACCACCAATGACTCACGAACACCTAAAAATACCAACGCTAATAAGCCAACTAATATCAAGCCTTGACCTAAGTTTTCAAAAAAGCCATTAACCCTTGTTTCAACGCTATCTGCTTGCTGGAAGATCATTTCCAGTTTAATTTGAGCTGGTAAACTTTGTTTAAATGCGTCTATTTCTTTATTCATTTGTTCTGTTAGGCTAAATATATTACTGCCCGTTCGTTGTTCTGCAGTAATATATATGACAGGTCGGTTTTTATAATAAGCTATATAACTTGGTTCTCTATCACTAAAAGCTACCGTAGCTATATCTTTTAACTTTATAACAAAGTCTTTATTATTTACTAGGACGGTATTCTCTAATTCAGTTAAATTTGCAAAGTTACCACTGCTTTTAACATTAAAGCGGCGAGTTTTAGCGTCAACAAAACCCGGAGCGATATTTATTGCTCTACCTTGTAAGACTCTATTGACATCGGTTACCGATATTCCATAGTGCTGTAATAAGTTTAACTTCAAATCGATAGCAACTATTTGCTGTGGATATCCCCATATATCGGCTTTTCTTATATTGGTTATAGTTTCCAAGCGTTTTTCTAATAATTTTGCATAAAATTCAGTTGCTTTATAATCGTCAGACTCACTCCACATTGCCAGCTGCATAATTGCAACACTACTAGGTGTTGCTTTTATCACTATTAGTTGTTGTATCCCAGTAGGTAAATCAGGTTTCACTGTGGCAATTGCTTGTTTTATTTTGTTATAAGAAGCCTCAGCATCTGTACCATAAATAAAAGTTACCGTTATTCTTGCCGCACCATTTCGTACTTCAGATTCAATTTTTTTAATGTTCGCTATTTCAGATATTTCTTCTTCTAAAATATCGACTACAAGCGTTTCAATATCATTTGGTGATGCACCTGGGTAGACAACCTCGACAAGTGTAATGGGTAAGTCAAATTGTGGATCTTCTGAGCGCGGCATGTTGAGGTATGACACTATTCCCACCAATACCAGTAAAGTAACAACCGTTATCGTAAACTGGGCGTTTTTTATCGCTAGACTAGGTAACTTCATTACTATTTTACTCTACTAAGTCTAGTGACAGCTTATTCCACCCTTGGGTGATCACATCTATCGAATTTGAGTTTTCATGGGATTGTAAATAAAGAAAATCGTTATCCATTTTAAAGATAGTATGTGCTTGTTGCTGTGCTTTGTTGTTTTTCTCTACAGCTATCAATGCCTGACCGTGTTTATTAACCGCATTTAGAGCCTCTATAGGTAATCTATATACAAATATCTGACTTTGCGAATAAATAATAATCTCTGCAAGTTGACCAACAATTATTGATTTGCTGATACTTGTATCAGACAGTGCTACTTCGATAGTAAAAAGATGACTTCTACTATCCGCAATCGCTGGAATTTTACTCACCTGACCTTCAATAATACCTAAATGTGTTATATGAACTTTTACCTTTTGACCTAAATGTACTAAAGAAATTTCTTCTGATGTTAGAGCGACGCTAACAATTAAGTTATTTAACAAATTTGCAACTTGCAGCGCTCCAACACCAGGCGATTGTAACTCTCCTAATTCAGTATTCCGTTTGAGCACTACACCATTGAAAGGCGCATAAATCTGTGATTTATCTAAGTTATAATAAGCAACCCGATAGGCGGCTCTGGCTGTTTCAACAGCGGTTAATGCATCATCTAATTCGTGCTGTGAACTAAGATTTTTTTTCATTAATGTTTTTACACGCGCTATGTTCCGCTTAGCCTGTAATAAGCGAGCATAGGTTGCGTTTTTTTCAGCCCTAAGCTCGGAAGTATCCAGTGCAGCTAATAGCTGTTTTTCGTCAAAGACATCGCCTTCGTCTATCTTAAGCTCTGTCAAAAAACCCGTTGTTTTGAAGGAAAGATTTACCACCCTAGCAAAGTCTATTTTACCTGTACGTTGTATAATTTGGGTATATGGTTCGGGGGATATTTGCGTTATTTGATAGCCTTCATTCGTTGAACTATAGGCTTCAGCTGTACAAGCTAGTAATATAAATAAAGCAAGGGTTCTGCGGCTAATCAATTTGGGCAAATCACTTGAGAGATAATTAGATAAATTCATTTTCATCACAATAAAAGAGTAAAATTTTCAATAAGCTATTAGGGATAGTAGGCAGTTTTTGCAACAAAGTACATTATTATTACTGAGCAACTGCTCGCCACTATTGATGTGACAAAAGGAATGGCCCACCCGACAGGAGTCGAACCTGTGACCTATGCCTCCGGAGGGCATCGCTCTATCCAGCTGAGCTACGGGTGGTGTTTGAAGAAAAGCATTCTATAAAAACCCAATTGCGAATACCAGAAATTAATTCATAAAGTTTATTCCTTGCCTATATAATAGACCGCTAGTTTACGTTCAATGGTACTAATAATTATCTTCATACATCCCTACCAAACATGTTCCTCCTTAATCAAAACGATTTAATAGAGCACTTAATAATCTTTAATAGCGCTAGATAACCTTCTGCAGACTATAATAATTAATGGAATGACTACTAGTAAACTACTTGTCTTTTTGATAAATTGGCCTGCTATAGTCAATTTTACTTTACTGCAGAACATATGATTAAATGTTATCTATCAATAATTATGGGCGAAAAACGTTTAAAAATAGCCGATGTTGCCAGAGATACCGGTTTGAATAGAGGTACTATTACTCGACTATATAACGAAACAGCATCAAGAATAGATTTAGAAGTCATTGATCAGCTTTGTGATTATCTTGATATAGAAATCGATGAACTGTTTGAAAGAATTTAAAATTAATTTTTATACAGTGTAATATTGCTGTCACATGAATCTATAAACAAAGGACGGTATAAGTGGCCAAAGACATTTGACCACTTGATTGCATACTAAAGAAAATTAACTAAAATACGGTTACTCATGTTCCTCTGCACCTGAAATAACTACCTGATTTCGTCCATGTTCCTTTGCGTAATACAGCGCATTATCTGCCTCATTCATTTGTTTAGAAAGCACTTCGGGGCTATCAAATACCGCACCGATACTAACACTAATAGATATATGCGTATCGCCTGCAGGAATCGTTGATACAGAAAGTTCTCGACGGAAATCATCGAGTTTATTGTAAAGTTGATCACTATCAACACCGTGCAATAGCATTGAAAACTCTTCACCGCCTAAGCGGGCAGTTAATCCAGCGCCAAAGTGCTTCCTTAAATATAGAGCTAATACTTTTAGCACCTGATCACCGGCATCATGGCCATAACTGTCATTCACTTTTTTAAAATAATCTATGTCTAACACGGCTAAACAATAATGAATATTTCGTTTTTTATACTCTGCAATACGTTGCTCAGCATTGCGGAAAAAAGATCGCCTATTGGCTAAATCCGTTAAATAGTCAGTATTCGCTGCATGTTGTATTTGAGCAATATTATTCAAACTTTCAATGTTTTGGGTAATGCGGCAATAAAACTCTTCAGGGCAGAAGGGTTTGCGCAAGAAATCATCTGCACCATTTTTAATAAAGCGTGCTGAATGAATACCGTTTTCTGCACCTGAAATACCAATAACGGCTAACTGTTCACGCGCGTACTTCTTGCGGATTTCATTAGTCAGGGTAATACCATCCATTTCTGGCATTTCTAAATCGGTAATAACCATTTTAATGTCTTTATGCTGCTGCAATTTTTCCAAAGCTTGCACACCATTATTCGCGGTATGAACAACAAAATTGCGGCGCTTCAATAATTCCACGATATGGTTACGGGCAGAAGAAGAGTCGTCTACCACTAAAATAGCATTATTATTATTCGTTTGTTGCCAATGCAAAATACGCTTTAAATATAAAAAAGCTTGGCTATTCTCTTTCGGAATATAGTCTATCACCGGTTGAGCTAGTATTTTCTGTCTGGTAGCATCATCCATTTTTCCGGTCATCACCACACTTTGAATACCGTGCGATAATACACAACCAATCGCCTCACCATCAACGGCATCAGGTAATGCATAATCAACCGTAGCAGCAAAAAAGTCGGTGTCGCCTGAGAGAATCTCTTCAACTTGTGCCAATGTTGTCGCAACAACTACCTCATAGTTTAACGATTGCGCAATTTGCTTAATTACAGTTGCGATAGGTTTACTGTCTTCTACTACTAATAATCGTTGTGACATTTTTGTCCCTTATTATATTTATTAAATCGCCTGTAAATTTGCATATTCAACCATCAGCCACTTACACCCGACCTCTTCAAAATTCACTTGGATCCTAGGTTGAGCACTACCTTCATAATTTAATACCACGCCTTCACCAAATTTGGCATGTTTTACTTGTTGGCCTAGCTTAAAGCCACTGTTAGCAAAATTTTCCATGGTGAAGGTATTTGAAAACTTTCCAACGGCTTTTGGTTTGGTTATCTGACTTTGCATACGAATTTCTTCTATACAGTTTTCAGGTAACTCACGTAAAAAGCGACTAGCTTTATGAAACTTCTCTTGACCATATATGCGGCGACTTTCTGCATGACATAAGTATAGCTTATTCATCGCTCTTGTCATGCCTACATAACATAAACGACGCTCTTCTTCTAAACGTCCAATTTCCTCTACTGACTGCTGAGAAGGAAACATGCCTTCTTCAAGTCCAGCAATAAACACCAACGGAAACTCTAGGCCTTTAGCCGAGTGCATAGTCATTAATTGCACTGCTGCTTCAAATTCATCCGCTTGTGATTCACCAGATTCGAGTGCCGCATGGGTTAAAAACGCGGTTAATGGCGTTTGTTCTTCAATAAACTCTTGATCAGCAATAGGTTCACTTTTAAAGGTTTGACACGCAGTGACCAGCTCATTTAAATTTTCAATACGCTGCTCTGCACGCTCACCTTTTTCAGCTTGGTACATAGCTTTCAAACCAGAATGACTGATAACAAAGTTAGTCTGTTGATCAAGGTCTAAATCTGATGAATCATCTTCGAGCTGATCAATTAAGTTGATAAAATTCGTAATAGTTTTAGCACTACGTCCCTTCAATTGCTCAGCTTGCAACATCTGCTGACAAGCTTGCCATAAAGTTACTTGTAAACTGCGAGCAGCATCACGAATTAATGCTACTGTTTGATTACCTATACCTCGCGTTGGTGTGTTAATGACCCGCTCAAACGCCGCATCATCATCTCGGTTATTAATTAACCGCATATAGGCTAAAGCGTCTTTAATTTCTTGCCGTTCGAAGAAGCGCTGACCACCATAAATACGATAAGGCAAATGTCCTTGTAGTAAAGCTTCCTCTAGCAATCGAGATTGAGCATTTGAACGATATAATATTGCGACTTCATCAAGCTTGCCACCATCTTCACGCCATTGCTTTATCCGCCCAGAAATAAAACGTGCTTCATCTATTTCATTAAAGGCTGTGTATAAAGAAATTTTTTCGCCAGCTTTATCATCTGTCCACAACTCTTTGCCCAATCTATTATTATTATTACTAATCAATTTATTAGCGGCATTAAGAATATTCGCTGTAGAGCGATAATTTTGCTCTAAGCGAATGGTTTGCGCTTGCTCAAACTCATTAGTAAAACGTTCAATATTTTCAATACGAGCACCGCGCCATCCATAAATAGATTGATCATCATCACCCACTATCATTACTTTAGATTGCGCTTTACCCAGTAATGTTAGCCATGCATATTGAATGGCATTGGTGTCTTGAAACTCATCAACCAAAATATGGCCAAAACGTTGTTGATAATGAGCTAACAATGCTGGATTATTTAGCCATAGTTCATGGGCACGCAGTAGCAATTCAGCAAAATCAACTAAGCCTGCTCTATCACACGTATCTTGATAAGCCTGGTAAACCTTTACAAAAACCGCTTCGCTTGGATCAAACTGCGCATCTATATGTTGTGGTCTCAAACCTTCATCTTTTTTCCCGTTGATATACCAAACAAATTGTTTTGCTGGCCATTTTTTTTCATCTAATTCTAACGAACGAACAATACGTTTAATTAAACGTAATTGATCATCACTATCGAGTACTTGAAAGCTTTGCGGGAGTTTGGCTTCTTGAAAATGCATTCTTAACAAGCGATGGGCTAAACCATGGAACGTGCCTATCCACATACCATGAGTATTCCCGCCCGTTACTTGCTCAACCCGTGCACGCATTTCTGCTGCCGCTTTATTAGTAAAGGTAACCGCCAAAATTGAATGAGGAGCGGCTTGCTCCACTTGCATCAACCAAGCAATACGTTGTACTAATACGCGGGTTTTGCCTGAGCCTGCGCCGGCTAAAACCAGCATATTTTGCTTCGGCGCAGCAACAACCTCACGTTGTTTATCATTTAAAGAATCGAGTAATAAAGAAACATCCATCGGGAGAACCTTTTCTAGCAGTTTTATGTGCGGAGCCATTGATTTAGTATCGAAAGTATATCACTGGTTTTATATACAGTCAGGTAAATATTTAGAGTTGCGCTAATTGGGTAATATCACTGAGTTCAATATGTGGCAGCACAGTGATAGGCTTGCCAACATCATAGCAAGATAACCATGCTGTTTGACAACCTGCGCGAAGTGCTCCTTGAACATCTGAACGACCACAATCACCAACATGCAATAATTGCTCAGGCTTAATAGCCAATTGCTGGCAAGCTAAATCAAACATATCGGTTGCTGGCTTTTGTTTCAAGAGCGTGCCATCTTTTTGCCAGCCTGCGTGATATACCTTTTTAAAGTAATGGCCAATACCTATCGCTTTAGTATCAACATTGCCATTACTAATCGCAACTAGGGGAAAGCGCAGGCTCAATTTGCCTAATAATGCTTTACTACGTTGTGGCACTGAAAAGTCACTGCGTAAAGTAATGAAATAATCCACTGCTTCTTGCGCCATCTTTAACGCAACTTCTGTTGGATAGCCTAACTTAATCAGACCTAAGTGATAGCTAACCAAGCGAACCTTCACTACATCGTGTGTTAAATCAGCTTGCTTGCGAATTGCTTGCTTACGATAAAAGCACCAAAACTGAGAGCTAAATTCTTTATATTGACTAGGCAAGCTATTTAACTGCCTAGCTAGCACTTTAGCAAAGTAGGCAATCATTTTTTTTTCGATTGCCTGCATCACAGGTTTGTTGCTGTAGAGGTTATCATCTAAATCAAAGCTGATTGCTTTGATGGCAGATAATCTGCGGTAGAATTTCATCTTCTTCCTGTATTACTCACTTAGAAAACTATAAAAACAGATGCTGTTGTAACAGTTTCGATACTAAGCGCTTAAATTGGCTCAATAACAAGGTATCCATGCGAGGATCGAAGTGATGGGCATCATCACTACTAATCGCTAAAAAGCCTAATTCTTTGTCATCATGAATGAGTTTTACCAATACCACTGAACCAGTACAATTGTGAGAAAATATCAGTTGCTGTTCACTTTGCTGCAAACGACCAAAATAGTAATCACTGCTACTGAGTCGATTTTGCATAACGCCCTGACAATCGTTTTTTGATAAACACTCATGCTCTACGATAGTGGCTTCTTGAAGGTACAATTTAAAAGCGGCTAATGACAATAATTCTGTCGTTGTTTGTGCTAAACAATCTAATAGTTCATTAGCTGACTGACAATCCAGCAAGCGCAAATACAAATCACTATACAACATAAATAAGCTTTCATTATGACTAGCAACCGACATAAGCTGAGTAATTTCGTCTTCCAAATTATGGACTTTTTGTCTTAACTGCTGCTGCTGTCTTTCAACTAATGAAACAGTGCCACGTTGTATATCCGATAATCTAAGCCCTGTCATCAACTCAGCATTTCGATTAAAAAATTCTGGGTTATCCTGCAGGTAAGCACTCACTAACTCGTCTGTTAACGGTAATTCATCAGTATTAATAACTTCTTTCTTTTTATTCATTTTATTCTCTAAATTTACTTATCTATAGACTATCGATGTTGATATGCGAACTAATGGCTAAATAGATAATTGACCATCAAATACATGTACTGCAGGACCAGACATTTTTACCGGGTGGCCCGGCCCTTTCCAATAAATTCTTAACTTGCCGCCAGGTAACTCAACGGTAACTTGTCGCGCTAATTTATTTTGCATTTG
>MAAB01030532.1_pt1 | contig 10958 bp, 6 predicted proteins | sample 1115991 | NCBI WGS metagenome assembly MAAB01 (sample SAMN04961124, study PRJNA320927) | seawater metagenome | isolation source: sample BD02T18 sea water enriched with oil for 18 days | place: USA:Gulf of Mexico | collected 2013-07-27
CAATTAGCTTTTCGTTATCAAGATCAAGGCGTAGCGATCAATCCAGATGATGTGTTAATTACCAATGGAGCTCAAGAGGCATTGTCAATTGCATTACAATGTGTTGCTAAACAAGGTGATATTATTGCCATAGAATCACCGTGTTTTTTTGGCATGATTGAATTAATTGAAACATTAGGCATGAAAGCTTTAGAGGTTTATACCTGCACAGAAGATGGTGTTTGTTTAGATGAATTGGCAAGTGCTATTAAGCAACATCCAATTAAAGCCTGTTTGTTTTCTACGGCGATAAATAACCCGTTAGGTTCAATGAAAACCGATGCCCAACGTCAAGCTATTGTCACGCTTCTTGAGCAAAATAACATACCCTTAATTGAGGATGATGTTTATAGCGAATTGTATTTTAGTGAGCAGAAACCAAAACCTGCACAGTTATATTCTGAAAAGGGTTTGGTAATGACTTGCTCGTCATTTTCCAAAACAGCAGCGCCGGGATATCGAACGGGTTGGTTATTACCAGGAAAATATGAAGAGCAAGCCAAGCGTATTAAGCGGGCGCAATCTTGTTCGACGCCTATGTTGCAACAATGGACATTAAACGAGTATATCCAGAGCGGTGATTATGATCGTCATTTGAGTGTATTGCGTAAAAAACTAATTTATAACTGTGAACGAATGAGAGCGCTCATTGCTGAACATTTTCCAAGCGAGGTATGCATTTCTAAACCTCAAGGCGGTAGTGTGTTGTGGGTAAGATGTCAGTCACATGTAAATACCAGTGAATTCTTTCAAACGGCACTTGAGCAAGGTGTTAGTTTTGCCCCCGGCAATATTTTTTCACCTTCAGGAAAATATGATAACTATATGCGAATTAGCTATGGTGTTCAGTGGAATGAACAAGTAGAAAATGCGATTAAAACGCTTGGTAAGCTAGTATATGAATATTCATATAACCAAGCAGTGCAAAAACAACTGGGCAATAAAAACGCCGAGCAAAAAAGTGAGCAACAAGGATGAGAGCAGAGAGTTCTAGCCAAATATCGCTTAAATTATTATTACCCTTATTAGCTTCTGTAATGGCGCTATCTCCCTTGGCTATTGATATGTATTTGCCAGCAATGCCGGCTTTAGCCGAGTACTTATCTACAGATATGCCTATGGTGCAAAATAGCTTAAGCGTATATTTATTTGGTTATGCGTTGGGATTAATTTTATTTGGACCAATGGCGGATAAATATTCACGCCGGAAAATGGTGTTATTTGGCATTAGTGGCTTTTTACTCGCGAGCTTAATATTACCCTTTGTTACTAATATTGAACAATTTTTATCTTTGCGCTTTATACAAGCCTTTATTAGTAGTGCTGCCACTGTTGTTGTTCCGGGCACAATTCGAGAATATTATCAAAAAGACACCGCGAAAGGGTTGTCCTATGTTTCTATGATCATGATGCTAGCACCCATGATTGCCCCGAGTATTGGTAGTGTTCTTCTCGTTATTCATAGTTGGCAGATGATCTTTTATGTTTTATCTTTTTACAGCGTAGTAGTGCTTTTGCTGGTGATGAAATTTTTACCTGAAGTAGTGAGAGATAGTGCTGCAATGCACAAGCAAGTGAGTTTTTTAACGCGCTATAAAATTGTTTTTTCTAATAGTGAAGCACGCCTAGATATTGCCACTTCCATGATGATTTCACTGGCGTTTTTTGCCTATATCACCGCCATTCCCTTTGTCTATTTGACCGTATTTAAAGTATCAGAATTTAACTTTAGTATTTTATTTGGTATTACTGTTTTCGCGTTAATGACCGCGCACTTTATCAACACCCGATTAGTTGCCCGTAAAGGCTCAAGAAAAATGCTGTGGTATGGCTTAGTCTTATCAGTGATTTCTTCTACTGTATTGTTTTTAGTTAACCTATTTTCTTTTCCGCTTATTTTTACAGTAATATCAACTCTACCATTAATGGGCAGTATTTCTATGATAGCCGTTAACTCTGATGCTTTGGTGTTAACTAAATTTCCACTGCAATCAGGTACGGCGACAGCGGTTATTGGTACTTTACGTTTTGGAATCGGCGCATTAGCAGGGCCTATTCTCGCCTATTATTATGATGGTAGTGCATTGCCTTTTGCTGGTTTGATGTTTTCTTCTGTGCTGTTAGTGCTACTATGTCAAATTATTATTTATGCTCTAGATAAAAAAACTCATAATAGGAAGGAAGCCGCATGAAAAAAGTAGCAGTCATTTTAAGTGGATGTGGTGTCTATGACGGCAGTGAAATTCATGAAACTGTACTCACGTTATTAGCTATTGAGCAAAATGGTGCCAGTTACCGTTGCTTTGCTCCTAATATTACTCAACACCATGTTATTAATCATCTTACCGGTGAAGTTAGTGAAAATGAAAGTCGAAATGTACTGGTAGAGTCTGCACGAATTGCTCGTGGTGATGTTGAAGACTTATGTGAGCTGCGTGAGCAAGATTTTGATGTATTGATTGTTCCTGGTGGTTTTGGGGCCGCTAAAAATTTATGTACTTTCGCTCTTGATGGCGATAACTATACAATAAACGAGCAAGTATTAACTGCTTGTCAGGCATTTGCTAAAGCGGATAAACCTGCGGGCTATATGTGTATTGCACCAGCAATGTTGCCATTAATTTATCCTAAAGGTGTGCAAGGAACTATTGGCACAGATGCAGGTACCGCGTCGTTAATACAAGCTAAAGGCTTAGTGCATAATAATTGCAATGTTGATGAGGTGATTATCGACCAAGCACATAAATTGGTTTCTACACCCGCATATATGCTCGCAACTTCTATAACTGAGGCAGCTTCAGGTATTAATAGCTTGGTAAAAAATGTATTGGCATTATCATGAAAATAGCGGGTATTATTACTGTTTTTAGTTTTTTTTTACTAGGACTTAGTGCTTGTCAATCGGTTACTGAACAAGCAAATGAAGATGAAATGTTTACTGAATTTGAAAAGAAAATAGCTCAAAAACTCGTGTTAGATATCCGGTATTTTTGCCCTCCTTCTTTGAAAGACCAAGGCACTAATCAGCCTTGCTTGCAAGCGGTAACTCAATTACCTGAAGCGCTAGCAAATATGATCACAAATACCAGTATTGGTGGTGTGGTATTGTTTGCAGAGAATTTAATTTCCACACCGCAAATTGTGCAATTAACTCATGACTTACAACAAGCTGCCTTGAAGTCAGCTACTGCTAAGCCTTTGATTATTTCTATTGATCAAGAAGGGGGCAGAGTAGTGCGTTTACCTCACGCCACTTCTTTTGCTGGCAATATGGCAATAGGCGCTACTTATACAGATCATAAAACCAAATTTGCGACACAAACAAGCGCTGTTATTGCTCAAGAACTAATTTCACTCGGTATTAACAACAATTATGCTCCTGTTGTTGATGTTAATACAAATGCAAATAATCCGGTAATTAATACGCGATCTTTTGGCGACAATCCTCAAAAAGTAGCTGAATTAGGTGTAGCTGCGGTTAACAGTTTTCAACAGTTCGGGGTTATGGCTACTTTAAAACATTTTCCCGGCCATGGTGATACTCATATTGATAGTCATTTAGGTTTACCGTTAGTGGCGCATGATTTAGCGACCATTAAAAAACAAGATTTAGCCCCATTTCAATGGGCGATTAAACATAGTTCACCTGCGATGATTATGACCGCACACATTCAATATCCGGCATTAGATGACTCAACCATTGAAAATATAGACGGTGAAAAGATTATCCGTCCGGCAACGATGTCACGCAAAATACTCACTGATTTATTACGAGATGAAATGGGTTTTGATGGCCTAATAGCTACAGATGCATTAGATATGGCGGGTATTTCTCATTATTTTGATGCAGTGACTACCGTCGCTGAAACTTTTACTGCCGGTGCTGATTTAGCGGTAATGCCCTTTAAAATAAGACAGCCAAGTGATCTTGAGGAGTTCACGTTATTTATCAAAGCTGTTGCTAAAGCCGTTACGGTTAAAATAAAACAAGGCGAACTAACTCAAGTCGATATTGATAACTCTGTGGTGAGGATCAATCAATATAAAACTAAATATATCTCCTTGCCGACGGCAAGTTTGCCGGATAAAATTCTAAGTGCACAGCAGGTTGTCGCGCAAAAAAGTGCTTTGCAGTTAGAGCAAAAACTTGCCGATAACTCGGTAGTGTTATTGAAAAATGAGACTGAAAAAAATTCATCTATATTGCCTTTATCATTAAATAAAACGCAGCGAATTCATTTATTAGTGGCAAATCAACAAGAGTTTTTGGCGTTGCAACAAGCTATTAAATATCACTGGCAAAAGGCCGGTGTATCAAAGATTATTTTGAGTAGCATTTTGGCTGATAGTGATGATGCTTTTGCACAAGTACAAAATACCAAGTCACTTTTAAATGCGGACATTGTCATTGCCACTATAGATGTAAAATTGGCCAGTGCTGTTGATTTTGGCGGCGCTGAAGATTTAGCCACTCAAGCCATTAATGATAAAAAATATAAACGAAAAACTAAAACAGCGAATAAAAACAGTAGTTCTGAGGCCAACTATAGTCAAATAGTTGAATTACAGTTAATTCGAGCTCGTCAGCAAAAAATACCAACATTATTAATTGCTAAAGGCTCCCCATATTTAACCACACCTTATGTTGATTTAGCCGATGCAGTATTACTCACCTTCGAAGATAGAATTTATCAAAATGATCAAATGCAATTCTATAGTGCTGGTTTTAATACGAGTATGGCTATTGCTGTAGGTAGACAAAAAGCAATAGGACAATTACCTGTAAGCTTAAAAGCTGAGTTAAAGTTAACTAAGCACTAATTTATAACCACCGCTGAAGGCTGCTAATAAAGTGGACTTTGGTTTGTTGAGACTTTCAGGCTGGATAAAATAAAGCCTATAATATCATAATATTATAGGCTCAATGAGTTATACAAATACTGTTGGGCTTTAGCTAGAATAAAGCCTAATAAAAAGTATCTTCTTTATTGTGTGCTTGAGGATCTTCGATTATCTCTTCAAATTCTACCTCAAAATTATTGTTATTACAGGTGTCTGCCATATAAATTTTACGGGTCGAACCATCAATCCAAGTTACTGTGCCACTACCTTTTCTACTACCGCATTTCATACCAATATGAATATCATTAAATTCCATAGCGCCTCCTACTGTATATTTTAAAGATGCAAGTACTTAGATGGAGTAATCAATTATTAGTTCATTTTTTATTGTTTTTATCACAATAAAAAGAACAGGTGAACTGGGGGAATAACCATCAAAGACCGCTGTTTTTTTATTCTTTGAATGATTCATTATAGAGTGAAAATTGATCTTTGCTAGTAGAATTTAGGGTAAATATGCGCTGCCAAGGGTGCAACTTTTGCTAGCCCCCGTAACTGCTGGCATGCTGCTTAAGAACTTTTTGTCATAAGCAAATGCAAGCCAAGCAAAGGCTATTGCTTCTAGTTGGTCACTATCAATATCTTTTTGATTAGTAAGAAGAAGTTCGTAGTTTGTTGGTGAGGAGAGTAGTTGTTGATTTAGTTGCTTTTTTAACGTTTTGTTATGTACGCCACCGCCACATATATATACTTTTGTGGCATTTTTCCTATTCGAACTATGTTGTTTAATAGCATTAACTATGGTTATTGCCGTAAATGCAGTTAGTGTTGCTTGCACATCTTGACTTGTTATCGCACTAATTTTATTCAGTTGCTTTTCTAACCACGATAAATGGAAATATTCACGACCTGTGCTTTTTGGCGGGGTAAGTTGAAAATAATCATCAGATAATAATTGTGCTAAAAAATCTTGGTTTATTACTCCTTTTGCTGCCCACTCACCATTCTTATCATATTTTGTTTTACTATTAGGGTTGTGCAATTGGAACCAGTCATCCATTAAGGCATTACCTGTTCCGGTATCGTAACCGATAACCTTCATCTTATTATTAACTGGCAGAAAAGTAAGGTTTGAAATGCCGCCAATATTGACTACGAAAACATCACTACCATTTTTAAGAGAAATTTCACTAAAAATTGTTTGATGAAAAGCGGGCACTAAAGGGGCTCCTTGTCCACCCAATGCCATGTCTTTACGCCTAAACTGCCCAACAACACGGATACCAGTTAAAGTCGCTAAGGTTTGACAACAACCAATCTGTAAAGTGAAAGGATATTTTGCTAACGGCCTGTGGCGAATGGTTTGGCCGTGACTACCGATAGCGATAATGTCACTACGGCTAAGTTGCTCTTGAGATAAAAATGTAGTTATTGCTTCGGCAAAAAGCTGAGCTAACTCGACATCTAATGCAAAAGCACGATCAATCTCGTTGTTATCAGGAGAGTATAAAGCGGTGATTCTATCAGCAACATCACTGCTATAGGCTTGATAAAAGCTAGCGTGATGTTTAAGTTTATTTTTTTCATTAAAAGAGACTAATGCTAAATCAATACCGTCAGCACTGGTGCCAGACATTAAACCAATATAATATTTATCAGATCCATTTAATAGGAGGTATTCACTAGTCATCGGCTTGCAATTCGCTGACTTCTTCTATGATCATTGTTTGCATGGCATTTTTTGAACCGACTAATTCTTGTAAACGCTTTTTAGCCAGTGCGGTAAATTCAGCTTTGTACTTTTTAGCAATAGGTTTGGAGTCAGGTAACTTTACTGTTCTGGGGTTACGGTGCACTCCATTGAGTAAAAACTCATAATGTAAATGTGGTCCTGCGGCCAAGCCAGTAGAGCCAACATAACCGATAACTTGTCCTTGCTTAACTCGTTGACCTTTTTTTACAGCGCGTTTAGTAAAGTGTAGATACTTAGTTTCTATGCTGTTGCCGTGTTGAATAAAGACATGATGGCCATTGTATTTATCATAAGTTGCGCGAACGACTTTACCGTTACCTGCAGCAACAACAGGGGTGCCAGTTTTGGCTGCATAGTCAACACCACGATGAGCTTTCCAACGTTTCTGAACAGGATGAAAACGATTACGCTTAAAGCTAGAGCTGATATATTTAAAGCTTACAGGCGCACGTAAAAAAGCTTTGCGCATGCTTTTACCGTTAGGTGTGTAATATTCACCGTCAGTAAAACGTACGGCTTGAAAGGGATCATCTTGGTTAATGAATTCAGCCGCTAAGATATCGCCAGTACCAATATACTCACCCTCAACATATTTCTTTTCAAAAATAACATGAAAACTATCACCCGACCGTATGTCTAAAGCAAAATCTATATCCCAACCAAATACATTGGCTAGTGCTATTATTTGCCCATCGGTTAATCCAGCAGATGTCCCTGCATTCCAAAAATTTGAATTGATAATGCCATGGGCATAATCTTGACGAATTTCGACTGGCTTACTTTCTTTGTGTGACTGATAGGTGTCACCAACAAGGTTGATAAACAGTGTATCGGTTTTTGATAGAGGGAATTCTAATGCCGTGATTTGTTTTTGTTCATTATTGGCGATACGTAGGATGTCACCGACATTAATTTTGAGTAATAATTTACTATCTTTCCCCTTAGCAGAACTTACCGCATAAGTGTCTTGGGCACTAAAACCTAATCGTTTGAAAATTCGAGCTAAAGAATCACCACTACGTACTTTTACACTTTGCCAATTCACATCACTTTGTTGTTGGGAATTCACCGTTGTTGAAATGCTGTCGGTACTTGAGATTTGTTTGCTTTTCGACTTGATAATAGAAGGAATTTCAACCGGATTAATTTTCAGGGAACCTGAAGATTGCTGAGGCAGAGCGATTTGATAACGTTTACCTATTTCCAAACCTTGGTTATTAATATTTTGATTGGTTAGTTCTTGATTGCTCGGTAGCATCATCAGCAATAATGCCAGCAAACCTATACCAATTATAGTTAAACGGTGTTTTTTTGGAAGCTGTTGAAAAACTTCGTGCAAGCGCAAAGAGATTTGATGAAGACTGTTTAAATGACGCTGTATTATTTGTTGTTTATTCACAAGGGCTTTATTACTAAATGTTTGTTATTAAAGATAATCGAAATACGATAACTGTCGTTAACTGTGCTTGCACTATATCAAAGTTTTTATAAAAGTTTTATAAAAATAGAGATACAATTGATTTTATACATTTTAATATACTCAAACCACCGCAAGATATAAGGCTCGCGTCTTGAGTATGGAAGCTAAAGTGAGTAGAATTCGGCCATTGAATTAATTTATACCAATTGAAATAATGAATGGTTCAACTTAGAACTGCAGTAGCGAGCTTAGAACAAACAAAATGAGTTAAACATAGTTATTCTCGGCTTTGTCTCCTGAGTCGCTCTACCTTCTGCATCCATGCAGTCGTATATTTCATTCATTTTGTGATGTTATCAGTTTGCTACTGAGTTCCCGAAGGGCGAGTACCTAATAAAAGGTAAAGGCTTATATGCCGCGTTCTTGATTTTGACAAGGGAATAACCATTCTCTTCAATCAATGCCTTGCCTACAGGGATGTAGGTACTTAGGTTCAGTCTGGAACTATGAACCTGTGCCTCTAAACCTTTTAATTCTCGCTAAGTGATCTATTCATTTCTTCATTTGGTATTAATCAATTGACTATGCTAGAACTAGAAATTCATTCTAATACCGCCGTACCACATCATACCTCGATCTTGCTGATCATAGATGATATATGGGTGAGGGTAAGATAACTCAGTACTTGACAGGTTGCCCGATGTTGCTTTGTCTCTAAGTAAATTATGTACAGTAGCAAAGAGCTTAACATTATCACCTAGCTTCAGCTGAGCAGAGATACTCAAGTTACTACTAGGGTATCGTAGTGTATACTTGTCAGGTCCATCAGGTTGAGAAAAAGTACCTTGCCAATTATAGTTTACTCTGGCTGAAAATAGGCGGCCTTCATCATAGGTTAGCTGTACGTTGCCGGTGTAATCTATCCATCCTCCTGGTGTATGCCATAAATCAGTCTGTCTAAATCGTTGATCGCTTCCACCTGGGAATTCAGGATTCATGTCTTGCAATGCATTATGGAAAAACTTCATGTAGTTACCCGATAATGCCAGGCCACCTAACGATTTGTGCATAACACCAAAGTCTTGTCTAAATGAAAATTCCAAACCGGAAACGCTACCGCCCTCTTGTTTATACATAGAAGTATATGGCAGTTGAATCTCTTCTCCATGATTATCTTTTGAATGTTTTACCGGCATGTAGGTATTACCAACAGCATAAAGTCCGTCTAGGTCTTTATAGAAACCAGCGATTGCATAGTAATCATATTTGGTTGGGTACCATTCAAAAGAAATATCAGCTTGAAGTGATGATATTGGGGCTAGTCGCGGATTGCCCGCACGACCCAATGATACGCCATTCACTTCACCATTTGAACCACTTGTTGTATCAGTACCTTCCGATTCTTTTTTACTTTTAGGCGTAAGTGAAATGGATGAATGAATTTCGTTAATTCTTGGGCGCATCATCGCTTTACCAAGACCCAATCGAATGATGACATCGTCAATCATGGTTAAATTGACGTTTAAGGTCGGTAAAAAGTCTGAATAGTCGAAAGTCTCAGTAACTTTCGAGCTGGTGCGTCCACCTGGAGGAGTTACTATGTCGTAAAATCCATATAATCTCTCACCAGTCGTTTCATTAAATCGTTGTACAAGCTCAAAGTCACTTTGCACACCATCGGTTTCAAGCTCCGTTTTGTAATAACGAACACCTAATATGCCGTCATACCAACTACCAGCAAAACTTGCTTGTACATAAAGCGCGGTAGTATCTTCTTGTAACGCAAAACTGCTATAGATGTCCGCTTCAGTTTGTTGCTTTTGTGGAAAGTATTCAGCTTGCTCTGTTAGGAATCTTGCCGCATCAAGGTGGTAAGTATCACCAAAGCCTTTAATGCTATCCATGTTTTGCCAAGGATTGTTGGTCAGTGTCATATTTAGCGCATCTAGGTCTACATCGATCATTTGCCCCCATTTAACATCCCACTCATCATCAGTAAAGGTGGTTATACCATCGGACTCTTCACCTGTAGCGGGCCTTCTGGTATTTTGTGGTGTGAAGTCTTCGTTATTAGCCGTTGATTTTTGAACATTTCGAGAGAACCTGCCACCAAACTTTATTTGGTGTATCACGGGTACCATGTCAAAATCTACATCCCAAGTTAGGTCGAATTTCGCTCCCGACACTTCGCTTTCGGTAACGTTCTCACCTATGTGAATACTATTTAAATCGAACTTGTCAGGATTATTTAAATCCATGGTTAATAGGCTTGGATCTAAGGTATAGGTGTCAGCGTTATAGGCCTCGCCGTTATCATCACTGCCTAAGTATTCTAATGCGTAGTCGTCGGTGTTTATATCAAAATGAAAATAATGATTCATATTATCACCATAAATACCAGACACTGAGTTCCAACTATAAAGATTATTTGAGGTGGAATGAGACACATCAACATTTAACGTTAAGTTATCGCTCAAGGTATAATCGAAGTTGAGTCCGTAGGCTCTTATTTCATCATCATTGATGGTGCTGACATTAGGTTTATTCCAGTTATTATCAGCGGGATGACCAAAATCGCTTGTATGAGGATGCGAATTTATCTTGGCTACACCACTCATCCATACGCCGGAGTCAGGATCTATATTAATAAGTGCCGGATCATTAAGGATTTGACCATTAAATCCATTTGCTGACCATTGGTTTTGAGTACCTAGGTAGGTATAATTAGCTGCCATTAGATCGAGACTTATCAGTAAATCTTCCGTAGGGGTCCATTGCAGCGCGCCAACAATTGATTCTTGCAGCCGGTCTTGTCTTGACGGCTGTAGTTGAGTTCCTTGGGACCAAAGATCATTTACACCATCACCGTTTAGATCCTGTGGATATTTAATGCCCTCGACTCTA
>MAAB01030533.1_pt1 | contig 10951 bp, 14 predicted proteins | sample 1115991 | NCBI WGS metagenome assembly MAAB01 (sample SAMN04961124, study PRJNA320927) | seawater metagenome | isolation source: sample BD02T18 sea water enriched with oil for 18 days | place: USA:Gulf of Mexico | collected 2013-07-27
ACTGCACAACAACCACAACTTTTGGAGCTTTAAGCAATGGCTGATAATCAATATTACGGTACTGGTCGTCGCAAGAGCTCAACTGCTCGTGTGTTCATGAAAGCTGGTAACGGTGCAATTACAATTAACAAGCGTGACATTTCTGTATATTTTGGTCGTGAAACGGCTCGTATGGTTGTTCGTCAACCATTAGAATTAGTTGAAATGTTAGAAAAGTTTGACTTTAACATCACTGTAGTTGGTGGTGGTATTTCTGGTCAAGCTGGCGCAATTCGTCACGGTATTACTCGTGCATTAATGGAGTTTGATGAAACTTTACGTAGTTCTTTACGTACTGCTGGTTTCGTTACTCGTGATGCTCGTAAAGTTGAACGTAAGAAAGTTGGTTTACACAAGGCTCGTAAAAAGCCACAATTTTCAAAACGTTAATATTTACCTTATACGTTTTCAAAAAGCCGACTTTATGTCGGTTTTTTTATGTCTGTTGCATTATTTATATTGAAATATTTTTTACATTCTCTGTTTTTACTCTACGCTAAGGGGTAACGATATAAAAGTATCGTTCAACCCATAACTATTAAGGTGTAAATATGAATAGATTTGTAACGTTAATATTTGTAACTTTTCTCGTAGGGTATACTTTTGCTGGTAATGTTAAATTTACTAATGCAGATGGCTCTGTACATACCGATATCTGTATTGCGGCTGCAACATCAAAAGCAGCGTTAGAAAAAAAAGCAAAGGAGCATGGCTATTCTAAATCTAAAGTAGCAAAGTTCAATTGTAATGGTTTACCGCTGAATAAGTTTGTCAAAAAGTATAGCCCGATAGCATTAGCAGCTTTGAATAAACCCTTAAAAGTATTTTCTTTTGATAACGATACCGGAAATATTGAAGCGGATATTTGTATCGCTGCAGCCAGGTCAAACGAAAGCTTTGAAATGATTAAAAGTAAACTAGCTAAGCCAAGAGCGTATTATAAAGAAATTACATGTAACAATATGGCATTAGAAAAATTTGCTAGAAAGTACGGTAATAAAAAATTTAGAATTTAACGTGATTTTATTGTTTTAAGATGGCGTATCGACAACCATACGTCATTATTTATTCCCCTTCTTCTCGATTGATTTATTTCTAAATAATAACCTTTCTTATTTAGCTGAGTACAAATATATCAATGTCAGTAAAATTAACATATATAACTGATGTTTCGCTTATTTTTACTTGTAAAAAAGAGTGTATTTCTTTATTATCAGAAAAATTTTTTGTCGCAAGTTTGGGCAAACAATTGGAAAGTATTTCCTCACACAACTAGCTGTTAATGTGAGAATAATAATTCGAATTTGTTTGAAACAATGTTATTTGGAGATTTTGAATGAGCAATGCGCCCGTGAATAACGGCCGTCGACGCTTTTTAACTGCAGCTACTTCGGTAGTGGGCGGTGTTGGTGTTGTCGGTTTGGCTGTGCCTTTCATTGGATCTTGGAACCCTAGCGCTAAAGCGAAAGCTGCTGGTGCTCCGGTTGAAGTCAATGTAAGTAAAATAGAACCTGGTCAATTAGTCCGTGCTGAATGGCGAGGAAAACCTGTTTATGTCGTTCGTAGAACAAAAGAAGTATTGTCTACTTTAGCGGCACATGACGGTCAATTGAAAGACCCTAGTTCTACAGAGCCTCAACAACCAGTGTATGCAACGAATGCATATCGTTCTATCAATCCTGAGATTTTGGTTGCATTAGGCGTTTGTACTCACCTAGGCTGTGCTCCTACTCACCATAAAGGTGATTTTGAACAACACGTTTCAGGCGTTAAAGACGGTTTCTTTTGTCCATGTCACGGCTCTAAGTTTGATATGGCTGGTCGAGTTTTTCAAAGTGTACCAGCTCCAACGAACCTAGTTATTCCAGAGCATTCTTTCCCAACTGATGGCACCTTGCTTATCGGTATAAGTCCAGGAGAAGCATAATGATTGCAAATTTTATGGCTTGGATAGAAAAACGTTTACCGCTAATGGATGCGATGAACAAGCATGCTGCGCAATATCCAGCACCAAAGAACTTTAACTTTTGGTATGTGTTCGGAATTTTAGCTTCTGTAGTTTTAGTTAACCAAATTCTTACTGGTATATGGTTAACAATGAGTTACGAGCCTACAGGTGAAGGTGCATTTGCTTCAATCGAATACATTATGCGTGATGTAGATTATGGTTGGTTACTGCGTTATATGCACTCAACAGGCGCTTCTGCTTTCTTCATTGTTGTGTATATGCATATGTTCCGTGGCATGATGTACGGTTCATACCAAAAGCCGCGTGAGTTACTTTGGATCTTCGGCATGTTCATCTTTTTAGTGCTAATGGCTGAAGCCTTTATGGGCTACTTATTACCTTGGGGTAATATGTCTTACTGGGGCGCACAGGTTATTATTTCTCTGTTTGGTGCTATTCCAATTATTGGTGATGATTTAACACTATGGATACGTGGTGATTATGTTATTTCTGGCGCTACGTTAAATCGCTTTTTTGCATTACACGTTATTGCAATGCCACTTGTTCTCGTTATTTTAGTTTTCTTACACATTCTTGCACTGCACGAAGTGGGCTCTAATAACCCTGAAGGCACTGACATTAAAAAGAAAAAAGGCAGTGTGAAGCCTGAGGAATTAAGTAAGTTTACTTTCCACAAACAGTATTCAGAAAAATACGATATTGTTGATGCGATACCGTTCCATCCTTATTACACAGTAAAAGACTTAGTTGCTGTTGTACTTTTCTTGATTGGTTTTAGTTGGGTATTGTTTTTTGCTCCAGAAGGCGGTGGTTACTTTATTGAGGCGCCGAATTTTGAACCTGCTAATAATTTGAAAACTCCTGAGCATATTGTACCTGTATGGTACTTTGGACCATTTTTCACCATTCTACGTGTTGTTCCTGATAAGTTACTTGGTATGATCACTATGTTTGCTGCTATCGGTGCATTATTTGCACTACCTTGGTTTGACAGAGGAACGGTTAAATCTCTTCGTTTTCGTAGTAAAGCGCATATGATCAACCTAACGCAATTTGCTATTTGTTTTATCGCTCTAGGTATTTTAGGTACACTGCCAGGTACAGATTTAGCGAATAACATTGGCCGAGTTGCTACACTTGGGTATTTCGGTTTCTTTGTGGCCATTTGGTTCTATAGCAAGAACGAAAAAACCAAGCCAGTTCCAGAGAGGGTATCAGGATAATGAATAAATTTATTAGAGCTTTTACTTTTGGAATTTTCGCACTTGTCCCTATGTTAACACTGGCTTCTAGTGGTGGTGTTCATTTAGACAAAGCAGGCAACGATTTAACAGATAAAGAATCACTTAAACGTGGTTTTGAGTCATACATTAATTATTGTTTAGGTTGTCACCAACTGCAGTATCAACGTTACGGTCGCACTTTTGCTGATTTAGGAATTAGTGACGCAGACGGTGTAGCTAATTACATGTATACCGGTGAAAAAATCGGTGACCATATTACCAATACTATGCCAGCTAAAGAAGCGGCTAAGTGGTTCGGTAGCGCGCCACCTGATTTAACGTTAGAAGCTCGCTTGCGTAGTCCAGATTGGATATACACATACCTGCGTTCATTCTACCTTGATCCTAATCGTCCATTTGGCGTTAATAACACCGTATTTAAAGATGTTGGTATGCCACATGTACTACAAGGTTTACAGGGTGTTCGTACTATGGACGAACATGGTAAACTAAGTGCTGCAACTGGCGGTTCTATGACAGCTGAAGAATACGATGCTTTTGCTCGTGACTTAGCAAACTTTTTAGAATACACAGCTGAGCCAAGTAAGCTTGAGCGTCAAGCAATGGGATATTGGGTAATAGGCTTCTTATGTATTTTCCTGATCTTTGCTTACTTACTTAAAGTTGAATATTGGAAAGACGTACATTAATAATTCTTGTTAATGTACTGAGTTTTATTTATGGGGGCTTTGGCCCCCTTTATTAGTTTTTTATTACAGATTTTTGGAGGCATTATGGCCGTAGCAGCAAACAAGCGTTCAGTGATGAATTTATATTCTCACGCTGATGATATGTATAGTCATCAAACACGCATCGTACTCGCTGAAAAAGGTGTTGGCGTAGATATTCACTTAGTTGATTTGGCTAACTTACCAGAAGATTTATTAGATCTAAATCCTTATGGAACAGTGCCAACTTTAATTGACCGTGAATTAGCATTATACGAAGCATCAATAATTATTGAATATTTAGATGAACGTTTTCCTCATCCTCCATTGATGCCGGTATACCCTGTATCACGTGGTCGTAGTCGTTTAATGATGCATCGTGTTGAACAAGACTGGTATAGCCTTGCAAAAATCATTATTAATGGTCCTGCTGCTGCTGCTGGTAAAGCTCGTCAAGAATTAAAAGAGAGCTTGTTAAGTGTTGCACCGATCCTAAACGAAGCACCTTATTTTATGAGTGAAGAGTTCAGTTTAGTTGATTGTTATTTAGCTCCGTTATTATGGCGTTTACCTGTTTTTGGTATTGAGCTAGAAGGCGAAGGTTCTAAAGAGCTTAAAGGTTACATGTTGAAGTTATTTGAGCGTGAATCATTTCAAGCATCTTTAACTGAAGCTGAACGTGAATTACGTTTTGGATTATCGGTTTAGCCTTGATGTCTCAAGATATGACTTCTAATAAGCCCTACGTTGTTAGGGCTTTTTATCAGTGGATTTCTGATAATCAACTTACCCCATACATTGCTGTTGATGTGAATGTTTTTGGGGTCTTAGTTCCTATGGCATATGTTACAGATGGGCAAATCGTCTTGAATGTATCTATGGGGGCTGTTGGTTCTATTTCTTTAGCGGATGACGCTATAGAGCTTAGTGCACGTTTCGGCGGCAAACTTGAGCACATTGTTGTGCCTTATGGTGCAATAGCTGCTATTTATGCGAAAGAGAACGGTGCAGGTACCTCGCTTGCTATAGAGCACCCAGAACCAGAAATAAGTGAAGAATTGACGGCTAAGCCAGCAAGTTTGTCTAGTGTCGCATCGAAAAGTTCTACTGATGAAAAATCTAAGCCAGCAGTAGATAAATCTAAAGTGAAAGGTAAACCAAGCCTAAAAGTGATTAAATAAGTAAGATTATTAATGGTTATTTAGCAATCTCAATATGTACTTTTTAAATGAGAGCTTTCACATTACAGATACAAAAAAGCTTCACTAGTGGATAACCAGTGAAGCTTTTTTATGTCATGCAGTAAATTATTTACATCTAAATATATTCAAATATCTTAAATACACGATTAACACCACTAACATTTCGAGCAATATTCACTGCTTCGTTTGCTTGTGCTTCAGTGATTAATCCTAATAAAAATACTTCGCCATTTTCAGTAACCACTTTAATATTGGTAGCATCTAATTGATCACTGCCAAAAAGTGCGGTTTTAACTTTGGATGTTAACCAGATATCGTTAGTTTTAGTGGTAATGGACACGGTATTACTAATACGTATTTGGTTATGCAGTTGTACTATTTGCTTAACCTCATTAATCGACTTTATCGCTAGGTCACGTAAATACGTATTGGGTGCTTGGCCAATAACTAAGACGCTGCCGTTAACACTAATAACTTGCAGGTTCGCATGCTCTTTTAAAGCTTTTTGCTCAGATAGCTTTGCATAAGCTTCAAACTCAATTTTCTGATCATCCATTTGCGTGCCGAGACTACGTTCATCGGTAGCTGCAGATGCACCACCAATAATAGTAACCACTGCTGCTGCAACACAGCCTTGCAAAAGTATTGCAGCACTAAGCGTAATAAATAATTTTTTACTTAACATACTAATTTACTTCTTGAGGAAATAGTGTGGTATCGATAATGTCACATAAACAATGAATGACAACTAAGTGTACTTCTTGTATACGAGCAGTTCTACTTGATGGAACACGTATCTCTACATCATTTTCGCCAAGTAAGCCTGCTATATCACCCCCGTCACCGCCTGTTAAAGCTATGATCGGAATATCACGAGAAACAGCAGCTTCAATCGCTTTAACGACATTGCGGGAATTACCACTGGTTGAAATAGCTAATAACACATCACCATTATTACCTAACGCACGAACTTGTTTAGAAAAAATCTCGTCAAAGTGGTAATCGTTACCAATTGAAGTAATGGTCGAACTATCTGTTGTTAAAGCTATAGCAGGTAGTGGTGGACGTTCTGTTTCGTAACGGTTTAATAACTCGGCAGAGAAGTGCTGAGCATCACCCGCTGAACCGCCATTACCACAGGCTAATATTTTATTACCTGCTAATAAGCTTTGTACCATTATCATGCCGGCATGTTCAATGGGGGCAGCTAGCACTTCACTGGCGGCAATTTTAGTTTGTATACTTTCGGTAAAGTTACTCTTGATCCGATCTAACATAAATGAACTTAGCTCCGTAGTTTTTCTTTAAAAGGCGTTTTTTAGCCAGGTAATTTCGGGATTGTTTATATTACCTTGTAGGGCAATAACATCAAATCGACATGGGGTATTATATTCGTTTAAACTACATTGTTGCAGATAAAATGCAGCTGTTTTTCTAATTTTTTGCTGTTTTTTTGCTGAAATAGCGGAAATAGCACCACCGAAACTAGTCGATGAGCGATATTTAACTTCAATGAAAACTAATGTATCGTCGTCTTTCATGATTAAATCAATTTCGCCAAGTCGACTATATTGATTTTTATCTTGATAAATCAAGCCCTGTTGCGCTAGATATTCGGCGGCGAACGTTTCAGTTGACTGACCAATATCGCGAGCAGAAGGCTTATTATTCCATGGCAGTTTCAGCGACTTTATCCTTTTGGTAAACGCCCCAAAGCAAGCTTCTTGAAAGCGTATTATTACTATTGAGTTTTAATGTACCGGTTTGACCATAATAACGCACATAAGGACGTTGTTTCATCTTTTGAATATTATCAACGAGAAACAAACTATCGAAACCCATGGCGAAAATTCGCTGTAAAGAGTCACTACGACTAGGCCATAGGCTTTTACTGAGTGCGGCTAATTGTGAGTTCTGTTGTTGGCTTTTTAAAAGCCAAGGTATTTCAGTAAACACCAAGTTACGTAAATCTGTATTTTTACTACTATCTCGTTTACTACTATGACTTCGAGAGCTAGCGTACACCGGGATTATTTTGGCAAAAGGGCTAGTATTAACATCAATATAAGGCTTTAGTAACTTTGTTTGACTAGGTGAGCCGACTAAATAAAACATGTCTACATCTCGCCGGTTTCTGGCTTGTGTTTTTATGTTCTGTTTTAATCGTCTTTTTAAATCTTTAATACGGTCTTGGCTACTGTCGATATCTAAACTCGATTTTAATTGCGCTTGCATATTTTTTCCTGTTTCAAAATAAACAATCTCAGGAGAATAACCGGTAACTTGATGCCACTGCTGAGTAAAAGTTTGTGCAATCCTCTTACTTGCGTTATCGCGATGACTTAGCACAACAGGCATTTGATAATTTTTTCGACTTAATGTCGTTGCTGCTTGAATAGCTTCATCTTCTGGGCGCATAGACAAAATAACTTGTTCTGCTGTTCTTTGGGCAGTTTCTGGCGTGTTTAATAACAAACTGGGGAGCGTTATTTCTGTGTAAGTTAAGTATTTATCGACATTGCCTTTTAATAATGGGCCAATGACAAAGTCACTTTCAAGGGTGATAAGTTTTTGGCTGAGGGTGGCCCAATCAAGTGTGTCAGAATCAATAAAATGTAAATTTTTATCGGTGTTATTATTATAGGCCGCTAATACACCCTGCTGAGCAGATTTTCCAGCAGCAGCCTGCTTTCCCGAAAGGGGTAAAATAACGGCAATGTTTTTCAATTCATTATCTATATATTGTGGTGTTATCTTTAGAGACTCAATAACTACTTGGGCTGGATGAGCAGGAAAGCTGCGTTGCCATTGTGTAAGGTATCGATTAAAGCGCTCAGAGTCACTACCAAATTTATGCGCATAGCTTAATAATTGTTGCCAACCTTTAAAATGAGGTGGTTTTTGTTTTGCTAGTTGAGTAACTTGCCAAGTAGAAAGTAAACTTAGCTCTTGCCACAATTGCTGGCTGTCATCACTGGTTGCCTGTGAGCTTAACGCAAACCATTGTAATTTGGCGTTTAACGAACTGATAGGTAATTGTCTTTGTTTTTGAACTTGTGAGAGTAATAAGTAGTAATGTTCTTTATGCTGTGTCTTTATGTTTTTTATATATGAATCAGCTAGTTGCAGTTGTTTTGATGCCAGTTCAATCTCATTCATAACTAATAAGCTCTGAGCATTAACTAAAGCTAATCGGTATTTCTGCTGGTTGTCATTTGTCATCGCAGACAATTGTTCAGCAAGCCATAATGCTTGTGGAAAATTTTCTTCGGCGATAAGTAATTCACTTGCATCAATTAATGTTGCCAGCTGAGGAATAAACGCTTGATCTTGTGCTTTTGTTATTAATTGCTGTGCACTTATTTCACGGTCCGTAACAGAATCCGCTACTTTTGTAGTTTCAGCTTTTTTTGTCGTCATTTTTTTAGGAGCACTACAGCTTGATAGAAAAAATCCTACTAAGAAAATAGTAATAAATGACGGAAAAGTACGAAAAAATGCACTTTTATTGAGAAATGAAGAATTAGTTTGGTTCACCAGCGATAAATCCGTGCTTTATTAGTTAGGTTTATAATAAACTTCATCTCCATCAGTCACAACTTAAGTATTCATTATGTCGTCAGTATTTGTCGAACCAGGCACACTTTACATTGTAGCAACTCCTATTGGAAATTTATCAGATCTTAGTCAGCGCGCTATAGAGGTGTTAACTCAGGTTGATATTATTGCTTGTGAAGATACTCGTCATACCCAAAGATTACTTTCGGCATATTCAATAAAGAATAAAACTTTGTCTATGCATGACCATAATGAGCGCCAACGACAAGAATATATTGCAACGCTCTTGCAAGAGGGGAAGAGCCTTGCACTGGTTTCTGATGCAGGAACCCCCTTGATTAGCGATCCAGGTTTTCATTTAGTACGACATTGCCGACAGTTAGGCTTAAGTGTTTCTCCTGTGCCTGGTGCGTGTGCGGCTATTGCTGCATTATCTGTTGCGGGTTTACCAACAGATCGTTTTTCTTTTGAGGGCTTCCTTCCATCAAAGGCTGGAGCAAGACAATCGACCTTAGCAAATTTACTTGAAGAGCCGCGTACTATGGTTTTTTATGATGCGCCGCGTCGTGCTATTGATACCGTCGAAGACATTGTAAAAGTGCTTGGTGGTGAGCGTTATGTAGTTATTGCCCGTGAATTAACCAAAACTTTCGAAACGGTTCATTCAGATACTGCTGCAAATTTATTGGCTTGGTTACAAGAAGATCCAAATCAACTTAAAGGTGAAATGGTCTTAATCATTGAAGGACATAGAGTCGACCCTAACGTTATTCCCGCAAAAGCCATTGCCACACTAAAGTTATTGCTCGCCGAAATGAAGCCGAAAACCGCTTGTGCGATCACTGCTGAAATTTATAGTGTAAAAAAGAATGCCTTATATGAAATCGCACTTTCGCTAAAGTAGCGTTATTTTAATGAGTCTTTACAGGTGGGTAACTTGAGCATATTAGCAAATAAGAAACAAATAAGTATCAGTAGTTTGCTTATTTTTTTGTCACTATTGCCTTTTTTTTATAACAAAGTGTTTGCCAAAAGTACTGATAAAGTATTGTTTATTTCAACATTGCATCAAATTGATGAAGTGAAAGAAATTTATGAAATGGTATCTCTGGCTTATCGCAATATTGGTTATCAAGTAAAAATTTACCAAATGCCGGCAAAACGCTCATTAATTGAAGTGCGAAAAGGTCAGGGCATTGATGGCGAGCTAGCTAGAGTCAAAGCGGCTGAAAAACTTTTACCTGATCATATCCGCATTCCTGTGGTTGTAAAAACAGTTCCCTCTTATCTTTATGGGTACAAAAATAATGCTAACTTCAATCATTGGCATGATTTAAAACCCTATAAAGTCGCTATTATCAGGGGCATTATTTCACATACTCAAGCACTTGAATTTAATCGTATCGATTATTTAGAAGTAACCACAACCGAGCAGGCATTTGATCTGCTTAAAAGAGGTCGGGTTGATATTGTTGTGATACCAGAACCCCTTGTAAAAAATATAATTCATAACAGTGAGTTCAATGATATCGTCCGTTCGATTGACCCCATTGAAAAACAGGAGCTTTTTCATTTTATTCATAAAAAGTACCAAGGAATTGTTCCACAACTTACCAAATCGTTACTCAAAGTGTCTAAAGCTAAATGAAGGGGCTAGACACTTAATAGACAAATGTTTCATTGTCTTTATTCGTTTTAATCTTCTATAGGTAAAAGAAATGACAATTTAGCGAACTCTTCATTTTATCTATTAATAACCCTAACTAAAGATATTATCAATTGGCGAACGAGCCTACGTATGGAGGAATGCCTCTAATGTTACTTTGGTTAGGCGAATATTTAACTCAATATTATAGCGCTTTTAATGTCTTTTCTTATTTGACTTTTAGTGATAATTTTATTGCTAAAAGGATTGAGTGAGAAAAGGAATCGTTCATTTATTATGGCTGCCATCACATAAAGGCTGAGAGCTTGAAACTTTGCATCCACAAAAGGCCACTTTCTTAGTCTCGGTTGCTTTATAAATGACAGGTGTAAAGTCTGTTCCGCTGTGAGAACCATCACAAAGAGGCTGACGTTTACTTTTTCCACAACTACACCATATATAATTTTTACCTGCTTCAACTTCGGTGATAAATGGACTCTCTGCTGCTCGTATGGCTTTAGTCATTAGTTACTCCCAAAAATTTATTTGTTTTGGTATTTTAATATCTTTTGGTAGTTTTTTTCTAT
>MAAB01007854.1_pt1 | contig 10942 bp, 10 predicted proteins | sample 1115991 | NCBI WGS metagenome assembly MAAB01 (sample SAMN04961124, study PRJNA320927) | seawater metagenome | isolation source: sample BD02T18 sea water enriched with oil for 18 days | place: USA:Gulf of Mexico | collected 2013-07-27
TGTTCGATAATCAATTTGATAAACTGAGCTACAGATATGGTGAAATACTTGAGCTTTTTGAACATCTTCAACAAACTAATATTGTAATGAGAGTTGGTGTCCTTTGCTTTAACAGCTCTATTTTCCAAGGCATCGATGATAAGTTCTTTGACGACTCTAGAATCAAATAGCAGCGAATGAGGGGCTTTAGTCTCAATGATTGACTGTAGGAAGCCCATTCTCCACATGGCAGTAACTTCAGGCGTAGGAAGTTGGAGTATATATCCAGTCTCATTCAGACCAGTGTGATGATGTAAATCACTGGTGCTATTTGCAGCTTTTAACCTCGGTTTGCGAATTGAAATGAGTTCTTCATCGGACTTAGAATTGAATACATAATTTTGATCACAAATTTGATGACTGTATTGGCCTGCTAGCTTCTCTAATTGCTCATTAAGCCCTTGCCCATTAAACGAGGGCATACAACGTATGCTGTCGTAACAATCAACCCAGGCTGCTCTGTACTTGCTATCTGTTAACAATCTATGGGCATTCAGTAGAAAAGAATGAAATTTCGCATTACTCAATTCAATCGTTTGAAGCCCGTCAAACATTAAATCTTTGGGCCGTAGTGCAAAAATCATGCTCGTACTTAAACATATCAAGTCATTTTTCAGCTGTTCTTGATTTGTGTTAGTAAAGATCTTTTGGTAGACAGGAACTTCATTAGGCAGAGTACATATGTCCTTCCACTGCAAATGGCATTTCGGGCACTGTGTGAACAACTTCGAATCCCATTTAAACGTATGGTGACAATTAGGGCATGCATCGTGTAAAAGGCAATTATGGAGATTACAGTGCGTTATATAAATAATCTGCCATTCATCCAAAAAATACTCCCTATCAAGCAAGCACTGGATACAGATTTTTGGTGTATGCAAAGTTATGTCCTTGATGGAACGCATTTGATCAAATTGGTGATAGCTAAGACTATTAGTAAATTGCTGCAAAACCACAGATTCTTTACGATCTAAATAAGATGCTAACTGAGTCAAAAAGTCACTGCCGCAATTTGGACTCAATACATAATTTTTGATACGATTTTTAGTGTTCATTGCCAAGCACAAATCATTAAGATTTCTACGGCCATTGCCATGCGCAAGCCTGAGGCAATAGCCTTTAAATGACTCTTTTATGTACGGCAATGGGCGTACCGGAAAGCATCGTTTAACTATAGTCATTAAGCATATAATCCTAGGTCCACCAAACTGCTTTTAACTTGTTTTAGTGTGGAAGAAAAAGGGAGGGCCTTGGCTTCGTTACGTGTCATTTTAGACACAGTGCGGGTCCAAGCGTCATGTAAAATTGCCTGGGTAGTACTCTCAGTATCAGGTGTGGTTTGAATTGCGTAAATCAACAAATCTTTGAGCCGCCTTTTATTGCCATGTGTGGCCAACAATAAACGTAGTAAGCCAGAACCGTCGGTACTGAATAGGCCTCTAATTGATGTGGGAAACTCCGCCATCAAACTTTTGATGAAGGAGGCGTAACGTTGTGTTTGTTCCTTGTTACACATGTTAAATCCCGTGAATTCTACAATTTCGTTACAGCGAGTTTCAATTTGTTCATCTATGGATAATATCTCTTCCGATAGTGGTAAGCCTGACATGACTACGCTGACTTTTAATTCAATCATTAGCCATTTGATAAATTTCACAATACCACTTCGCATATCAAAATAGCCCTTAGGTAATAAGTCATGAAACTCGTCGATAATGATCAGCTCAAGCCCAAGCTGCTGTTTATAGCAGAGTAAACGCTCCTCTTTTGAGGCGAAAGTACCCGTGTTTGGCGCTGGATCTCCCAAAGCCCGTAAAATTCTTGATGCAAAGTTATGGACCGAAAGTTTGGATGTTGCAGTAACAAGTATGACGTTTCGTGGACTAAGTTCATGCGTCTTTTTTATAGAACAACTGGCTTGGTAGCGGTTGAGTATGGAAGTCTTACCATCTCCAGACTGGCCAATAAGTAACATGCACCTCGGGTCAAGCGTTTGAGCCATGTGGGTATACTGAATTGCGGCCCATGCGTGCTGATAATCAAAATCTTGCACAAGTGCATACCCAAATTTTAGAGCAGCGGGTTTAAATTTATTAGTCATAATCATTCCACCTCATGTGAGTCTAAATCATCGAAATCAATTACCATTTCGTCGGGAGCATCTGTTGTTAGTGGTTTCCCGCTAGAGGTATTCTGGTTGCTGGTCACTTCCGCTAACCGGCCGTTCTCGTCCCGCATTAAGTTTTCCAACTGTTCAGCCGATAGAGCTTCCATTTGCGGAAGTTTGTCTTTACTAGTAATGCCTCCTATATGGTTATTGGATTTTGACTTTTTGATTTTTTTCTTCAGACGTTTACGGGGTGCCTTAAGATCTAAATCACTACTGGAAATGTATATCTTGGTTGCCGGGTTGGCGTTGTGCACCATTGCCTTATACTCTTCGAGTGAAGTACCTTTCTTGATTCTTTTATCAGTGCATGGCACTAAAAAAGAGGCCGTGGTATTCGGATCTGTTACTGAAATGCTGGAAATATCCTGTTTACTATAAGTGGCCCTGATCTTGGGGTTTTTGGGGTTAGTAGCATTGCCAGTAAGCTGAAAATACAGGCTGTGTAGTTCCTTGGAGTTGTACATGAGGTTGTTTTTTTGCACTCCATTCGGCCCCTGTATAACAGGGTAAAAGGTAGTGCCGATGAATTTGTCCATTTCATCGATGTGTTCAGGCAACCTGTATACGAAATTGTCCGAACAATTTTCTTTCCAGACATCAGAAGGCTTTTTCATCTCAAGTCCCTTGTGACCACTCTGATGGTAAAAATCAACAATGAATTTATCTATAGTATCGTGCACTTCTGACAAGTACATGCAGGCACCTTGTTTTACGGTCAAGTCGATTTCTATGCCATCCACCTTGCGTGGTATATATCCAGGCAATTTCTTTGCCAGTTGTTCCCGCAGAGTTCTAAAAAACCGTTCAACGAATGGCTTTTTCTTCGGAGTACGTGTTTTTGTAATGATGCGGCTGGCACCCAGTTGGCTGATATATGCCAACACGTCGGCGTTATTAAAAGCCGAACCTGCGTCGCAGATAACATAGTGTGGCACTCCGAAACAGTCCCACGTGTTTTCTGTATTCAACTCGTCACCTTTGGGTTTTACTGAATGCCGTAAGCACTCAATGACAGCGGATGCGCGTTCACCCTTTTTCTTTCCTTTGATGCTGGTGCTGTAACCCGTTACACAGCGAGTAAAACGATCTATTGCTACGTAAACAATTAACGAGCCTAAGAACGAATCATCGTCTTCAGATAGAATTCCTAGATTCAAATGCACAGCATCGATTTCGATGTATTGCAGAGGGAATTCAGACCAAATCTTCTCCTCCGTGTACATGCTTTTCTTTCTAGCAGCTCCCCGACCAAACCTGGCCAATGTTACTTCTATAGGGTCAAGTTCGTTGATGATTTCGTAAAATCGGCTACGGCTGATACAGCGATCAGGTATCTCATCTTGAAGACAACGTTTACGTAATATCTCATGGCAGGCATTAATATTTTGACCATTTAAGATTAGATACTCATCGTAAATTACTTCCTCAATCAAATTTAAAAGTTGATCCGAAAATTTCGACTCAGGCTTTTTCCTGTAATTATTTGAAAAAATCAGAATGTTCCTGCCTGCTGAAATCCATCGTTGATACCTTCGATATAGGGTCATGGGTTTGAAGCGCTTATTCTCAGGTTCACCAAGTTTTTTACCGACAGTAGCAATGACTCTTTTGCGGCTAGCATTGGAGTTAGGGCATTCCTCACGATCCAGAGGCTCCAGATAGCAAAGCAAGCGTTGCAGTTCATCCGCTTCCTCATCAGTCTGGATCGGTTGATAAATTACAGGGGGTTCTATTTTTGAGATTAGCCTCAAAGCGCCGGAATTGTAGGCTTGGTAAATAACGTTTGGTTTGAAGTTTTGAAATTGACCACTGTCGAATTTCATCAAAAACACCTGTTGAGTACCGAAGTGTATTACCCCTTGTTCGCCAGCCCAATCGAAGCGGGTACCCGTACTTAATAAAACTGGAGCAGTATTACTCAGCATAAATACACTCCAATTGAGTTGTTGGCAGAATGAGTTCTTGCGTAGGTATAGCAAAATACTGGTTTGCAACCATCTGCCAGCTAAAGGTCGGTTGCATACCATTTTGTTTGCATAGCGATGCTAACTCTGCCAAGCATAGGCTCTTGCTGGGCAGTTTCTGTATAAGCTCTTTTGCCGCAGTTATGTCGAAACTTTGGCGAAGAAAAAAGTACAAACGCTGAAGGTTGGGAATTAGCATGTTCGAGTACTGACTGTTTGCCGTATTGATCTTAAGTGGATGACCAATAACTTGATCAAACAACTTAACTAAGTGTTGATAATGGTAATGCACCAGAATTTTTTGATAAATTGCAAAAGGTTTTACTTCGTCGTAATAAAACGTTCCATCGCGGAGTTGCACCAGCGCATCCGGTGTATACCGTAAAGTGCGCCGATTCTTTTTGTATCCGAAGGATTGTGGCTGGGTTAAGTAACGGACAATTTTGCAATCAAACTCCCTTATCAATGCCGCATTTGCTTCCAAGCGGCTCTCGCAAAATTGCATTGATTGATTCTTGTGAGAAAAAAAGGCTATTGACTCTTTAACTCGGCTACACCGGTCTAACTTCCTGTTTAATGTCATAATTTACGCTCCGAATGACAATGAATTTTTTGTCATAATTAATTAGTGTGAAGTTAATAAAATCTAAGACTAGTTAAAGAGTAGTCAGTAAGTTTTGAATATCAACTTGTAACTTGTTGAAATATAAGACTTAATTTCGTGTTTAATATATCCAACAGTGTCTTGCTCGTTGTAACTAACTAATAAACAACCGAAAACGGGACAAATTTTTTGCGTTAATTTTCAATTAGGTTAAAAAATTTGTTATTTTGATCGGAAAATAATTTTAAATAGGCGCAAAAGGGATGATTGAGGATAGTAAAATTAGGCAGCTTTCAGAGTTAATCGGTAAAGTTTCGATGATGGAAGCAACAAAAAAAATGGCCTTATCCATCGTTTATAAAAAATTAGGTGCTGTGCTTTACGGAGAAGGTGAAGAACAAATGATTGCTGAAGATGCATTATCTGAATGTGTCATGAAATTACTGACTGATATTAATAAGGGAGCCGACCTAAATAAACTGGAGTCCTTATCGGTGGACGTTGACACTTGCCCAACACAGCAACACCCTATTTATTATTATTTACGTACATCGGTCGAGAGATACTGCGATACGCGGCTTCGACGTTGGTCGAACATAAATGAACAAGGTAAATACGGGGCTAGAGCGCGTAAAGTTTTAGATACAAATAAGGAAAATGAAAGTGATCCCTGGGACGACATAGGCACTCACAATATCGACTTTTCAGCAATGGATACTGAAAAAATCATCCCTATGTTGATCGAAAAGGGCCTTAAGAATTCAGAAATTGATGTGATAAAACAGCATTTGGATGGGCAATCTTTCGCTGATATAGCAAGAGGTACGGATATATCAGCCAATGGATTAGGAAAAAGGTTTTCCAGAGCGTGCGAGAAAGCGGGGATTGAGGGCTTAGAGGATTATGCTTAACACTAGCCTGATTTGATCAATTCTTGCAGTAGAGTGGCCAAATAAAACTGGCCACTGATAACCGAGTCCTCAGAGATCAAAGCTTCAGCGCCTAGTTTTTACTTATAATTAATGTTGTGGCTTCAGTGGCTGAAATTTCCCATTTATAAACTGCCCAATGCTCACATTGCCATGTTCATCTATCTGCTCAATGTGCTTTTTATCGGCTGATATTTGGTACTTAGTTTTGCTACTGGTAATATTATTTCTTAACGTATTATTTTTACGCCCACTTTCTAGTTCGGCGAACAGTGCCTCTACATCAATATACATCGTATGCCCCCCTAAGTTTCATTGGATAGTATATCACCAGTAACAGGTCGAGCAATATTGGATAAAGTATGGGAATCTTTTTAGGCAGTAGGAGTGAATGGATACAATAATGACAAGGCCGTAGGCCGCTTGAAGGCTATAACAGGCCTTATTCATTTTAAGCAGCATAGATCTCCCTCAGCTAAGGCAGCAGGCAAGCCGGCATATTGCTCAATAGTCATAAAGCACGACTCATGCATAACCAGAATCATCATCGTTCTTTAGCTCCATGAATTTCGCTGCCATTGTGGGATTTTTTTTGGTTAATTTCTTGACGGTTAGGTCGTCGGCTTTGTTGTTGGCAAGCCGGAGATTGTTTTCAGAGCTAAGCAGCGCATCCTTGGTCTTCTGAAGATGATCGATAGTTTTGTCTATCTCCTGGATAGCTGTTTTAAATTTCTTTGATGCTAGCTCGTAGTTCCGAGCAAAACCTGTCCTAAACTCATCGAGCTCACTCTCAAAGTTTGTGATATCCACATTTTGTGCTTTCACTATAGCAAGCTCGGTTTTGTATTTGAGTGAGTTCTGAGCGGCGTTTAGCAACAATGTAATTATAGGAATAAAAAATTGCGGTCGGATCACATACATTTTTTTATAGCGGTGAGACACATCCACAATGCCTGAGTTGTAAAGCTCGCTATCAGGCTCAAGAAGAGATACAAGTACCGCGTATTCACACCGCTTTTCAATACGGTCTTTGTCGAGTTCTTTAAGAAAATCTTCGTTTTTCTTCTTGGTCGCTGTTTCATCATTCTCGTTCTTCATCTCGAACATGATCGACACAATTTCAGTATTCGATTCATCTGAGTCGCGAAAGATGTAGTCTCCCTTGCTACCAGTTCGCGCATCATTGTCTTTTTCAAAATATGCTTTGGGGAACGCAGTTGCTCGAATACGATTGAACTCGGTTTCACAATGTTGCTCAAGGGTTTCTCCAACCATCTTGGTCGACAGACGGGCTTTCATATCCCGGAGGCGCTCAATCTCGCTATCACGATCCTTAATCTGCGTCTCGTACTTATCTTTGAGCGACTTCTCAGCGAGCTGTTTTTCTAGTGTAGCTCGCTCAAGTTCATTTTTCAGTTGATCGCGCCCCTTCTCGGCTTCATTGACCGCCTCGGTGATTGCGTACATCTGTGCAACTTCGTTAGTGCTGAGCTTCGCCTTTAAATTTTGGATCTCTGCATCTTTTTTAGCAGAGGTCTCTTGAAGTTGATTTGAGTGATTTACTTTAGCTAACTCCGAAGCTGTTTTGTTATTTTGTCTAGCCTGATTGAGTTCGTTGACAAGTCCGTCGCGTTCTTGCTCAACGACTTTCAGAGCTACATTCACAGCAAGTTTTTGCGTAACCTCACCTGCATCTAATTTTGCCTGAAAATCTCGAATTTCAGTGTCCTTGGCTGCTACTGCTTTCTGCATTTCGCTGGCGGCTTTTTCCCTGGCAAGCTCAACAGCATGTATCTTACCTTCCTCGGCTAACTCAAGCCTTTCGTGCAACTGCTGCTCAAATTCGCTATCACGAACCTGCTTCAGAATGTCTGCATACCCAGCATCGTCAATCTTGAATTCTTTCCTACAGTGGGGACATTTGATTTCGTGCATGACTATTTATCCTTTACTTTTGAAATTTCCTGAGTGACGGCTAATACCCAACTAACCAGTGAGGCTTTGCCAAAAAAAGTACGATATAAAAATTTTTTAATTCAATGGTAATACCAATACCATTGAGCAAAATTAGCCAAAATATAACTTCAATTTTTTAAATAAAAAGTGGCTTATTAGCAAGAGTGTAATAAGCAGAGTTTCGTCGAGTCACTGAAGAGCGAAATATATTAAAGTAAGCCGCGGTGTACTTTGCAAGGGAATCAAAGAAAAGTGCACGTTCATAAAATTTCGACTCAATCGATATCCAGTCACTCTGTTATGCAGCACCTTAGAGATTAATCGTAATGGTTATCAGTCTATTTAAAGTATTCAGCAATTTATCTCGACTATATTAGTCAAAGATTTATACAACTCTACTCGTTTATCTGTATCTGTTTCAGCTAAGAGAATAGATGCATCAGTATCTAAAATCCACGCTATTGCCTTATGAGCACTTTGACTGTTGCCAGTTCCGAAATCACGCCAACCGGCAAAATCCATATCGCGCAGTTGTTCCAACGCTTGATCATAATCCGAAACATAAAATCCATTTTTCTTCACTGGATTATCTCCAATTTTGTAACCGGCTTTAGCTTTTTGAGTTCTGTTAAAAGGAACACACCCCGTTTTTATGGTAGACACTGGCACTCGATTAGTTTTCATTTTGTTTCCTTATAATTTAATAAGAGGATTTTCACTAATAAAATTTTTGTACTTATCTAGTTGTTCACTTTAATTCTTTGAATCGTTAATGATTGTGAATATGTCTAGATTTCACTCCAGTAGTTATCAGCTGCCCAGAACTCTCCACAAAAAAACCATTAATCAACTTATGTTGCTTTTGAAGTACTTCCTTCCGAAATACCTTCATAGCCTTGTCTCGCGGAAGGTTTTGTATATACACCCAAAGGGACTGCCCAAATGTACTGAGAACTTTGTAATCATCCAGTTGATTCTTCATTGTCTAATCCTTTAGTTGTTTGTAGAGCATTCTTAAAATTATCTGAGTGTCTTGATTCAGTAAGTCGATGTTTCTTTTAGGGATAGTCACATACCATTCTCCATTATTTTGATAAATCTCTTCCCCATATACGTCTACACAAAGTAGTTGTAATCCACTTATAGACCTACCAGACATACGTTTAGCTGCATGTTTTGTGGGTGTGATACCTATTTCAGATAAAAGTTCTTGGCGCATGAGTTGATCACTTTGTAAGCAGGTATGAGCAATGCTATAGATATCCTCCCGGCATATCTACCCTTAATTAAAAACTAAAATACACTCAAATCACTAAGTTTTTTTAATAATACTAGGGTTATGATTCTGCTCGAACATTGGGAATTGAAAACGATGCAAAGACCGTAATGGCGAACACTTGTGCCTATCAGAAGTGATTTAAACTTTATAAACACCGAAGCATTAGCCATCGCTTTTTGGTATACGCTTAGGAAGTGCATTTGGTTCCATCAAAATCAGAGCATAAAAATGTTTACTTTAAAATAAGAAGTTTAAATGTGTGTTGAATGCTTCTATTAAGTAGTTTTAGTGTCATTAGAAAGAGATGATTTTTTACTAGGTCGTACTGGTAATGGTCTCTAGATAGACAATCAGTTACGCCTTAAAGGTGTAAACCAAATGATAACATGTATGAAGAACTTAACTGTTCCCCATAATACTTTCCCTATAAATGTTACAGGATTTGATGTAATTAGCTTGAATACAAACTCGAGTGTATCTACTCCTCCTTTTGCTGTACCAACAATTACGATTTCAGCCCCTTCTAAAATAGCTTCTTCGACGTCAGTTTTTTGATCAATTCTTTTCATTGTGTGGTTAAACCCTCTCAATGAAGCGAACAGGCCTAAACCACCTAAGCTACCTAAAATAGTGTTTACAACGGCATCTGTCCCGTCAATTATTGTTCCGCCTAAAGCATCAGTCGTTGTTTCTGAAATTTCGGTATTGCTGATACCACTATCAATCGCATCAGTTAAATCTGCTACTTCAGTAGTTGTAATAACCTGTATTTGATTATCAACACTGTTGATATAACCTACGCTATCTGTGGCTTTTAATTGTACTTCTATACCATCAATAATTATGTCGGTATCTTTATGGTTAAAATGCTCAAATAGCTCTCCTCCAGTTTCGTCGGCAACTAATTGTTCAAAATAAGCACCTTTAGTTAAATTAGTTAGCCCGGCTAGCTTATCTGCATCCATCCATAAGCATTCCCACCAGATCTCACTATTAGTCATTTCTGAAAAGTTACCGTTAACACTCCGCAAGGCGTCATAAATATTGCCTGCATCCTGTAAATCAATAGCAACAGATGCTGACATACCCAATATTCCACCCCACATCCCGTATTGAAGTGTCTTTTTTGAATCAAAAGAAAAATTTGAAATACTGTTCAAATCAATGAAATGTTGGTCAATCATATAAGTACTATTCATATAAGCTGTTTTGAGTCGGTTGATGCATACCTCATGTGCTTCGCTGAAGTCATTTGTAATGGTTGAAAGTTCATCAGAATGTTTTCTATTAAAATCCTGTTGTAGCTTTTTTGCGTGAGCTATTTTGTAATTAACATCATCATAATTAGGCGTGTCCGATGTTAATTTTCCCCACCAAGACATCTGTTTATATTCAGTATCATACCTTTCCCTGAGGCTATCCTTTTGATTAAGTAAGAAAGAAATTGCCTGGTTGATTGTTGCTTTAGCTCGGCTTAAAGGAAGGTCTTCAAGTTTGGTAGATAACATTGCATTAGTTGAGGAACAATTCTTAATGTGTACATCATACAATTCGTTGGCTTGGTTTTGGTAATGTAAGTTGTTAATCATACGAGACAACAGTGGGGTGTAGCTTTCAAATAGGCTCAAGAGTAGTGGATGGGGTGATTTTTCCGTTTTAAAAACAAGGGTTTTTAGGGTTGACTGCAAAATAGTTAAATCTAAATTATGCGAAGTCGTGATATAAGTTAAATTTCTTTGCTCATTAAAATATTTCCTTAATAAAAAATACTTAATAAAAAAACTTTTCGTAGGCCATAATGTATAAATTATTCCTACTAGAACGCATAAGAGGATCGCGATGACGTGGTCAACTAAATTCAGACAACCCAGTTAAGAGGCTTTCTTCATTAGGTCTATTCTCGCTTCATAGTCATTTGGGCTCGTGTAATTTAACGTTGAGTGCAAACGGCTACTATTATAAAACATCGTTATATAGCTCAAAATATCTTGCTGAGCTTCA
>MAAB01034882.1_pt1 | contig 10938 bp, 12 predicted proteins | sample 1115991 | NCBI WGS metagenome assembly MAAB01 (sample SAMN04961124, study PRJNA320927) | seawater metagenome | isolation source: sample BD02T18 sea water enriched with oil for 18 days | place: USA:Gulf of Mexico | collected 2013-07-27
GTGGGATATCACCCTAGCCAGTTGAATGGTGGTAAGGTGGAATTAGAGTTTGTTCACCTAGGGCAATACTGGATGGACCAAGCGAATACTGAAGTTTATAAAGGTCACCAGTTATTGAACCTTCGTTTTAACTATCCAGTGAATCCAGAGTTTAAGTTGAGTGCGCGCATTCTGAATTTAGAAGATAAGACTTATGCGACCAATGCAAGCTATAAGCCTGCGGCGTTTGGTAATGCAGAGAAGTTTGAATATGCGCCGGGTATGCCACGCACTGCGTATGTGTCTGCTAGTTATTCGTTTTAGTTTATAAAGAGAGATTCATGTTACCAAACAATGAATCTTTATATTTTGCTTAGAGAGTTATTCACATGATTAGGTTGGTTTCATTTTTATTCATCGCCTTGCTGGCTTTTAGTAGTAATGCGATGCAGCACGGAGGCTCTACTGTTAGCTCTGCTGCTGGAAAAGGTAAGAATGGAACGACTTGTACGATTGCCTCGCTAAAGTGTGCCAAGGCACCTTCTGCGAGCTTTGGCCCAAAGGGTAAGCTTTGGTTAGCTTGGGTGTTTGGTGGTCATGTTTATGTGCAACACTCGGTGGACTATGGGACTACCTTTAGTCAGCCTTTGAGTGTGAATCGTATTCCTGAAAAGATTGCCGCTCGCGCAGAAAACCGCGCCAAGATTCAGTTGGATAATGCTGGCAATATTTATATCTCGTGGACCCAGTCTTTAAATAAACCCTATACCGGTAATATTCGCTTTAGCCGTTCTGTTGATGGTGGTGAAACCTTTAGCCAGCCGATCACTGTGAATGATGATCGACAAGAAATCAGCCACCGCTTTGATTCCATGGTGGTGAGTGATGACGGTAAGGTCTTTATCAGTTGGTTAGATAAACGCGAGCAGCAAGCCGCAAAAGATAAACAGCAGGAATATATCGGGGGTGCTTTGTATTACAGCTACTCCGATGACCAAGGTAAGACTTTCAGCAAGAACATAAACCTATCGGATAACTCCTGTGTGTGTTGTCGTATAGCGATGGCGTTAGATAATAACAATTTACCGGTGATCGCTTGGCGTGATATTTATGGAAATGATGCGAAGAATCAAATTCGCGACCACAGTTTAATAACCTTTAGTTCTGCATTAAAGCCTGCTAAAAAAATACGTTTGAGTAATGAGCAGTGGAAAATTAATGGTTGCCCGCATCATGGACCCGCGTTGGATGTTGATGGTAATAATATTGTTCATTCAACTTGGTTTAACGACGTCTCTAATGAAGAGCAAGATGGTGATCATGTTCTGTTTTACGGCAATAGTTCAAACGCGTATAAAGCGATGGGATTTGGCCAAGCGGATAAGCAGTCTGCGCACCCTTATGTGGTCTCTATCGATCACAGCGCGCTGAATCAAACTGTGTTTTTAGTGTGGAAAGAATTTGATGGTAAGAAAACCGATATCTTAATGAAGACTTCGAAAGACGCTGGCCTTAGCTGGAGCCAGAATAAGGTGGTTAGTACGACAGCAGGTTCTTCAGACCACCCGTTATTGGTTAAGAATTCTAAGGCTGTGTATTTAAGCTGGCATACTCAGGATGAAGGCTATCGTTTCAGTGCGCTCTCTCCTACTGTGCTATCGGCAGATGTTAAATGAACCGATTATCTTATTGGCTGATTAGCGTTCTTTTATTAGCGACAAGTCTGGCGCAAGCCAGCTCTTCTAATAGTTCTTCTGATAGCTCGGCGATGAGTTCTAGCATTAGCTTGCAGTCGTTTAATATGGGTAGCTTTGAGCAGATCGTTACCGACAAAAATAAACAAGATCACCTCGTAATTTTATGGTCATTTGATTGCCCACCCTGCATTACTGAACTCGAAAAAATATCCGAGCTGCACCAGCAATTCCCTGATTATCAATTAACCCTGATTAATACCGATGCGATTGATGAGCAGGTGCGGGTGAAGAAAATTCTTCAGCAGTTTAATTTAGCTAGGCTGGATAATTGGGGCTTTGCCAATAGCGACGAAGAGAAGCTGCGCTACGACATCGACCCACGCTGGTATGGCGACCTACCAAGAAGCTACTTCTTTCCTCTGAAGGGCAAGATCAAGCGTCTTCGCGGGGCTCTTTCCTCAGACGAGTTGCTGGCGCTGTTTCAGCCGGAATAGTCGTGTTCATTTATCCTTAATATAGTTATATGTGCAACATCTTGTACATGTCGACCTTATACGTTAAACTTGTCTATATTATGTACAACTGAATATAGAGGCCGCTATGCGTATCGTTTCTTTTACTGAAGCCCGAAATGGTCTTAAATCTGTTCTAGATGGTGTCGTTAATGATGCTGACTGCACCGTGATCACTCGCCGAGATGCTGAAGATGCGGTTGTGATGTCGATGGATTATTACAATAGCTTAATGGAAACGATTCATTTAACGCGCTCCCCAGCGAATGCAGCGCACCTCAATAAATCCATCGCTCAATACAATGCAGGTCAAGTAACGGAAAAAGGTTTGCTTGAATGAGCCGAATCTTAGCTTGGACTGATGAAGCGTGGGGTAGCTATGTGTATTGGCAAAGTCAGGACAAGAAAACACTTAAGCGGATTAATAAATTAATCACTGATGCTAAGTGTTCACCCTTTGAAGGTATTGGTAAACCTGAACCGTTGAAAGAGAATTTAGCGGGGTTTTGGTCACGCAGAATCGACGATACAAACAGGCTGGTTTATGCCGTGAATGATACCCACCTAACGATAATTTCTTGTCGTTATCACTACTGAAATAAAATAACTATCTCTAACCATGGGTAATGTTCTTCAAAAATTACTCGGTAATTGACTGCGCTGAGGCTGCTATATATATATATTGTTGCAGCTATCAATAATAAACCTGAAATGGATTTCGAAAGAAGTATGAAAAAACTCATTATTGGCTTAGTTGCTCTAGGCGCGTTATATCAATACGACTCAAGCCTGTTTGATTTTATGTTTGGCAAAGCTGGGGCATTCGATGCCGATGGCAATCCTAAAGCAGTTCTTTTCGTGAGCAGTACTTGTGGTATTCATTGTGACAATGCCTTAAAGCATATTAAGAAAAAAGGCATCGAAGCTGAGATTATTGATGTACGTAATAATGAAGCGGGTCGTAAAGAGTTAAAACGTTATTCAAAGCGTAATGGCTTGCCGGTTCTCGTTGTTGGCAAGCAGGTTCAGTATGGTTATCAAGGCAAGCGGTTTGACGAATTACTTTATGATGCTGTGGGAAAATCGGCTCTCGGTCGACGTGAAAAGAAGGTCTTTAAGCATCACTTTAATGAAGACGGTACTGCGAAAGTTGTTATGTATGGTACTAGCTGGTGTGGGTATTGTACTCAAGCACGGGAACGACTTACTGAAATAGGCATTGAGCATACGGAGTGGGATGTCGAAAAAGATAAAAAGGCCAATAATCGCTATGGCGTCCTGCAAGCATCGGGGTATCCGCTGATATACGTGGGTACGCGTAGAATTGGAACGTATGACGAAGATAAAATCATTGCATCGCTTAAAGAATCTACAGCTTGGCTGTCTGAATAACCATGTTCATTATACTAGAATAGGCTACAGTTAAATTGCCACTTTAGAATAGGTTCAGACTATTGACGATCTTTGAATACGGTATGTCTCATATATGTAGAAATGTGTTTGAGCATAAATTCGGGGAACTCCCTGCATGAGGTGTATTTATTGCGAGAAGGCCGTATTTGGAAGTGAGGGGTTTACTGTTCCTAGTGAGGGGGCAGCACATCAGAATTGCTTTCAGGCGAATCAAGCATTGAAGCGGACCTTTCAAAGTTTAGAAATTTCAACGCTAAACGATAAAGAGCTACAAGAATTAAAAGAGTTGATTTTAGCCGAGGAAAATTCAAGAAACCGGGAGGAAGAAGAGGATGATGGAGTTGAGTTATTTTAAAGCGCTGAGAATACCTCAGCGCTTTAGTCACTAGCGTTCAATTAGCTGTTTTTTAGCTTAATTTCTTGCCCGTCAGTTTCTCAGCCAAGCCCGTCGCTAAACGACACGACATGCCATAGATAGAAAGCTGTGGGTTTGCGCCAATACTGGTTGGAAAAACCGAACCATCAATTACGTATAAGTTATCTAGGTAATGGTATTTACCATCGCTGGCTACAACACATTTGTCTAAATTTTCACCCATCGTCATACCACCCATGACGTGAGCACTGCCCACTAATGCACGGCTGGCACTGTAATCGAGCTTATTGATCGCGGCTTTGGAATCTTCCCAAGACGTTTCCCACTTCGCTTCGGTATGTGCAGGTCGTACAGCTTTTGCACCGGCTGCGAACTGCAGCTCAGACATTGTTAAATGCGTGCGCTTAACACCTTCCCACAGATAATCGTTAATTGGGTAATCGACGATCGGTGATCCATCACTCGCTAATTCAATCGAACCGCCTTCGCTGTCCTCGGTAAAGCCATCACGTAGCAAGGAAATCATAGCGTTCAAATTTGGCAGTTTATTAAGCTCCTCAAATTGTTCTTCACCATGACCCATCAATAAAACTGAGGTTAATCCAGGATGCAGCGGTGGTACTTCCAGCTTGTAACCTACAGGACCACTCACGCTGTCCCACTGAAAATGGTCAGAGTAAAGCGACTGCGGCGCACCGTAATACGCATTAATTTCTTGTTCAAACGACGCAAACGAGAACGTCGTTGGATGGAGAAAGGTACGCTTGCCGATAAGGCCTTTCGGATCAGGAGCATCTGAACGCAACATCATCGCTGGACCATTAATGCCACCAGCTGCTAATACCACAGTGGTCGCCTTAACCGTTAGCTTCACACCCGTTGGACGATAACTTTTATCCAGCGCAGTGATTTCGATGCCAGTCACCTTGTTATTGTCCATGATCAGACGTTCGGCGCGTGCGCTGTACAATAGCTGGCTACCTTCATCCATGGCACTTGGAATCGTAGTGACTAGCATGGATTGCTTGGCATTGGTTGGGCAACCTGTACCGCAATAACCTAGGTTCCAGCAGCCTGCCACATTACGTGGAATGACTTTCCAAGGGATGTCTAGTGCATCGGCACCACGTTTTAATACCGCATTGTTTTCGTTAGCAGGAAATGCCCAAGGCGCGATACTTAAACGCTCCTCCATTTTCTCAAACCAAGGTGCCATCTCTTCTTTAGAAACGCCCTTAGTATCAAAATTGTCCGTCCAATATTGTAGAGTCTGCTCTGGGGTACGGAAGCTGGAAGTCCAGTTGATAACGGTTGTTCCACCGACGCAGCGACCTTGTAGAATCGACATGCTGCCGTCTTTGTTCATTCGGCCAGCGCTTTCTTGGTAAAGATCCTTATAGGCTTGGCGCTCATCCATCTTGAAGTCATTGGTGCTTTTCAATGGCCCCTCTTCAATTAACAGAACTTTTAACCCTGCTTTAGCAAGAATTTCAGCGGTAGTACCACCACCTGCGCCGGTACCAATAATGGCAATATCGGCTTCTAGGATTGAATTCTCTGTATAATCACCGGCATCCAATGTTACCCAGCCGTTGCTAATACCTTCTAATATCGGATCGGTAATGCCACGGATTTCTTCAAAAATTTTCTTAGCCATTAGCTGTTCTCCGCAGGCGTGATGCTTGTCTTTTTAGTAACGGGTGTCGGAATCTTTGTTGGTGGCCCAGGGTAGCCTGTTGATGCAAACGACGCCGGTTGGGCATACCAACACATGCCAATTAACTTACTCAATGATACGTATCCCATACGCTTTTCTGGGATCATGCTATCGCGCCAACCGACTAGGAAGTCATCGACTTGCTTAGGGCTCATATCTTTCCAGCTTGCCCAAGAGGCACCAGCAGCGATACGAATAGGCGCGAAGGATAAGGCATCGAATAACTGGCGCATTTGGCTGCGGTTATGATATTGCAAGGTATAGATCAAATCGTCTAAAGCCAATAGCGTGGTTTTCATGGCGGCATCATGGCTGATAGTGCCCGGAAAACTTTTATTTAATACCACGGGAATTAGCGCGGCAAAAAATTCACGGTCGCTTGGTTGTAGAAATTTATATTCGGAATTCTGTTCTAGCGGAGAGGTGCAGCCCGTTAATGTCGCGACGGTGCTACCCAATGCTAGGGTTGCTGTGCCCATAAGGCCGAGCTGTAAAAAACCTCGGCGTGTGGTTGGCAGTGCTTGTTCGAATGGAGTTTTCATTTTAGTCTTTTAATAACTCATTATTATAATTTTTCCCCACCGGGCTCTAATTTTTAGGATTAGAGCGGTGGGTATCACGGGGAGAAATGATTAACGAATAAAGAAGGTATAAATCATTTTACGGATTGAGTTGTCGTAAGGAGGATACGCCAGGTTTCCTGTTGATATGCGCCCCTTGCGATGCACAGCCTTGGCTTTCGAGAAAGTAATGAAACCTTCTTTTCCGTGGTAGTGACCCATACCGGAATCACCAACGCCACCAAATGGCATATCTTCTTGAGCAAGGTGCATCAGGGTATCGTTAACGCAAACGCCACCGGAGTGAGTATTGTTAAGCACATAGTCTTGCTCGGCTTCATTGTGTCCAAAATAATACAGGGCTAAAGGACGTGGACGGTCATTAATATAAGCGATGGCTTCATCCATAGAGTCATAACTAATGATCGGCAAAATGGGTCCGAAGATTTCTTCTTCAGCAATGATCATATCTGCTTTTATACCCTGAACGAGAACAGGGGCTAATTTACGACCCGAAGATAAGTCTTCTTTTGCTGGGTTAATCTCAGTCAGTTTTGCACCCTTTTCTTTGGCATCCTGAACCCAGCTAGAAAGGCGCTTATATTGGAGATCGTTTACGATCGACGTGTAATCATTATTATCTTTCAGCGTTGGGTACATTTTGCTGAAAGCAGCAATATAGGCTTTAACGAATTCTTCTTCTTTCGCTTTCGGAACTAAAATGTAATCGGGAGCAACACAGGTTTGGCCTGCGTTCATCGACTTGCCGAAACAAATACTTTCTGCCGCACTTTTCATCGGTACGTGATTGGATACGATCGTCGGAGACTTGCCACCCAGTTCTAAGGTGACAGGTGTTAAGTTCTTTGCAGCAGCGGCCATTACATGGCGGCCAACGGCAGTAGAGCCGGTAAATAAAATGTGATCAAAAGGTTGTGCGGTAAAGGCCATTGCAACATCGGCCTCACCTTCGATTACGCAAACGCGGCTCTCATCGAATATTTCAGCCAACATGGTTTTAAAGACTTTATTCAAATTGGGGGTGAATTCCGACATCTTGATCATTGCGCGGTTACCAGCAGACAATGCGCCTACCAAAGGGCCAATCGCCAAGAAGATAGGGTAGTTCCACGGTACGATAATGCCGACGAGACCGAGAGGTTGATAGCGAACTTCATTTTTAGCAGGTGCGAATAACATGCCGACGCTACGCTTGCTTGGCTTCATCCACTGGCGGGTTTTCTTAATAGCGTTATTGATGCCTTCAATGCTGGTAAGGATTTCAGCAATTAAGGTTTCATCTTTCGAACGACAGCCAAAGTCTTCATTCACCGCCGCCGCGAGCTGATCTTGGTACTTTAAAGTCACTGCTTTTAACGCTTTCAAATGGCTAATGCGCTGATCGGCCGTAGGCATTAGTGTTTTACCATAGGCACTTTTTTGGCGGCTAAATAGCTCTTTTAGACGAATAATTTCAGTGTCTAGAGGAGTAACTTCTGCTGTATTGGCACCCATGGTGAGTCTCCGAAAGAAAGGTTGTAAGAGTGATTAGTAATTATTCTGTCGACATTATTAGAGTGATTACTCTAAAGTGTCAATAGTAACTGTAAAATTTGGTACGGAGGTCTATAATGCTTCGGCCGATAAATGAGGCCTAATGATAGGAAGTATACAAACTAAATGAAAACCCGTGACCGCATTCTCGCTGCTGCTCTAGAATTGTTTAATCAACAGGGTGAGCGCAAGGTAACGACCAACCATATCGCTGCACATCTAGGGATGTCGCCAGGCAATTTGTATTATCACTTCAAAAACAAGCAAGAAATTATCTTTGAGCTGTTTTTGAGCTATGAATTGTATGTTGATACTAACTTACAGGTGCCTACAAACCGGCAGCTAACAGTAGAAGATAAACTTAATTATTTGCAGAAAGTTTTTCAGGGATTGTGGGAGTTTCGTTTTATCCATAGAGATATGGAACACCTGTTGTTAAGTGAAGAACAATTGCATTCGCGTTATCGAGAATTCTTTCGTCGCTGCCAAAAGAATACTAAAGAAATCTACCTCGGCTTACGAGAGGCCGGTATCATTGAAATTACTAATCAAAATTTAGAAGGGTTGGCGCTGAATACTTGGATAGTAGTAACCAGTTGGTTCTCGTTTTTACAGTGCAATTTGTTGCTCGACCCTAATGAAAATATTACGTTGGATATGCTGAAAGGTGGGATTTATCAGATCTTTCAGCTTGAACACCCCTATTTAACCGACGAATATCGTGAGCAAGTAGAAGCGATGCAAGAAGCCTTTATCCCTAAGCCTGATTGGTTGTAATCAGGCTCTACATTTTAGCGCTATTTTGTGAGGCTTCTCTTTCGGAAGCCGTTATTCCACTTCAAACAACATAAAGCTAAACTCTTTAGCATCTTTACGTTTGGTTTCTAGCCAGTTCTCTGGAATGCACGATAGGTCGGCTCTGGCTTCAACTTCAACATACACTAAACAGCCGACTTGAGCTTTCTCGGCAATAATATCGACGGCAGGTTTAAGCAAATCTCTGCCGAACGGTGGATCTAGGAAGATAACATCGAATTTATCTAATTCGGTATTCTGCGCTAACCAAGCAATCGCGTCGGTTTGATGAACATGAGCATTGCTAGCATCTAACGATTGTAATGATTCACGGATGCAGCTTGCAGCGCTGGCATTATATTCTAAGAAAGTAACTTCCTTTGCGCCACGACTTAACGCTTCATACCCAAGAGCGCCACTACCCGCAAAACCATCTAGAATAAGCTTGCCTTCGATATCCCACTGCAGCCAGTTGAAGACAGTTTCGCGTACTTTATCCATGGTTGGGCGTAAGCCAGGCGCATCGGCAAATTGAATGCGACGAGAGCGCCAATCACCACCAATAATTCTAAGTTGCTGCGAGCCTCTGCGCATGCTCGTTTTATTGCTGCTGCTTTTCTTTTTCGCCATGACTGATACTACCTAAATTTCTAAAGCGCTCAATATTTGAAATGCTAAGCCTGTTACTCGGACGCATGCAGTGTTTGTTCTGCTGCTTGGCACTGACTTAAATAATTCTCTAACTGTTCTACATCTAATGCGTTAATGCCCCAATACCCTTGTAGTAGGTAATTTTGAGGCAGGCGATAGTATGCGAGGTCAGTCAGTATGTCGAATTGAGTTACAGGGTCTTGCCAATTTAATTGCCATTGCTGGACGAAAGTTTGCTTCCAAGCATAAAGGGAGTTTTCGTTAATCGGTGCTAGAGTTGGCCAGTGTGAGATTTTCCATTGCTTCTTGTTGATATCAGCGCGGCTTTGGTTTGCATTACTCAACTGATCTTGCAGCCAGTATTGTGCGCTGACGGGCTGCCAAGGGCAGGAATGGCTGGAGATTGCTGTTTGGCTATCTGTATTTTGAATTGCAACCTTAGTCGATGTTTCTAAAGGCTTCAGCCCTAGGCTTTTAATCATGCGAGCACTGGTGAGTCGGGCGATGTCTGCGCCCCAAGGGCCTTGTAAAATGATAACGACTGGCTGACCTTTCAGTGGTGGTGGGAAATCATTGATCCGCTGGCTAAGTTTCGATAAACCGAGCTCAAAGTCTGTTCCCATATTGATATCCCACTGCCAATAATCATCCTGCCAACTGATGAGCGTAGAATCAACATCGTTGTTAGCGGGTACTGAACTTTCGTGGACCTGCCTGTGCCCTCGAATGCGAATCTGAAAGTCAGTATCTAAACGTGTTTGCCAAACAACCTTAATACCTTCGTGACTTGTCCAGACTTGATCCTTTAATTCGCCCAATGGCAGAAGGTCTATGGTTTGGATTGTGTTGGCATCTGCCGTGCGATTTTTATCAATACTGGCCCAGCCAACTAAGATAATGCAGATGAAAATAATTATATTGAGTGACGAGCGACTAAAACGTAGCTTCATTCTGCTTCCTTGTATTATTCAGAGCTATCGATAGATGATAGGATAACGCCCAACTAACTCCTATTCGAGCAATAGATTCGAGAATACCGATGTTTGAAAAACTTAAACGTAAAATAAAGGGCTTGGCGCCTGAGCAGATTGAGCCAGAAGTTGCTGAAACATCGACGGATGCCACAGCAGAACCCATTCTTGAAACGGCAATTGAGCCAATTCCTGCAAAGCCTGCGGATAAAGCCGCTGAATCCACACAACAAATGGCGAAAGCTGGTGAGCTGCCGAGTGCGGATACCGTTTTTTTCCAAGATGCAGAAGATCAAGGTGAAGCGCCTGCGGAAGAGAAAAAAACCTTCTTTAGCCGTTTAGCGACTGGCCTGAGTAAAACCCGCTCTGGCTTTAGTGATGGTGTTGCTAACCTTCTTTTGGGTAAAAAAGAAATTGATGATGATCTTTTAGAAGATCTAGAAACTCAGTTAGTGATGGCAGATGTCGGTGTAGAAGCGACACAAGAAATCATGGCCAAGTTAACTGAGCGTGTTGGTCGTAAAGAATTGACCGATTCAGATGCCTTATTTGAAGCCTTGATCAAAGAGCTGCAAGACGTATTAGCGCCTTGCGAACAGCCTTTAATGATCGATTCGGCTAATAATAAACCTTATGTGATCTTGATGGTCGGCATTAACGGTGTGGGTAAAACGACTACGATTGGTAAGTTGGCCAAGCAATTCCAAGCGAAA
>MAAB01007856.1_pt1 | contig 10915 bp, 7 predicted proteins | sample 1115991 | NCBI WGS metagenome assembly MAAB01 (sample SAMN04961124, study PRJNA320927) | seawater metagenome | isolation source: sample BD02T18 sea water enriched with oil for 18 days | place: USA:Gulf of Mexico | collected 2013-07-27
TCAGCCACATTCAGTCCAATGGCGGCACCCGTAAGCGCATCAAAAGAGCCACTGGATTCATTAGCGGCTTTCTCATTATTATTAATAACCACACTGATATTTCGACCATCAGCCGCTTCAAGGGTAATACCTTGACCATCATCTATCGCTGTAACCCCGGTTTGCCCGGTGATAGCATTGATAGCTGCTATGGCAGCTGACCGATCGTCTGCCCCACTATTAGAGCCATTAGTCGTTATCGTTGACGTTTCGACGCCATTGATAAGTATGGAACCTGTTTGCGGAGTATCTGACGTTGCCGTAGCAACCTGAGTTCCGCCAGACAGTTGTGTTGCGTTCACTGTGGCAGTTATGCCCGTTTGGTCTGATACGTTATTGATAGCTGCTGCAGTAGCAATACCGCTGGCCTGTTTACTGCTGGACAGAGCGGTACTATTAGACGCGGTATCATCAGAGGCTTTTGCAGTCTCGATTGCAACGCCATTTAAGATTAAATCGCCAGAATCCAAGCCATCAGGTGCGGTAACAGTATCCACTGCCACATCTGATTTAGCATAATCAGTTAATCCTGCATATCGACTAAAGCTAGTGGCCGTTGCTACGTTCCCATTAACGATTTCAACACTTGAGCCTGAACCCGACAAAGCGGATGTAATAGTGACACGGCCATCTACATTCGTCGCTAAAGACACTGATGAGGATTGACCTGCGTCCGTTAATGCATCGTTAATAGCTGTTTCTATATATGCCAGGGCAGCCGTTGCATCACCCACTGTCGTCAGAGCAATGTCCACATCAATGGTTTCCCCACCATCAATACTTACCCGAATGGTTTCAGCAGCAATAACACCTGCCCCTGCCAGCAAGGCGGTACTAAACGCTGTGCCCACACCGCCAGAGTTGTCTGCCAAAGTCAGCCCAACACCTGTTAGGGTTGCCTGCGAAGCAGTTGCGCCTGACTCACCCGTGCCAATCAGGAATTCTTTAAGGCCTAATACATCGATCGCGCCTCCTGGGCTTGCCGCTGTAGTTACAAGCGCAGTAATCTCAATTGAAGAGCTTGTCCCCTTGGTATTAGAGGACATTACCATTTGATTATCAGAGTTGAGTGATATCGTGACTGACCCGTCTTGGCCATCCGCCACCAGAGCGGCATTAATTTCTGCTGTTAAGCCGGCTAAGAAATTATCAACACTATCTAACTCTGTTGCTGATGCCACTGTTTGCGTATAAGCAATGGCTACTGCATCGCCACCATCAACCTCAATTGTAAAGGAGGTAGTGAGAGTGGCTATGGCAGCCAGCATCGCATCGTCTAGACCACCCGTTGATGATCTTTGACCGACAACGGTTCCTGAAGTAGCTATCGCTCCAGATATAGATTGTGACTCGCTCGCAGCATAGGCCTGACCTGAGTTATAGTCACCGGCCTGAAGCCCAGAAGCCGCTAATGAGCCACTACCCGCTGTGACAGTTATATCATCGCCATTTATAGAGCGTAATGTGATCGAGCCTTCGTATGTTTCCGAAGCATTTTCAACACCGTTAGTACCCTCTGCTCCATCATTAGGCAGTGCACCTGCTGTTGTATCAAAAAATCCAGCGAGTTTTGCTTGGTTATCCGTGCCAGCAATTTGAATCTGAGAGGCTGAACCCACGGTATCTGACGTGATCGTTAAACGAAAACCGTCATCTACGCCCACTGTTACCGTACCTGCTTGCCCATCCGCAACAAGCGCCGCATTAATAGTTGTCTCAAGAACCGCTGCATAATTGGTTACATCGGACACTGTCGTAAACATGTTAGCGATAATGGTCATAGCGACGGCAACTGCATTTCCACCATCCACTTGAATAGTAAAATCTAGGTCAGCTGCAGTTAAGCTAGCAAGAGTGGAAGCCGTCTTAGCACCTGTTCCGTCGTTGGTTAATAATCCGGTGGCACCCACATGAACTGCTTGAGTATTACCTATACCATCATCACCCGTATCTGCTAGGTAAATTGTGTCGTAATCACCAGCGGACATGAATGCTGTTGCACCTGTACCAAACCCGAGGACTGTGGCCATATCGACATCACCGGCAACAGCACTAACAATAATAGTATCTACTACTAAAGATGAATCAGGCCCAGTGGAGTCTGATGTTATGGTAATTACTCCATTATTACTCGCAACGGTCACTGCCGCTGCCAAGCCATTAGCTGTAATAGCTGTGTCGATTGAGCTTTGAATCGAATCAACCATATCTTCTAGAGTACTGCCTGTACCCGCTAGAGTAACAGTAATGGATTCTTCGCCATCAATCGCGATATCAAATGTACCAGCTAAAGTACCAAAGTCTGTAACACTCGCCGTCCCTTGAATTGTCGCTGATGTAGCCGTGGCCCCTGACGCTGACCCCGAGCCACCTTCTGCGAGACCGGTTGCTGCAGCCGTTACCTGGCTAGCATATTCTTGACCACTGGCATCAAATTTATCATATCTTAATTCTATATTACGACCATCTGCCGCAGATAATGCAATACCAGAGTCATCATTACCCGAATCTTCAGCTGTTATCCCTGTTTGATCCGATACAGCATTAATAGCCTGGATTACTGCCGCCCGATCTGAAGCAGTATCTACCCCCCCGGTGGCTAGGTCGATTGAAACGCCATTTAATGTGATTGAGCCATCTGTCGCTGTTGCTGTTTGGGCAGTACCCGCTGCAACGTTTACATTTACGTCGGCAGCAACGCCTGTTGAATCACTATCCTCGTTTATGGCGGCAGCCTTGGCAATGGCTGAGCGATCAGCACCCGAAGTAGAAGCCGTATCATCTGTGGCAGAAGAGGCACGAATACCCTCACCGTTTATGACCAAGTCACCATTTGCTATAGCCGAGTCTGTTCCCAGCGCGGATATACCCGCCTCCTGACCAGCACCTAATTTTTCTGCAGTCAGCTCAGCAATGGAAACGTCCACTGTCTGGCCCGCATTAGCGCCAATTTGGAAGGAGGCATTGAAGGAGCCATCCAGTAATTTACGGCCGTTAAAGTCGGTTTCTTCGGCGGTACGCGTTACTTCGGCTAACAGTTGATCAACCTCGGACTGCAGTGCCTCACGGTCAACATCTGAGTTGGTGGCGTTGGCGGACTGCACTGCCAACTCGCGTATCCTCTGCAGGTTATCATTCATGGTACCCAGAGCACCCTCGGCCGTTTGCGCCAGAGAGATACCATCCCCGGCATTACGGATGGCAACATTTAGGCCCCTGATTTGAGAATTAAAACGTGTAGAAATTGCCAAACCCGCGGCATCATCCTTAGCACTGTTAATACGCAGACCTGAAGATAGGCGCTCCAATGCCTGTTGGTTGGCCGATTGGGACTTATTCAAGTTTCTTTGCGCCGTTAAAGACGCAATATTGGTATTAATAATCTGGGGCATAGTATGTCTCCTTTTCTGCCATCTGGCAGGACTTCCTATATAAGGCGTTTTAATCGTTCACCTTTTGTAACGGCCAATGAGAGGAGAACCTAAATAACTTAATGAATTATTTAAGTATAAGAGCCGCACGGTTATTCCATAATATTATAGGTTAAAGGTTTTTAACCTAGTGGCGCGAAAAATGCTTTATTTAAAGTCATTATCAACTAGATGACATATCAACTATGGAATTAACAAAAGAAGTCAGAGACACTGCCGTTGATCAGCTAAAAATTGCACAATCACGAAAAGTAAATAATTTGAATTTCTTTAAGGCCTTTCACCCAGCTATCTACCAAACGTTTAAAGAGTACAAGCTTGATCGTTTCCGTGTCAGCTTTAATACTGATGTAAATCAGCTGGATATATTATGCGAAGGTAAATCAATTTATAACGGCAGGCCTATAGCGGAGTCAAAGGAAACACTATCAGATTTCTATGATTTATTTTCATCCGGAAAAACATTAAGAACACTAAACCCCCCGTTTGGTGGCTATGATTTCCCAAGATTCTTCCATAAAAAATGTCAATCTTTAATCAAACACTCTCCTGTCACGAAAGAGAAGTTTAAAGGATACAAAATACCCGATTTTTACCCATTAATGATATTTAATGGTGTGGGGTCTGGATATCATATTTCTGAATTTGTAGCTGACAACAAAATAATTAACTGCTTAATAACTGAAGCTGACCCCGATTTATTTGCTTGCTCCCTATATACAGTCGACTGGGAAATGATTTGCGAGCAATTCATTCAAGACAATAATAAAAACATTCACTTCATTATTGGACCTTTTGATAATAGCCAGCATTTCTTTAATTATGTGATGAGGTATTTAGCTTCTCATTGCCCGCTCTATCCATTAACTACTTTATTTATTAACCACAATAATGAAGAAATATATAACAAAGTCACTACACAAGTAAATGAAGATACATATGCTTTTGTATCAGTGTGGGGGTATTATGATGATGAGATAAATCAAATAAACAACTGTATACATAATATTCATTTAAAAAATAACATCATAAGTTTAAATGACATTTTCAATATTGATATCCCAGTTTTTATAATTGGAGCGGGGCCATCTCTGAATGAGAACATAGAAGCTATAAAAAAATTCAAAGGTGAGGCCATTATTGTTTCATGCGGTACGGCTCTTGGCCCTCTTCATCACCACGGGATAAAACCTGATATTCAATTTGAACTAGAGTCTCATCAAATAACCTTAAATGCGCTAAAGGAAATAGGTGATGACACATGGATTAAATCTATCCCTATATTAGGCCCTGCGCAGCTATCACCAAGCGTATATCAATTTTTTAATACAAAATTAATGTACTTCAAAGCTGAAAGTGTGACAAGCATGCTATTTGGCACCCCCTTTAACTCAGTTAAAAAGGGTACGCCTACTTGCACAAATGGGGCTCTCGCTACCTTTGCTCACTGGGGTTTCAAAAAAATATATCTTTTTGGTATGGACTTTGGTTATCGCGATATGACCGACCACCACGCTAAAGGTTCGGTTTATTATTCGTCAAGCAATGAAGATATAGCAAGGGATGCAGAAGTACATAAAGATGCGAACATTACCGTTGAATCAGTAGACGGCGGGAAAATAAAAACAAAACCAATATTATACACTGCAAAAAGATCAGTTGAGATGGCAGCAAAAACTTACACCGCCAGTAAATTCTATAATTGTTCAAATGGGGCTAAAATTGATCATACTGAATGGATCAAAAATACAATGGAAATACCCATAGAATTAAACAATGAAAAAAACAAATCATTAAAAAGTGATTTTATAAAAAAACAATTCTACAACTCACAACCAGTTGACATATCCATTATAAATGATCGCCTATCTGTTCTAAGCCATAACATGAATGAATTAAACAATTATATAGAAACTGAATTAAATAAAGTAGATGGCACACTGTATTCAATAACTTTCGTTATAAACAACATCACATCATTTTTAGAAAATAAAATAAAACCTGAGGTTTCAGCTTTTTATTACTTTATGAGAGGCAGTTTATGGCATTTATTCTATATAGGGTACGCCCATGCGCTGTCTATCGAAAATGAGGATCAATTAGAGGAATGGATTACCCACTGGAAGTCATCTGTCATAGAAACAATGACAGAGATGAGATCTCACTTTGAAAGTATTGTGTTCAAAGAATTCGATTACAATAAAGATATTTGGGTTGAACGCTCTACTTCCGACCCAGAGAATTAAACATGCTGAAAGAATTTAAGATAGAAAGTAGAGCCATTAGCTCAGCTGAAAGTCCGTACATTATTGCTGAGATTTCAGGAAACCATAATGGTTCACTGGATGAGGCTTTAAAGATAGTCGATGCGGCTCATGAGGCTGGCGCCCATGCTATAAAGTTGCAAACATATACAGCTAATACCATGACCATTAAGAGTCAAAAACCTGACTTTATGATATCGAACGGGCTATGGGCTGGAAAGTCTCTGTATGAACTATATGAATGGGCACATACCCCATGGGAGTGGCATGAAAAGATTTTTCAACATGCACAGGACCTGGGGTTAACTGCATTTAGCTCCCCCTTTGATGATACAGCCGTAGATTTTTTAGAATCTTTAGATGTACCAGCATACAAGATCGCATCATTTGAACTGACCGACATACCACTTATAAAGAAAGTAGCGTTAACCGGTAAACCCATTATATTGTCTACCGGCATGGCGACTCTTAATGATATTCAACTGGCTGTTAAAAGCATAGAACAAACTAGCCACTCGCCAATTTGCCTACTGCATTGTGTTAGTGGCTACCCAACACCTATAAATGAAATTAACCTAAGAGGCATTGAACTATTAATAGAAAATTTTAAATACCCGATAGGACTCTCTGACCATACCTTAACAACATTAACTTCTGTCTGTGCGACCAGTATGGGAGCCAATATTATTGAAAAACATATTACACTTAATAGGAAAAACGGTGGGCCAGATTGTGAATTTTCTTTACAACCGGAAGAGTTTTCTCGTTTATGCCAGGATGTTAAATTAGCTTTTAGCTGCCTAGGTAATCGTGAAAATAAATTAAAAGAATCCGAAAAAGACAACATGCAATTTCGGCGATCTATATATGTGGTGAAAGATATTAAAAAAAATCAGATGTTAACAAAAGAGAACATTAGGATAATAAGACCAAGCTATGGTTTAGCACCAAAAAACTATGAGGATGTAATTGGTTGCCGAATAAATCAGGATATTAAATCTGGAACACCGTTAAGCCAGGAGCTAATCACCAAAAATATTAGCGTTTTGTAGAGCGCAATAGGTACCAATTCCCATGTTGGTGCTTAAATTGGTTATTGGTGAATAAATTAATTGAAGCAATATTTTCATGTTTTACATAAGCCCATAAGTCGATTTCATTATAGTGATTACAAAGCAGTTGCAGAGCTATATCTCCATAGCCAGCTCCCATAAACTCTGGTGATATTAGGATTGAGACTTCATTTTTATCCCCCTTATCCACTCTTAACTGTCCGAGCGGTTTTCCTTCGCTCTCAAATATCCATATTTCACAATGCTCATTTTTCAGTGCGTGTCTGAACCATTTCTCGTGATCAGATGCACTGGGAGGGGTGCTATTTCTTGAGTGATACCTAACCAAAGGATGTATTTGCCATTTAAAAGTAACATCTATATCCCCTATCGTTGCCGTCCTTAACCTGAAAGGAGAATGACTTAGCATAATTCTATGGTGCTCCCTCTGACAGGCTAAATTCATTATAATTATTTAATTCAAAATAAAGCCTTATTTTTACAATAAGTTTGAGTATTTTAAAAACATTCATACGTAATAAAATACATTTTAAACAAATTGGTAAATTAATAACTAATAATTTATTAAGAATAACTATCTTATAGCTTTAAATAAACTTAAAATAGAATGTATCTTATTGGCAACTCTATGTGCACCTTCTCCGTCAATACTAAGGCTGCAACGATCAGACTCTATTTTCAATCGCTTCGGATTCGTATGGAAATAGTTAAGTTTATCTATGATGTCACTTTCATTATGAACAGGCATTGCTAGTTTATTAGAAATTAGTGTATGGCAATTCCTTTGCTGATTTTCAACCGTTTTAAAAACCAAAGACGGCACTCCCATACAGCACCTCTCGATAGCATTTACACCACAACTGCCAATTGCCAAATCCATAGAAACCAAAAACTGAGCCATATTGTCTATATAGGTGATTTTTCTAATTCCAAATCTGGATTCATCTTTAGAATTCAGTAAAGATAAGTCATTATTAATCAGCCAATAAACATTAAACTTATTGTTTATTTCAAGATTGGCAAAGGATTTCAATATCATCTTTTCATAAGTTCCTACAAAACCACTTCCCAAGTTGACAAATAAATTTAACCTAAAATTAATTTTACCCTGGGTACTCTTATTCTTTATAGAAGACTTGATTTTTTTAAATTGACTATCTAATACACAATATTCAAATCCACCTAGTACCTTATTGTTTTTACCTTCCTTTTCATGAGGAAAGTTATGATCAATCAGCAGGTCATAATTTTCATTTTTGAGGCCAAAATCATCAAACCCTGCAATATAGCTAACTTTCTTCTTAAGGTTTTTTATTAGGCTATTTGCTATGGAGTATTTATCAAAAAATACAATTTTGATATTATATTTGTCAATACATTGACTAATTACGTCCTCTTCATTTACTTTTTCACTATTTAGATATTGACCTGAGTTAAATTCGTTCAAAGAATGGTATTTAAATTTTTTTACGTCTAATAAAATGTCCTCACTAAGTGAGTCGAGTAAAAATACGGACTCGATTCCCTTTTCATGTAATGCAGAAGCTAAAGACAGACAACGTCTTATATGACCGAAACCAGTATTTCCCCCATAGAGAGTTCGAAATAAAACACCTCCTGACATTAGGCTAGCTCGCCAGAAATACTCTTAGACATTAACCACTCCGCATACATCCAGTCATCCTGGGTATCTATATCGACGCTGCGTTCACGAGGCATGACATAGCTGCACAAGGGTTGCTTTGTATAACTTTTAGTAATTTTAAACTCTTGAATATCAAGAATGTGAATAGCTCCATTACAACGATAGGCTTTACCTAGCTGCTGACCTTTCTTTCTAATATGTTGTTCAAATAACGGTTTCACCTGGCTATTTACACTATTGTTAATATTAATCCACGAGGAATATGGTGAATGATCGTATTCACACACACTCATCAATCGAGAAGCTCTTAATTCATTAAACAGTTTATCGGCATTATTAATATCCTGAGCATTTCTTAAAGGACAGGTAGGCAGTAGAATAATTAACTTTTGATATTGATGGCCTTTTTTTTCTAGCTCAGAAAGACAATATAAGGCCACTGCCTCTACCCCTGCTGGATCTATTGCCAAGTCGAATGGACGTAAAAAAGGTAACCAGGCACCAATGTTTTTTGCATGCAGGGCAATTTCTTCATCTTCGGTTGAGACCATAATATCACCACAGATACCACTTTCAATTGCAGTGTCATAGGCATGCTGTACCAAAGATCTTCCTTGCATGGTTAATATATTCTTTCTAGCAAGGCGTGTAGACGCCCCCTTGGCTGGAATTATGGTTAGTGTTTTCATGATTCAATCTGGTGCCAGCCAAGTTGGTCCCCATGTGAGACACTTTGGTTTAATCTTTTCCCAATTAAACGTTTATAGTCTGAGGGTGGAATGCCATTACCCGGGCGGCGAAAATCCAGATCTTCCAACGAAATTTCCACTCCCTCTTTAAGATCTTTATTAATAAAGGCACTGCGGCGAACTTTTATTATATTAGATAATTGCTCCTGCCCAATTATTCTGCGATTACCTCCTAGTGCAATTTCCACATCTCTTATTGATTCAATAAATTTAGCACATTCGTCCCTCTCGATTGACATTAGGTGTTCAACACTTGGGGTACAGCGATCAAAGGTAATGGTTTTTTCTAATAGGTCAGCCCCCACTGCCAAAGCTGCAATATCCATATCCCAACCAGGGGAATGGTCAGAAAATGCAGCAGGATATGGAAACATGGTTTTTAGTGTTTTTATCATGTTTAAGTTAATGCTGGATAAATGGGCAGGATAGCCAGAGGGGCACTGATGAATAATAATTTTGTCGTTACCATTACTTACCAGTACATCAACCGCTTGTTCTATCTCACCAAGACTGGCATTACCGGTATCCAACTGGATACACATTCCGGTTTTGGCAGCCTGCTCTAATAAAGGAAAGTGATTAACATCTGCCGACGCAATTTTTATGGAATCACATCCGATTTGAGTTAAAAATTCCAAATCTTCCTGAAATCCCACAGTGGCAAAAAAAGCGATATCCAGTTCATCCGCTATTTTCTTTACGTTGCGCCATTGGGTTTGGCTAAGTGAACGCCTCTTTAGAATATCGTAAAGGGGCTCGGAAACGGTTTTTGTTTCCCCACTCTTTCTATCCAATAAAATGTCATAAGAAAACAATTGTTTTTTATCTGCCACCAGTTTATCTGGATCAAATATCTGAAATTTTATAGCATCAGCCCCACTTGAATGAGCCAATTTCACAAGTTCAATCGCACTCTCCACCCCGTTATGGGTAGGACCTGCTTCGAAGGTGATATAACAAGGGGCTCCGTCGCCAATTTGTTTTCCGCGGATATTTACAGACATAGTTAACTCCTTAAATAACACTATAAAACGGCGAACTTCTTGTTCCAGGTTTGATAGTTAATATCTTCATGAGGCTCCGGAGGATCTATTTCGTTGTAATATAGGTTTCTATTTTCGGGGCCAAATGTTCTGTCCGTAGATTGCTCTATACGCGCACTATCTTCACTTTCATCTATGGATTGCATCCAAACCGAATCTTTAATAGTCCATTCACCACTCTTATCCTTTTCCCAAATATCCATATCCCGCATAGGCTCTACTAGGTCATAAAATTCTTGTTTTGATATTTTTAAAAACTGACAGTATTCATCGAGAGATTCAGGTTCTCTAGCATCATATTCTTTCACCATAGCCTTGCCTTCTTCACGAGTCATTCTGCCATGGCGTATCTCGGTGCTGGCATCATCAGTGGCACGGCCATAACCAAATTTCAAGTATTTTAAATAGTCATGGACGTCATTGGCGTGATCGTCAATTGTTGAATACAGATTAAATGTTCTTTGACGTTTGTAACGCACCCCAGAAAAACCCCACTGTTCAATCATTAATTCGGTCTGTTTCTTGGCATCCCAGTTAATAAAGTTACTTAAATAAATCCCTCTTACCTCGGTCTTTTCGAGTGCATCGTCAGTGGGATAGTTATAAGGGTCCATATCAGCCCGTGTAATCCCGCCCTTTCCTATCAAGTCTTCGGATTCATAGCCGCGCAT
>MAAB01034883.1_pt1 | contig 10905 bp, 11 predicted proteins | sample 1115991 | NCBI WGS metagenome assembly MAAB01 (sample SAMN04961124, study PRJNA320927) | seawater metagenome | isolation source: sample BD02T18 sea water enriched with oil for 18 days | place: USA:Gulf of Mexico | collected 2013-07-27
CGCGCATTTCTTTCGCGGCCTTGTTGGTGAAGGTCACTGCCATGATGGAAAACGGCGAGATGTTCTCTACCTGTAATAACCAGGCAATACGGTGCACAAGCACACGTGTTTTGCCCGTTCCAGCTCCGGCGAGAACCATTTGATGCTTGCTATTAGCGGCAACGGCGTTGCGTTGCGGATCATTTAAATGATCTAAAATACTTGATACGTCCATGGCAAGCAGTGTACCAGAATGCTGGCCTAGCTCCAGAGCAGACTTATAAAAGACTGGTTATTTATACAGACCCGTATTTTGTGGGGCCCTGCTATACTGGCTTCATCTCAAAAATGGACAATACAGTGTCAAACTCAACCAGCCGCGGTCACGGAATCTTAGCGACCATTGAGAAGTGCCGCAGCAGCATGCGAAAGTCAGAAGTGAAAGTAGCGAATTACGTTATTCTCAACTCAGCTTCGGTTATCCACATGCGTATTGTCGATCTTGCTCAAGAAGCACTAGTCAGTGAACCGACTATTGTACGCTTCTGTCGAGCGATTCATTGCAATGGCTTTCAAGAATTTAAAGTGAAGCTCGCGCAAGATCTTGCTGTCGCCAATAACATTGGCCAATTTGCTATTGCTGAAGATGATTCGATTGAAGATATATGTAAGAAAGTAGCCGATACCACTATCCAACGATTGCACGAAGTTAAAGACCAACTACTGCCTCATCAAGTTGCTAAAGCTTCTTCTATTATCAGCAAGGCTCGACGATTAGAGTTTTATGGTTTTGGAGCATCCGCCGCGGTTGCTACGGATGCCTTGCACAAATTTTTCCGTTTACAGATTGCTACCGCGACTTATAGCGACCCTCATATGCAATCAATGTCGGCGGTTACATTAAGTGAAAAAGACGTTGTCGTGGCTATTTCTCAAAGCGGTCGCACCAAGGATTTGTTGCATTCTATTAAACTGGCTCAGACTTATGGCGCCACTGTTATCTGCTTGGCGCCAGAAAGCACACCTATTAGCTTGGCTGCCGACATTCCGATTCATATTAATATTGACGAAGATTCTGATCAGTTTACTCCGATGACATCCCGCATTGCCCATCTAATGGTGATTGATATGCTCGCCATTGCCGTCACACAACGCCGAGGACCTGATTTCATTGAACATTTGAACGCAATCAAGGAAAGTATTAAGTCGTTAAGATTAGACAATTAACATCTTGCAATTAACTGAAATACTGTCATGATTTTATGAACAATAAGAATAACAATCGTAGACTCAAATAGTCATTATTTGATACTACGGATCAGTAAGACCAAGGAGATGGATATGGCTAGGGCAGCTAAAAGCACATTGAGTGCACATGAAAAATCTATAGAGCAGGTTGTTTCTTTTGATAAAGAAGGCAATGTTGTTGTTAATAAAAAATCTTCAGCATCCAATAAATTAATGGCTCGACGCGCAATTGAAGCGCACCTAGAGCGAAAATCATTAGAAAAACATTTAGACGAATACTCTTTCGAAGGTATCTAAACGATACTTGCTAATGATTACATTATTCTGACTTTATCAATGCCGCTTTAAATAGCTGCTTAATAAAGTACGAAATACAAAAAAGCCCAGTCATTGAACTGGGCTTTTGTGTTTTTTGGGATAAGAAAGTTGATTGAATATTCAATCAACTTTTATCTAACTCATTCAACGGTAACAGACTTCGCTAAGTTACGTGGCTGATCAACATCCGTCCCCTTCAGAACGGCAACGTGATAAGACAGCAACTGTAATGGAACGATATAAACAATCGGTTCAAGACAGCTTGGCACCGTTGGTAAAGGCACTAAGTGCTGGTCATCTAGATCGTGCAAATTCACCGATTCATCTGCAAATACAAACAACTCTCCACCACGCGCTTTTACTTCTTCCAAGTTAGAAATCAATTTTTCTAACAAGTCATTTTTAGGCGCGACGGTCACAATCGGCATGTCTTCATCAACCAAGGCTAATGGACCATGCTTCAGTTCACCGGCAGGATAAGCTTCCGCGTGAATGTAAGAAATTTCTTTTAACTTCAAAGCACCTTCTTGGGCGATTGGGAACATGGGTCCACGACCTAAGAATAAGCTGTGGTGCTTGTCAGCAAATAACTGGCTCATTTTTTCAATCACAGGATCCAATAAAAGAGCCTGTTCAACCAGACCTGGCAACTGGTGTAGCGCTTCAACTATTTCAGTCTCAGCCGCTTCAGTCATACCATTACGTTTCGCGAGCGCAACCGTAAGAAGTAACAAAGACGTTAGCTGAGTAGTGAAAGCTTTGGTCGAAGCAACACCGATTTCAGGACCCGCATTGGTCATTAGACACAGATCAGATTCACGTACCAAAGAAGAACCCGGTACATTACAAACTACCATGCTGGCTAATATGCCTTTCTCTTTTGCTTTGCGTAAAGCTGCCAGAGTATCTGCAGTTTCACCTGATTGAGAGATAGTAATTAATAACGTATTTTTGGCAATAACGGTATGGCGATAACGGAATTCACTCGCGACTTCAACCTGGCAAGGAATGCCGACATATTTTTCAATCCAGTATTTCGTTACCATTCCAGAATGGTAGCTGGTACCACAAGCAATGATCTGTACCGCTTCTACTTTATCTAATAACTCACCCGCGTTCACACCAAAAGCTTGATCTAAAACTTTTGTTGCAGAAATACGACCTTCTAAGCATTGCTTGATCACCGTTGGCTGCTCGAAGGTTTCTTTCAGCATAAAATGCTTATATTCACCTTTATCTGCGGTACCGATTTTATGATCAAATACTGTGATTTCACGATCAACGATCTGATGGTCTTTATCTAGAATAGTAAGCTTTTCACGCGTGATGTGGGCCAAGTCGCCTTCATCAAGATAAATAAAGCGGTCTGTTACTTGTAATAACGCTAATGGATCAGAGCCAACATAAAATTCACCCATGCCAACGCCAATCACTAGTGGTGAACCTTGGCGAGCAACCCAAAGTTCATCTTGATTGCCTTTTTGCATAATCGCTAATGCATAAGCGCCTTCAAGATGGCTGATTGCATTCTTAACCGCTTGAGCAAAATCGTGTTGCTTTAATTCTCGATGAATTAAATGAATAACAACTTCTGAATCGGTTTCAGAATTAAACACATAACCTTGTGATTTAAGTTCTGTTTTTAAATCTTGGTAATTTTCAATAATGCCATTGTGCACTAAGACCACATTGTCTGATGACATATGTGGATGTGCATTCGCTTCACTCGGCACACCGTGTGTTGCCCAACGAGTATGAGCAATACCGATAGTGCCCGCTAAGCCTTTATTATCCGTCTCTGCGGTAATGGCTTTTTCTAATTCAATCACTTTACCGAGTGCACGGGTGCGCTGAATATCACCCTCTGCATTTAAGATGGCTAAGCCCGCGGAATCATAACCACGGTATTCAAGGCGACGCAGGCCTTCTAATAAAATTTCACTAACATTACGTTGTGCAATAGCACCAACAATTCCGCACATAGGGAGTAATTCCGTTTCTAATTATTTTTCAGTTTTCACTGGACGCTGCCAGCCACTGATATTTCTTTGCTTACCACGAGCAACCGCTAATTCTTCATCGGCCACTTCTTTAGTGACTGTTGAACCGGCAGCGACTGTTGCATTAGCACCAATTTTAACGGGCGCTACTAATGAAGAATTGGAGCCAATAAAGGCATTTTCACCAATTTCTGTTTTGAATTTGTTCACACCATCGTAATTACACGTAATAGTACCCGCACCGATATTGGCATTCGCACCAATCACCGCATCGCCTATATAGGTTAGGTGATTCACTTTGGCACCCGCACCGATTTGGGATTTTTTCACTTCGCAGAAGTTACCGACCTTAGCGCCATCGGCAAGATCAGCACCTGGACGTAAGCGCGCATAAGGACCGATAACACATGAAGATGCTACTGTTGCACCTTCGATATGCGAGAAGGCTTCAACTTTAGTGCCCGCTGCTAGAGTAGAGTTTTTAATGATGCAATTAGGACCAATCTCTACGCCATCACCCAAGGTAACCTGACCTTCAAGGATCACATTGATATCGATAACGACATCGTTACCGACGGTCAAGCCCGCATTTTCTGTTGCACCCAAGCGAATATCCAAACGACTAGGGTCTAAAACAGTCACCCCTTGTGCCATCAAGGCATTTACTTGCTGAGTTTGATACCAGCGTTCAAGCTCGGCTTGCTGCTGTCGGTTATTAACGCCGTAGGTTTCTTGCTCGTTAGCAGGCTGTAGCGTTTCTACAGTCAGGCCATTTTTCACTGCCATCGCAATGATGTCAGTCAGATAATATTCGCCTTGGGCATTGTCGTTACTTAACTCAGGTAGCCACTGATGCAGTTTGGCGGTTGGAACGGCCAAGATACCTGTATTCACTTCTTTAATTAGAAGCTGCTCAGCATTGGCATCTTTATGCTCAACAATGGCAGTCACTTTGTTATTCGCATCACGGACAATGCGGCCATAGCCTGAGCTATCCACCATATTGACGGTTAACAAACCTAATTGTTTATCATTGGCTAGCTCAATCAGCGTTTGTAATGTTACAGGCTGAGTTAAAGGCACGTCTCCATAAAGAATCAACGTAGTGCCTTCAGCGGCCAAAGAATCAAGAGCCATCATCACCGCGTGACCCGTACCCTTTTGCTCAGCCTGTATCGCCCATGTTAGGTTCTTTTCGTTGGCAAAAGCTGTTTTTACTTTTTCTGCACCATGACCAATAACCACATGCATTGCATCGGCCTGTACGGCTTTAGCACTGTCTAATACGTGGGCTAGCATCGATTTACCAGCGATTGGGTGCAATACTTTAGGTAACTGGGATTTCATTCGCGAGCCTTGGCCGGCTGCGAGTACTACGACATCAATAGTCATTATTATTGTTTGCTTCCATGTAACGTAATATAGATATTTTCTGTTAATTTAAACATTATAAAACACAAAAACTGTCATATAATTTTGATAGCCGATTATTTTAATTAATTATATTATGTTTACAATATATTTTGTCACAAATAAAATGACAATGATTAACGATAAGTGATATATCTAATTGCCATAGGCTATCAGCCATAATTAATTGATCGATTTATAGGACATTGGATGAATTTATCATCACTCAAATCACTCGACCTCTCTGATCGAGAAATTGCTATTTACCTTGCTCTATTGGAGCTAGGTCCGGCATCCATCCGTGATTTGGCTGAAAAATCAAACATCAACCGTGGCAGTACATACGAAACCCTTAAAGTATTAGTTAAAAAGGGCATCGTTAACTACTTACCTAAAGGCAAGCGACGTATTTTTCAGGCGGAAGACCCTTCCCGTTTATTAGCGCTGGCTGAAGAGAAGCAACAAGAACTTGAAGCAACCTTAACCAGCTTGAAGACCGAAATAATTCCAGCACTTCGACATCTGAAACCTGAGTTTGCTACCAGTAATGTACGTTTCTACGAAGGTGATGAAGGGGTTGAATATGTGTTGAAAGACATTCTGAGCTCTACCGACAAGTCTGATAAGTCCTACTCGGTCATCTCAACCCAAGCATTGCGCGAGCACCTTTATCGCCCCTTTCCGACATTCACTAAACAACGTATAGCGAAAGGCATTTTTGTTCGTGTATTGGCAATTGGTGAAGGCGGTGATGAAGCCGAACTGGCTGAACGAAAATGGATGAAAGGAGAAGGTGATGCTTCTTACATTGCTATCTACCCACCTAAAGTAGCCATGATCAGCCTGACAAAGAATGATTTCCCGGTCGCGGTTGTCATTGATAGTGAAGCCATCTCAGGTACACACAAAATGATGTTCGACACGTTATGGAATGCCTTATAAGCGACTTTAAAGCTCGAGGATAAATACCTGCTATTTAGAAAAAACCGACTATGCTAAATCGAAGAGTCTTAGTTTTGAAGAACATATTTTGGAGAGTGTTGTGGCAGAGCAAAAATTTCGTTTAGTAACTCGCAGTGATTTTGACGGCCTAGTCTGTGCCGTTCTTTTCAAAGATTTAGACATGATCGACGATATTCTCTTTGTTCATCCCAAAGACATGCAAGATGGCATCATTGATATTGGCCCCAACGATATCACGACCAACTTGCCCTATGTTGCTGGCTGCCATTTAAGCTTTGATCACCACGCATCCGAAATAAAGCGCCGAGGGGATAACGATCCCGATAATCATATTATTGATGTAGATGCTCCTTCTGCAGCACGAGTTGTTTACGATTATTACGGCGGAGCCACTCGTTTCCCTGAAATCTCAGTTGAGATGATGGAGGCCGTTGATAAGTCCGACTCCGCGCAGTTTAGTAAAGAAGAAATCCTGTATCCGAAAGACTGGGTATTACTTAATTTTTTGATGGATTCCCGAACTGGCTTAGGCCGCTTTCGTGAATTTCGCGTCAGTAACTATCAGCTAATGATGGAGCTTATCGATTATTGTCGTGACCATAACATCGCGCAAATTCTACAATTAGAAGATGTTAAAGAAAGGGTCGAACTCTATAACAGCCACCGACAACAATTTGAAGACCAATTAAAACGCTGCACCTCTGTGCATAATAATTTAGTCGTATTAGATTTGCGTGATGAAAAAATCATCTATGCGGGCAATCGCTTTATGATTTATGCCCTCTTTCCTGAGCAAAACATTTCAATCCATGTACTCTGGGGTTTGAAAAAGCAAAATACTGTATTCGCCCTTGGCGGTTCTATTATCAACCGCAGCCATAAAACGCATATTGGTGAACTGTGTCTAGAGCATGCAGGCGGTGGCCATAGAAATGCAGGGACTTGTCAGGTAGATAATGACAAGTACTCTGAAATTTTGAGCGAACTAACAAAGCGAATTAACCACGACGGTTAATCGCTTTAGTAATGGACAACTGCTGAAGGCCATTTCAATATTATTGAATAGCCTTCATACCTTCTATTTTATGCCAATACCCATTACAAAAACCCTCTAGCGGCAACCGTATTTTATCCACCAGTGCATTTCTAAATGTATCAACCCAATCAATCGCTTCCATTGAATGTGGACTAATTCTAACTATATCAACTAAGCCCTCCATTGAAGGTAAGTCATTAATTAAGTTTTGAATCGAGCCCGACATGGTTTGAATGCCATTCATGCGGAACAGCTCTAATCCTTCTTGGCTATCGATCTTTCGACCTTCAGGATATTTAATGCAGCACAGCGCGCACTGATCTTTTGGTCTGTCTTCCGAGCGTGCAGTAAAGCAACGAGCTGAATATGCCAAGGGTAAATAGCCGTAACCATAAACCTCGGTTTCTATCTGCTCGCGTATGCCTAGCTCTTCACAGCCTGCAAGCACATTCACTAACCAGTCTCTAGAAAGCTCAACCGGGATGACCCAGCGTTGCATGCCACGATCTAATAGTACTTTCAAATCATGCTGGTTATAGATATTCAGTGCTGCACCGGCAATGAAAGGAATCTTAGCTTCAAATAAAATCTCTACCGCACCAAAATCATTCGCTTCAACTTTCAATTCACCGTTAAGGCATACTTTTTTTAGTGTTGCTAATTCACTTTTCGCTTCTAATAACGCGAGACTCGAAAGTACCACAGACTTGCCTTTATTCGTCAGCTCACGACCGATTTCAAGCCAATCTTCCAGTCTTAATTCACGGCGCTTTGAGCAAACTGATTCACCCAGATACACATGCTCAACACTTGAATCAGCTACTCTTTGATAGAAGTCGGATGTCGTTTCTTTATCCCAATAAAATTGGTTGTTCCCCATAGAGAATTCCATATAAGCTCCTACTGCCAAGTCCGTTCATAAGCGCCTAGCGTTGTTTGCGAACCTTCCGACAAACGACTCAAGCATTGATCCCACTCTTTCTGCACTTGGAAAGTTTCAGGGCTTTTCTTCATCGCATCAATTGCCTGTCGCCAAGTCTTAGTCACCTGCCTTGTATAAGCAGGGCTCCGCTGACGACCTTCAATTTTCAACGCACTGATGCCAATATTATTCAGCTGAGGTAACAAGCTTAAGGTATTCAAACTGGTGGGCTCTTCTAAGGCGTGAGTCACTTCCCCTTCAACATTAAAGCGACCTTTACATAATGTCGGGTAACCGGCGTTTTCACCTTCGGCAAAGCGATCAATCAAAACATCGTTCAAACGGCTTTCTAAGCCCTGATCGGTTTCTTGCCAGCGAACAAACTTCGCCGGAGAACATGCTCCCACCGTATTGGGAGATTCTCCTGTCATATAAGAAGACAAGTAGCAGCGCCCCTCAGCCATGATACAAAGACTGCCAAAGGCAAAAACTTCCAATTCTATATCCGTATCTTTAGCAAGATTGGCTACCTGCTGATAAGACAGTACTCGAGGCAATACAACTCTACTGACACCAAATTGCTTAAAGAAATTAATCGCAGCAACATTCGTTGCTGCCGCTTGCACGGATAGGTGTAACTCTAAATTTGGGTAATGTGTTGCAGCGTATTCTAGAACCGCGATGTTAGAAGCGATCAATACATCCGCCCCCATATCATGAGTCTTCTTTACGGCGTCGAACCAGGCCTGGCTTCGATCAGGGTGAGCAAAGGTATTCACCGCCACATGGACACGACGGTTCCTATCATGGGCGTAGTTAACCCCTTGAGCCATGGTCTTATCGGTAAAATTCAAGCCAGCAAAATGACGAGCATTAGTATCGTCTTTTAAACCGAGATAAATCGCATCGGCGCCTTCATCAACCGCCGCCTTAAGCGCAGGCAAACTGCCTGCGGGACTTAATAGTTCCATATCAATTCCATATTAGCCTTATAGAGCTCCAAAATACTCCATACTGTTTCTTGATCTTGGTTAAGGCATCAACAACAAGGTCCAGTAGACTAAGCCCAAATTCCAACTCATTGAGCCGTGTGGATCTTTTATGTTATTACAAAAACTGATGCCAAATAGAGCTGCCCTAAATAGTGTTTTGTTTAAAGAAGCAGTGCCAATGCGCCTTCTACAAGAAAGCCGAATATTAAAGAAGGCCAAGCAAAAGGTCGTTGAAAATTCTGCTTCAATGCTATCGGTAGCGCACAAGATTATGCCGACTAAGGTCGAGAACTACTTTGTCTTACATCAAGTTAAACGCTTAAGTCAGCCATTTATGGATGAAGGCGAGGTCGACTTTTTGGATAATAAAGTCGTTGAGGTTGAAGTTAGGGATTTGTCAGCGAAATGGTATTTTACTAAACTAGGTCAGAATTTGATCATGATGGATGAAGCTGAATCTTTATCAATCAGCCCAGAACCTGATGTGGTTTTTAGTGCGTCTGTGGATGCGCTGGTATTAATGGCATCACAAAAGGTAGATCCTGATACTCTGTTTTTTAATCGTAAATTGAAAATTACTGGGGATACCGAGCTAGGATTAGAGATTAAAAACCTGTTCGATCAGTTTGACCTAGAACTGCTCGACAAGCCTTTTAGGAGGGTATTGGATACCTGGTCTGATGAGCTAATTAGCCAAGCACCAAGCTAAAATAAATGAGGTTAAGCTTGCTGTTCGAGCATTTTAATCTCTGAGCAAAACAGCTCAAAGTCTTGTAAGTGATACCTCACTACCGCAATAACGATATCAATATTTAGTGCTTGGTAATCGTGAACGGCTATATTGCGCAAACCGACCATTTTTTTGAGTGATTCTGCTGTGCTTTGCAGTATGCATTGATTCTGAGCTAATAATTGAAAGCTATCCCGAGCCGACTGAGGAACACCTAGCTGACGGCTTTTGATTATATGGTTTGCGATATCGATACTGGCTTCACACGCTCTCTGTAGGTTTAATACTACTGAGTCTTGCTTGGTAAAATTCAAACGAAATTCTTTATCACTATTAGGCTGTTCAGAATTAAACTCTTCTTTAATTCGTTTCAAACAACGTTGAATTGTCGCCATTTTATTAATCAGAATGTCGTTCATTTATCCGCCAAAAATTGCTCAATAATATCTTGTCTAGATTCCTGTAATCGACCATACATACTATAAACCTTAGTTTCAAACACATCCTTAATGTTTATCTCACCGTAAAGTAAACGACCTTTAAAAACGACCTGCATGTTTAAAACCGTTGATGCAGACAGAAGATCAACCAAATCAACATCAGCATTTAATAGCGTAGCCAATTCTTGAGCCAGTTCCCAGCGCTGTACATTATCCAGCGGCTGTTGTCCTAACAGTGCAATATCCCAATCACTATTTGGTTTCTGCGAACCATCCGCACGAGAGCCAAACAGATAGATAAGCTGGATATCCGGTAATCCTTGCCTGAGAAAATCGACTATTTTTTGTAATTCAGGCTGATTCAGAGGACTATCCCTATTCAACTCGCTAGATAGCTGAGAAATGTTAATGATCCATTATCATAACAAGCAGGCATAAAAAAGCCGAACCCCATTACTGGGATTCGGCTTTTTTAGAAGCAAGATGTCTAGTTAAACTAGATTACCTGCTCAACTTACTACGAATCTGCTGGATAGTACGCAACTGAGCTGCGGCTTCTGCCAACTGGGTCATAGCACGAGAGTAGTCAAAGTCTGCACTCTGATTTTCTAACGCTTTCTGAGCATGTTGCTGTGCTTCTAATGCTGCAGCCTCATCGAGGTCGGCAGCACGCAAGGCGGTATCAGCCAAAACAGAAATATTGTTTGGCTGAACTTCTAAATAACCGCCTGAAACGTAGATCACTTCTTCCTTACCACCTTGTTTGATGATGCGAATAGGACCTGGCTTCAATGCAGTAAGCAAAGGAGCGTGACCACGGGAAATACCCAGGTCACCCAACTCACCGGCTGCTACTACCATTTCTAC
>MAAB01028079.1_pt1 | contig 10903 bp, 14 predicted proteins | sample 1115991 | NCBI WGS metagenome assembly MAAB01 (sample SAMN04961124, study PRJNA320927) | seawater metagenome | isolation source: sample BD02T18 sea water enriched with oil for 18 days | place: USA:Gulf of Mexico | collected 2013-07-27
TCCTGACAAGAGGCCCTGCCATCGGTTCTTGAATTGGTGCAGAAGAAGATATGCTGTTTGAAATACGACATAAAGATAGGGTGAGTTAGCTAAACAGGCGTCATTGTAGCCTAGTTTAGCTAATTCACTAGCCGTTTCAGCGCTAACTACAGCTCATCAATAGAACGGCAAGCCCATTCTGGAAAGTGCTGCCTAACCAGCGCATTCATGTCTTTTTCAAACGCACTATATTCACGTGCTGCTGTTGATTTCTCAGCCTGAGCTGATTTGCCATTAATCATCCCCGCCGCCAGTGTTGCATGACTGTATTTATCGATCACGATAAAGCTACCGGTGCCTTTGACATCCGCATAAGCATCGAAGGCAATCACTTGATTGAGCGACAACTGACTCTGCGCAATTTCGTTCAACTGCAGCTCTTCCGCCGCCATTTTTTCTAGCGTGTTAACGTCAACTTTATGTTCAATTTTATCGAAGCGCCCGGCGATAACATTAGAGCCGCGCTTAATTAAATAATCAGTACCCGGCTGCATAGCTGTTTCATTCATCCACACCAAGGTGACGTCGAATTGGTCCGACAACTCAGGCAAGTCATCACTTTTAACGATCATATCACCACGACTGACGTCCACTTCATCTTCCAGTGTCAGGGTGATCGCCATCGGCGCAAACGCCTCATTGCACTGCATGCTCTCATCATCAACCGCGGGTTGAATAACTTCTTTAACCACCGAGGTTTTTTGTGACGGTCTAGGTGCGGCCGATTAACGTACTGCACCGGCAAACGGAAGTTATCTAAATTAACCGTATCGCTAATCGGGATACTATCTAATTGCGCCATTAACGGCGCATCGCCGTACCAGCTCATATGTTCGCTGGCATTCACCACATTATCGCCGGTTAATGCCGATACCGGTATGAATACTGGCGCGTCGATACCAATAGACGCGGCAAACGCGAGGTATTCGTCTTTAATTTCGTTGAAGCGTTGCTCACTGAACCCCACCAAGTCCATTTTATTCACCGCCACCACAATATGCTTAATACCCAGCAGGCTGGTGATATAACTATGTCGACGGGTTTGTGTTTGCACCCCGTGGCGCGCATCGATCAGAATAATCGCGAGGTCGGCAGTAGAAGCGCCGGTTGCCATATTCCGTGTATATTCCTCGTGCCCAGGAGTGTCGGCAATAATAAATTTACGTTTATCGGTAGCAAAAAAGCGGTACGCCACATCGATGGTAATACCCTGTTCACGCTCGGCCTGCAGGCCATCCACCAATAGTGCGAGGTCAATTGCCTCACCGGTGGTGCCGTGTTTTTTAGAGTCTTTATTAATCGCCGCCAGTTGATCTTCAAAAATCATTTTACTGTCGTGCAATAAGCGGCCAATCAGCGTGCTTTTGCCATCATCTACGCTGCCGCAGGTGATAAAACGCAATAAATCCTTGTTTTCATGCTGTTTGAGATACGCTTCGATATCCGATTCAATCAGCTTACTTTGTTCGACAGCCATTAGAAATACCCTTCCATTTTTTTCTTTTCCATCGAGCCAGATTCATCGTGATCGATTAAACGACCCTGACGCTCTGACACTTTGGTTAACAACATTTCTTGAATAATTTCAGGCAGGGTTTCCGCCGTTGAGGGCACCGCACCGGTTAACGGGTAACAGCCCAAGGTTCTAAAACGCACCTTTTCCTTCACCGCCGTTGCCCGCAGCTCTTCTGGCATACGCTCATCATCGACCATAATCTTCGTACCGCCGTATTCAACCACTAAACGCTCTTTGGCAAAATACAGATCAGGAATGGGAATGCTTTCTAAATAAATATACTGCCAAATATCCAGCTCGGTCCAGTTCGACAAGGGAAACACTCGAATAGACTCGCCTTGCTGGTGACGACCATTGTAGACATCCCAAAGTTCAGGGCGCTGCGCTTTCGGGTCCCAGCGATGATTCTTATCACGGAACGAGTAAATACGCTCTTTTGCACGCGATTTTTCTTCATCCCTTCTGGCCCCACCAAATACCGCGTCGTACTTATATTTATCCAACATCTGGCGCAAACCTGCGGTTTTCATAATATCAGTATGCATCGCCGAACCGTGTTCAAACGGCGAAATACCTAGCTCTTCGCCCTTTGGGTTGATGTATACCAATAATTCCATACCCACTTCTTTCGCACGACGATCACGGAACTCAATCATTTCCTTGAATTTCCATTGGGTATCAACGTGCACCAATGGAAACGGCGGTTTTGCCGGGTAAAATGCCTTTTGCGCCAAGTGCAACATCACCGATGAGTCTTTGCCTACACTATAAAGCATCGCCGGATTATCAAACTCCGCCAGCACTTCCCGTATAATGTGTATAGACTCCGCCTCTAATCGTTTTAGATGAGTCAAACGCTTTTCGCTTATAACCATATCTCGCTCTTTTAACTGAAACATATAATTTTTAATTATAAAGAATTTTTAATAACTCTGCCCATTTTATTACATTGACAACACGAATCAACCTTTCAGACACCGACTTATGCGTCAAATGCGGCCTATGTTTACCGCACTGCCCGACCTATACGATCAGCAAGAACGAAAGTGAGTCACCCCGCGGTCGCTTAGCACTGATCCAGGGCTGGAGCGAGGGCCAACTGGAGCTAACAAGCACCTTAAACGAGCACCTTGATAACTGCCTAGCCTGCGGCTCTTGCGAAGCAATGTGCCCTGCGCAAGTGCCCTACACCCGCTTATTGAATGACTTTCGCGCAGAAACGACGGCCGACTCAAACGACAATCGCTTAGGTTTATTGGAAAACGTCGCAATTAATACCTTAACGGGCTCAGATAGAACAATGATGAGTCAATTAGTGAATGTATATCAAAAAACAGGGCTCAGCAAGCTACCGATCCCCCGCAACGATTATTTAGCCGACAGTATCAATACCCAGCGCTTGCAAGCCCATTACCCCGCCCTCGGCTCGATCAAACGAGGGCATGTCGCCTTATTTACCGGCTGCGCCAGCGAGGTGTTCGATAAAAAAACCTTACACGATGCCATTTTTATCCTACAACACTGCGGCTTCGAACTGAGCATTCCAAGCGAGCAAGGCTGCTGTGGCGCGCTGGATTTACACGCCGGCAGGAAAACAACAGCAAACGAATTAGCCGAGCAAAACAATGCCGCTTTTTCCGCGGCTGATTATAGCGCCGTCATCACCGTGGCCAGCGGTTGCGGCGCAAGCTTAGCCCGCTATGACAACCCCTTGGCGGAAAAAATCTACGATATTTACGATTTTATTGCCCCCTATTTGGCCGAGTTATCTTTTCATAAACTCGACAGTAGCGCCTGGTTACACAACCCATGCTCATTAAAAAACACTCTATCTAAAGGGGCTGATATTGCAGCCCTGCTCAGCCATATTGAAGACCTCAACATCAACAAGTTTGATGACTCACCATCCTGCTGTGGCGCGGCCGGAAGTTATATGCTGCAACAACCGACAATCGCCAACCAGCTACGCGAACAACTAATCAAGCCGGTCAAGCAACAGCCAACACAATACTTACTCAGCGGCAATATAGGCTGCGCCATGCACATCCGCGCCGGCCTAAAACAAGCTGGTCTCAACATCGAAGTGCTACATCCGGTATCATTACTCGCACAACAATTGAAGGCATCATCATGAACAGAGCATACTCCCCCGCCGACACCCTGATCGAACACGCCGACCGCGTTTTACGCACCTTAACTGGCCACGCTAAAACCACCGGTCGCGCCAACCCCGCGGACAACGCCGCCGACAGCGAGTTATGTGACGATGAGAGCAAACTATCCGCTCAGTTAATGCGCGTAAACCACGCCGGCGAAGTCGCCGCACAAGCCCTCTACCAAGGGCAGTCGCTAACCGCAAAAAACAAAGATGTGCAGAACGAGCTTAAGCAAGCCGCCGAAGAAGAAAATGACCACCTCGCTTGGTGTAAAAAACGCGTCGGCGAGCTTGGCCAACAAACCAGTATTTTCGACCCTCTTTGGTATGCCGGTTCATTAGCCATCGGTGCAACCGCAGGGCTAGCCGGAGATAAATGGAGCCTAGGTTTTTTAGCTGAAACCGAAAAGCAAGTCGTTAAGCATATCGATAGCCACTTAGACAAACTACCCGATAACGACCATAAAACCCGCGCCATTTTGCAACAAATGCATATCGACGAAAACCAACACGCGGCCAGCGCTATCGAACAAGGCGGGGTCGAACTGCCCACGCCGATTAAACACGGCATGAGCCTAGTATCTAAAATAATGACCAAAGCCTCGTATTGGGTTTAAAGCAGCATGCCTGACCATTACCAACAGCTCATCGATTTTGACCAGAAACACATCTGGCACCCCTATACCAGCCTAAACCACCCGACACCCGTGTTCCCCGTAGAGTCAGCCTCAGGGGTGCGCCTCAAGTTAGCCGACGGCCGCGAATTAATTGACGGCATGTCCTCATGGTGGGCCGCGGTACACGGCTACAACCACCCCGTTTTGAATGCGGCGGTGACAGAACAACTAACAAAGATGTCACACGTGATGTTTGGCGGCCTCACCCACCAACCGGCGGTTGAGCTCGCAAAAACACTGATCGACATCAGCCACCAAGACTTACAGCACGTCTTCTTTGCCGACTCCGGTTCAGTCTCGGTAGAAGTGGCGATAAAAATGGCCATCCAATACTGGGCATCAAAGGGTCAGCCGCAAAAACAGCGTTTGCTCACCATCGAAAACGCCTACCACGGCGACACCTTCGGCGCGATGGCGGTTTGCGACCCCGATAATGGCATGCACCATTTATTCAGCGGCCATTGCCGATCTGCAAGACTTACTCTCTACGCACAAACACAGCATTGCTGCGGTTATATTAGAACCCATCGTGCAAGGTGCCGGCGGCATGCGTTTTTACAGCCCCGCCTATTTAAAGAAAGCCCGTGAGCTTTGTGATGAATTCGGTGTACTGTTAATTCTCGATGAAATTGCTACCGGTTTTGGCCGAACGGGCAGCCTATTTGCCTACCAACAAGCCGATGTTTGCCCCGACATTCTCTGTGTAGGCAAGGCCTTAACCGGTGGTTATATGAGTTTAGCCGCTACCCTGTGTAGCAGCGAAGTCGCCAATGGCATCGGCAGCGGCGAATACCCCACGCTAATGCACGGCCCCACCTTTATGGCTAACCCCTTAGCCTGCGCGGTCGCCAACGCTAGTTTAAAATTGTTGCTCGATTCACCCTGGCAACAACGCGTGGACGCGATAGAACAACAACTACGGCGCGAGCTCGAACCCTGCCGCTCGCTCAGCGCGGTAAAAGATATACGCGTTAAAGGCGCTATTGGGGTTATCGAACTGCATCAGCCCATCGACATTCACTGGATGCAACCTCGTTTTGTTGAGCTGGGTGTTTGGGTACGCCCCTTCGCAAACTTAGTGTACGTGATGCCCCCCTATATTATGCAAGCCGCGGATTTATCGACCCTAACCGCCGCCATGCAGAAGGTCGTCGCAGAAATCGGCTCAAAATAATGGACCGCTGTGCTGCAGGCATACCCTCCAGCACAGCAAATAAACGCTTCCGCTTACCTATCAAGATATTGATACGCCACCGCCTAAGTTATTTATTCATTATTCTCATCAGCTCGACGCTATCATTGGCCGACAACACCGTCGATGAGCCGCCATTAATTGGCATCCAAGGTATCGACAATCGCATCACCGTCAATGGCTCCAAAGCCCCGTGGCAAGCCATCGGTAAAATCTACAGCGCCGACTTATTCGCTTGCACCGGGGTACTGATCAGCCCAAAACAGGTATTAACCGCGGCCCACTGTATTTGGAACAAACAAAACAACCAGCTCATTCCGGCACAATATATTCATTTTGAAACCGGCCATCACCGTGAAACATTCCTCGCCACAAGAGCCGTCAAACGGGTCAAGCTTCCCGCCCAATACCAGTTCAAACAAGAGCAAGCAATGAGTCTAAATAATTTAGCGCTGGATTGGGCCATCTTAGAACTAGCCTCGCCGATCAACAATATTCGACCAATTCCGCTGAGCCCCTTAAGCGTCAAACAGCTCATCGCAACGGGGCAAAACAGCGATATTATTCAAGCGGGGTTTAGTGGTGATAGACGCTACATACTGACCGCCAATAAACGCTGCAAAATAATAAAACAACACCAAAAACTACCTTTAGTCAGACATAACTGCGATGCCACTAAGGGAGACTCGGGCTCACCCTTATTAATAAAAAGAAAAGGTCATTTCCAAGTTATCGCCCTACTGATTGGCGCGCAATCACTATCAGCAGGGCAAGCAACGGGTTTGGCCGTCATCGTTCCACAGACGGCCCGTTAAAAACGAGATTTATTTACCAATCAGCGGCGGGTGACAAATAATCTGCACAATAATTCCCTCAGGGTCATAACAATAAAAACTCTTTGCACCATCGCGGTGTTTACGCGGCTGAGTTTTCATCGCTACCTCATGATGAGACAAAAAATCAAACCAGTCATCCACGTCTTGCTCACTGTTAAGAAAGAAACCGATATGGTCGAGTTTTGGCACCCCGGTTTGCTCGCCCTTAACCACGTGCAAAGCAAGATTATCGTTACCCGACGTCAGGTAGACATTATCCGCATCTGGTCGCCATTCAATCGACATTCCCATCAGCTCTACATAGAAGTGCTCGGCCGCCGCTAAGTCATTAACGTTTAATGCTAGGTGACGTAAACCGGTGGTTGGATTAGGTCGCTTCACGCCTCATCCACATTAACAATTTCGTAATCATGCGTAATCTCTACCGCTTTACTCAACATGATAGAAGCCGAACAATATTTCTCTGCCGACAGGCTCACCGCACGCGCAACCGCTTTATCGCTCAAACCCTTACCTGTGACAATAAAGTGCACATGGATTTTAGTAAATACTGCCGGCACCGCATCAGCGCGCTCGGCTTCGATCTCAGCCACACAATCGCTAACATTCTGCCGCGCCTTGTCCAAAATCATCTTCACATCAAACGCAGTACAACCGCCCATCCCCGTTAACAACATTTCCATCGGACGCAGACCTAGGTTTCTGCCGCCATTCTCTGGCGCACCGTCCATGATCACCGCGTGACCACTGCCTGACTCACCCAAAAACATCGCACCCTCAACCCACTTAATTGTTACCTTCATGTTCTCTGCCCATCATTTAAAATTTTAGCCGCAAAGAATATCATAAAATATCGCCGGTATTTTCCGCCGCCGAGTAATTCCAGCAATCTCTGCTACACTTTCGCCATGAGTAAGCTCAAGCCCGTCCTCAATTTTTCAGGAATGCCCGACGAAACCTTTTCACGGTTTATTAGCTTCTGCCATCGCCACGAATATGCCAATAAAACCGACATTATTCAGCCTGGTGATGAAGCCGATACGCTGTATTATTTTATCGAAGGTTCGGCCTACGTTCGTGTCGATGAGGTGGATGGCCACGAGTTCATTTTAGCCTGCTTAAGCCGCGGTGATTTTATTGGTGAAGCCGGTTTTTTTGAGGCCGAGACGCAACGCGGTAAGCGCGACGTGTATGTGCAAACCTGCGCAAAATCGCAGCTCGCTAGAATTAGCTATAAACGCCTCAACAACCTATTTGAAAATGAACTAAAAGTCGACAGCATCGAAATCATCAATGCACTGGGCCGTCAATTAGCCAAGCGTTTATTACAAACCAGCCGCAAAGCGGGGCACCTAGCTTTTTTAGACGTCAGTGGCCGGGTCGCCCGCACCTTAATTGAGCTAAGCGAGTCTCCCGATGCAATGACCCATCCAGAGGGCATGCAAATCCGCATTACTCGGCAAGATATCGGTCGAATGGTCGGCTGCTCGCGCGAAATGGCGGGCCGTGTTTTGAAATCGATGGTCGAAGATGGCCTCATCGAAACGGCCGGCAAAACCATCCTCATCAAAGGTAGTCGCTAAGCGATTAACTCTTTCAACGCCTGACCTGGGTCTTCACAGCGCATAAAGGCCTCACCAATTAAAAACGTATTCACCTGATGCTCTTTAAGCATTTTTATATCTTCGCTTTTATGCAAGCCACTTTCACTCACCACCACCACCCCGGCAGGAATTTTATCTAACAGCTGTAGCGTATTGTGTAAGGAGGTCTCGAAGGTATGCAGGTTCCGATTATTAATCCCTACCAAGGACAAGTTTAAACGTAACGCCCGCGCTAGCTCAGCCGCATCGTGCACCTCAACCAACACATCCATCCCCAAATCAATCGCCAGTTGGTACAACTCCGCTAAACGCTGATCATCCAAGGCGGCCACGATCAATAAAATACAATCCGCCCCAATCGCCCGCGCTTCATACACCTGATACACGTCGACAATAAAGTCTTTGCGAATAACCGGTAAATCACAGGCCGCTCGGGCCTGCTGTAAATACAACTCAGAGCCTTGAAAGAAATCCTTATCGGTCAATACCGATAAACACGCCGCCCCACCCACTTGATAGCTTTGCGCAATCTCCGCGGGGATAAAGTGCTCACGCAACAAGCCCTTGCTCGGCGAGGCTTTTTTAACCTCGGCGATCACCGCCGTCTCACCCTTCGCCAGTTTTAGTTCAATCGCTTTCACAAAGCCACGTACTGGCGATGCCGTCGTAATTTGCTGCTTTAAGTCATCAATGGATACCGTCGCTGAACGCTCGGCAATTTCTTGCTGCTTACGGGCTAAGATCTTTTTTAAAACGTCGGGGGTATTACTCATATTAGAAACTCTGGGTTTTTTCTGTTAAATCATTTATTTTTTGCAAGGCCGCGCCGGAATGAATAACCTCTTGAGCCAATAGTACACCCGCCTTAATACTTGCGGAAACGCCACTGACGTATAAGGCCGCACCGGCATTTAACGCCAACATATCGGCCGCTTTTTTAGCCTCCAAGCTTACACCCGCACCTAATGCCGCCTTAATCAAGGTCAGCGATTGCTCCGCGCTATCAACCACCAAGCCGTCCAAACTTTGCCGAGCAATGCCAAATTCCTCAGGGCAAAGACTGTATTCGGTAATCTGCGAATTTTTCAGTTCGGCAATATGGCTGGATGTCGCCAAGCTTATTTCATCCAAACCATCGTCAGCGTGGATCACTAAGACCTGTTCACTACCCAGGCGCTGCAGCACCTCGGCAATCGGCCGACACAATGCCTTATCAAACACCCCAACGACTTGGGCTTTAACCCCCGCGGGGTTGGTCATCGGCCCCAACATATTAAAAATAGTCCGCTGCGCCAGCTCTTTGCGCGGGCCAATCGCGTGTTTCATCGCACTATGGTGTGCGGGCGCAAACATAAAGCCAATACCTACATCCTGAATACAGGCGGCTACCTGCTCAGGGCTGAGGTTTAAATTAATCCCCGCCGCTTCCAATACATCGGCGCTGCCGGTGGAGCTGGAAATCGAACGGTTACCGTGTTTGGCAACCGAGCCACCCGCCGCCGCCACGATAAACGCACAGGCGGTAGAGACATTAAATAAATTAGAACCATCACCGCCAGTGCCACAGGTATCGACCAAAAAGTCTGCCTGTACCTCAACCGGAGTGGCCAGCTCACGCATCACAATCACCGCACCTTCAATTTCATCCAAGCTCTCGCCTTTCATCCGTAGCGCGACTAAAAAACCACCAATCTGCGCCGGCGTGGCCTGCCCTTGCATAATCTGCCGCATCACCGCCGTCATCTCAGCGGTCGATAAATGCTGACCGTTAATGGCTGCCGCAAGCGCCTGTTTAATATCCATTATTAAGCCCTATTTAAAAAGTTTCTGAGCAAATCATGACCATGCTCACTCAAGATAGATTCGGGGTGAAACTGCACGCCTTCGACGTCCAGCTCACGGTGGCGTAGCCCCATAATTTCGTCCAACTCACCCTCGACGGTTTCTGTCCAGGCGGTAATCTCTAAGCAATCGGGTAGGGAGTCTTTTTCCACCACCAGCGAATGATATCGAGTGGCTTTAAAAGGCTTACTCAAGCCCTTAAACACGCCCAAATCGTTGTGGAACATCGGGGACGTCTTGCCGTGCATAATTTGCTTAGCGTGTACCACCTTGCCACCGAACACTTCTCCGATACTTTGATGCCCCAAACACACCCCTAAAATAGGCAGCTTACCCGCCAGTGTTTTAATCAACTCCAGCGAAATACCTGCCTCGGTTGGGGTACACGGCCCAGGGGAAATAACCAGCTTATCCGGCTGCATATCGATCACTTGCTGAACGCTCAACTGATCATTACGCACCACATGCACATCGGCTCCTAGCTCGGCAAAGTACTGCACTAAGTTATAGGTGAACGAGTCATAGTTATCGATCATTACCAATTTACAAGCAGCCACTAGTCTTCACCTTCTGTTAATCCACGCTGCACCATCGCCACCGCTTTAAATATTGCCCGACCTTTATTCATCGTTTCTGCCCATTCATTCTCAGGCACCGAGTCGTGAACGATACCAGCCCCCGCTTGAATATGTAACTGCCCGTCTTTAATCACCGCAGTGCGAATCGCAATCGCGGTATCTAAATTTCCAGACCATGACAAATACCCCACCGCGCCCGAATAGATTCCGCGTTTCACCGGCTCTAATTCATCAATAATTTGCATCGCGCGTATTTTTGGTGCACCACTCACCGTGCCAGCAGGAAAGGTTGCCGCCAACACATCAATGGCATCTAATTCCGGTAATAATTTACCCGTTACATTGGACACAATATGCATCACGTGTGAATAGCGCTCAATCACCATTTTATCGGTCAGCTCGACGCTACCCGTTTGTGACACACGCCCAGCATCATTACGCCCTAAGTCAATCAACATCAAGTG
>MAAB01007862.1_pt1 | contig 10880 bp, 13 predicted proteins | sample 1115991 | NCBI WGS metagenome assembly MAAB01 (sample SAMN04961124, study PRJNA320927) | seawater metagenome | isolation source: sample BD02T18 sea water enriched with oil for 18 days | place: USA:Gulf of Mexico | collected 2013-07-27
GCTCGTTATAGTCGTTATCGTCTTGGGCGATAATGTCGCAATACACATCTTCTGGGCATAAACGCCAAAACTTGCCTTGGGTGTCTTTCATTATGACGTTGCCAAATTCATTAATGGCAATCACGCGCTCAGGTTCTATGCCGGTCCAGCCCCAATACGTCGTGACGGTGTCTAAAATGTCCATAATAACTCGCTGCAAAGGTAAAGAATGGGGGCATTTTAATGCAGGTTTGGACTGGGGGCCACCGTGAAATGTTAGCGGGTTAAATTTAGTTGTGATGAACTCTAAACGGGCTTTTTAAATAGGCTCTTTAACTATTAACTCAAACACACTCCTCAAACACTCTCCTTAAACACTCTCCTTAAACGAAAGGACTTGGTAGCGATAGGCTTTTACTATGTTGTCGCTGTGCTCAATGCTAAGGCCCGCTTTGCGTTTTAACTGGTTTAAAAATTCTTTGGGCTTGGGAAAACTCTCCCATACTTGTGGCAAAAAGGTGGCTTTGGTGGGCCCTTCTGAGGAGAGGCCTTCAATGCTTAGGCCGTCTTTAAAAGGCTGTAATTGTTCAAGTAATTGAGTTTGGGATTCAAACGGAATGGGCGTTTGTGGGGATAATAGTGATATTTCTATGTGTATTTCAGCTAGTTCATCAAGGCTGACCCTTGGAAATCGTGGGTCAGAAAAAGCAGCCCCATGGGCATGTTCAACCACGTCTTCCACTACGCTTTGATAAGCCTGCAATGTGCCAATGCAGCCCCGTAACTCAGCTGATTTTTGCAAGGTCACAAAGCTTGCTCCTTGTTGTTGTAATTCGGGCGGATACCGTTTTTTGTCTACCCGTAATATTTGGCCCGTCTCTAGGCTATATTGAATAGCTTCACGGGCTAGTGTTAACAATTGCTTTTTTTGTGCATCATTCATATAAGACATACGAAGCGTACCCCACTACCGAATCTTGAGCGCCAGCACTGTCGCCGGAATTTTTTAAAGCTAGGTTATCAATCTTTAAGCCGGCCTGTTTTGCCCATTGCAATAAACCGTTTAACGGGTAACAACCACAGGCTTGATCTCCCACTAGGTTAGTCTCAAGGTTTAATATTTTTTGGTTGGTTGCCGCATCTATGACTTGCGCCTGTTCATAGGGGTGGAAGTGACTTAAGTCGGTGCTAATAATAATGAGGGTGTGTGGCATCTTTGAAAAATAGTTAATTACCTCCTCTACCTCGGCAGCGGATGTGTGGCCCACCACTAATGGAATTAATAAAAAATTATCGAGCTGGCTTTGTAAAAAAGGCAGTTGAACTTCTAGGCAATGTTCGTTTACGTGAGCTTTATCTAGATAGGTGAATTGGGAGTACCCTTCTAATGTCTTTATGGATTCATGGTCTAGTTTAATATCCCCCAAAGGGGTTTGAAAATACTGGCAACTACTGGCGGCAATGCCTTTAAAAGCCACATGATGAGATGGGCCCAGCATCACCACGCGGCGAATACTTTTTCTCAATGATGCTAATAATGAATAAGCGCAGGCTGCAATAGCGCCAGAGTATATAAAGCCAGCATGGGGCACGATGAGCGCCTTAATATTTTTGGGGTTAGTGGTGAGTGAGGCTGGAATTAATTGCCCATTTATAAAGTCATTCACCATATTTAATAACAGGGCTGGGTCACTTGGGTAAAACGTACCGGCCACCGCAGGCGGCCTAGTAGTGTTATGCCTATTCATGAAAACCCCATTGCAACTCGTTATAGAATAATTTTAGACCTGCCAGCTCAAACTTCTATAATTAAAGGACCAAAGTGGCTAAATGTTACGTTATTTATGGTTATTTCAACTCAGTATTGGCATACATTAGAAGACGGCCGTATTCAATGTGATGTATGCCCCCGTGCCTGTAAGTTACGTGAGGGTCAGCGTGGAGTGTGTTATGTACGGGGCCGTGAAGACGGAGAAATAAAACTGTACAGTTATGGGCGCTCGTCTGGGTTTTGTATCGACCCCATTGAAAAAAAGCCCTTAAACCACTTTTACCCTGGCAGTTCTGTTTTATCGTTTGGCACCGCAGGCTGTAACCTAGCCTGCAAATTTTGCCAAAATTGGGATATGTCTAAATCCCGTGAAATGGATACTCTATGTGACACCGCCCTGCCAGATCAGCTGGCACACACCGCGCAAAAGGTGGGCTGTAAAAGCATTGCCTTTACCTATAATGATCCTGTGGTGTTTATGGAGTACGCCATGGATGTGGCCGATGCCTGCAAAGCATTGTGCATAAACTCGGTGGCGGTGAGCGCAGGCTACATGTGCCCAAAACCCAGAGAAGAGTTTTACCAACACATGGATGCCGCCAACATAGATTTAAAAGGTTTTACCGAAAGCTTTTATAAAAAAATATGTGGCGGCAGCTTGGCTGCAGTATTAGATACCTTAATGTATTTAAAACAAGAAACCTCTGTATGGTTTGAGATAACGACCTTGCTTATTCCTCAGCAAAACGATTCAGAAGAAGAATTGCGCCAGCAATGCCAATGGCATTTCGAAAATATGGGGCCAGATGTACCACTGCATTTTTCGGCCTTTAACCCAGATTGGAAGATGTTAGATACCCCTCATACCCCGCAAGCGACCCTGAGCCGAGCCCGTGATATCGCCTTAGACTGTGGATTGCATTATGTATACACAGGTAATGTGCACGACAAACAGGGCAGCAGCACTTATTGCCCAGCCTGCAAACAGCGACTAATTGAACGAGATTGGTATGTTTTAGGTGACTGGCAGCTGACGGCAGATGATGATAATTGCGGGCATTGTAAAACGTGTGGCCATGTAATTCCCGGACGTTTTCAAGAGTTGCCGGGGCACTGGGGCGCTAAACGAATGCCGGTGCGTATTATGGGTGTAATGAACTCTTAATTATGAACTTATCAACAAGCCCTTGAACCAATAGCTCTAAAGCCATAGGCTAACCTTAGTAAATAGGGTGCTCAAAATATAAGGAATCATTTTGCATAAAAAAATCGCTTTGGCTCTAGCGCTAATATTGCTAGTGGGCTGTTCTAATCAAATGGCTTATAACCATTTTGATTGGTTAGTCTCTTGGTATGTGGACGATTATGTAGAACTGAATAACCAGCAAGAAGAAAAATTACAGGCCGGCCTTAACAGCTTATTAGTGTGGCACCGCCAAGATGAATTACCTGTGTATCAAAATCAATTAACGGCTTTGTTAGCTGATGTGAATATTGGGAAGATGCCAAAATCATTATGGGTGGCGCATATAGGGCAAGTCCGTGGGCATCTTTCACGGGTCCGTAAAAAAGCAAACCTGAAGCTCACTGGGTTGGCAGAAGATTTATCCACAAGCCAAGTGAATGAGCTATTTGAAAACTTACAGAGTGAAAATTTAGAAGCTGAAGACGAGTTTAATGACTTGTCCAGTGACGAGGTGTTTGAACAAAGAATTGAAAAACTAAACGACAGCTTTGAAGATTACTTGGGTTCTCTCAGCCACCAACAAGATTCAATTATTCATGATTACGTCAATAAAACATCGTCTAACTCTTTGGCTTATATTCACTATAACCGCATGTTACAGGGCTTGGCCCGGGAAATGTTTACGCAGTTTAGTGGGCAGACACTCAATGATAAGTTGTATGCTTTATTCATTGGCAGTAAACAATACAAGTCCACTGCCTTGCAACAAAACAGCGCACTGAAGGTAGAGCTAGGTGCCCAATTATTACATGATATCTATGACAGCTTATCGCCTAAGCAGTTGGCGAACTTCAAAGATGAGATCATAGACCTGCAGTCAACGCTTAGTGAATTAATGGTAGAAGAAGTATAATCTTTTGATTGGGCAGTTACCCGAAATGTAACAAGGACTGCACCCTATTTGGTTTTTCAGGGGGTTGTTGACATGGACGTCAACGCTAGCCTACATGGACGTATTTACGGCGCCCTGAAAAATCAAATAGGGCACAGGCCCTACCGATGATGTTTTATCGCTGCGGATATTTTTCATTAACCCAATCTGGCGACTTAATTAAAATCCGTAAGTCCTTGTGCACCCATACATCCCTAAACATACACACTAACTCTTCTAAATTTAAACGTAACGGGTTTAAGCTAGTAGGTTGACGTGACGTTAAACCATATTGTAAAACACCTGCTTGTTTTGCGCTCACAAAGGTGCCAAACAATCTATCCCAAATAATTAATACGCCACCAAAGTTACTATCTATTTGCGCAGGCTTACAGCCGTGGTGAATTCTATGGTGCTGTGGCGTGTTAAAGATAAAATCAAAACCCTTAATACGCTGTGTTAGTTCGGTATGTATAAAAAACTGATAGGCAAGGCTGGTTTCTATGGCAATGATGGCCCAGTTTTTATCAAAGCCTATTAAAGCCAGCGGCACCCACCATAAAACCCAAGCGAAATTTAAATCCATTAAAAAATTTTGACGTAACGCCGTTGAAAAGTTCATCCTTTGTGATGAATGATGTGTCACATGCACGGCCCAAAACCAGCGAATCTTATGCATGGTCATATGGAACCAGTAATAGAAGAAGTCACAGGCTAATACCAGAAACAATATACCCAGTGCTAAGTTGTCTGGGGTATATTGAAAACCAAAATCCTGCACGTATTCGTAAAAGACCTGAATAAATACCGCCACTGCGATGCCATCAAATATCTTGTATAAAAAACCGGTACTCACGTTGGCGGCGGTTTCTTTAAGGTTGTATATATTGTGTTTGCCTTTTTTTCGCCAGTAAAAGTATTCGACCACTATGATGGCCATGAATAATAAACCCGCGGTGAGAATGAATGCGATGGCGTGTAACACGTCGTTCATAAGTGCCCCTTTATTTTTGTTATGGCGCTATTTTAAGCATGTATTTTAGGCTTGTATGTTATAGACAGGGGAGAGAAAACAATTGACGAACCCTGCCTTATATTTGACAATCTAGGCCATGAAAGAATTGGACGATTTATTCATAAGTCACGACGCCATTGGCATCTTGCAGGCTTACATTAGCCGTGAGGGTCTTGAGCTGCCTAAATTTCAAGACAAGCTGACGCAGCTGGCTAAGCGTCTTGCAATTTCGTTTAGCATTTGGTGGCAGTTGCTGGATGAACTTATAGTGTTGGTTAATAGGCCTGCCTTAGGCAGTATTATTGGTTTGTCTACTGAACCTAAGCAGACCGGTATTATGGGCTACCTTACGCAAACCAGTGCTAACTTTCTGGATGCACTGCGCTGTTTTGAGCGTTTTCAGCCGTTGGTGTACGCAGGCAACCGAGCCCGTATTCGTTTAAAGGGTACACGCTGCATTATTACATGGGATAACGAACATGGTTATTCCACCCAAGCGTCAGACGAAGTGATTACCGCCTCGCTATTATCGATTATGCGCCACTGTTTACAGGATGATCGTATAGGGCTTGAAAGCCTTTCTTTTACCAATCAATCAGGTGCGCCTGCGAAATTGTATAAAGACTTGTATGGCTGTGACGCTAAATTTGGGCAAAGCCATTTAAGTTTGTCATTTGATAGCCGTTACCTCGTTCACCCCATAAGTTCACAGGACTCTGGCCTGCATACTATTTTAATTGAGCAGGCCAAAAACAAATTGCCCACAAGCAATACTCAGCCAAAAAATAGCCCGTTTTTAAATAATGAGATAACGTTAGATGCCAAGGGGCCTTTAAAAAAAGAAGCATCTTTTGAATTACGCCTTCAGCAGGCCATTACCCGTGCCTTACATGAAGGTAAACCCAGTGCCGCGCACATAGCGGGTAAGTTACATATATCGTCACGTACATTACATCGACGACTTGCGGGGCAGGGTTTTATATTCAGAGATTTTTTACGTCAGGTTCGTAAAGAATTGGCCGCCCAGTACTTACGGGAAAACCATTTAACCCTCACCGAAATAGCACTGCTGCTGGGCTATTCAGAACAGAGTGCATTTAGCCGTGCCTTTATGGTCTGGTATCAAGTGACCCCTAGTGAATACAAAGACAGCAGCTTAGCGTTGAATTAATAGAGGTGCCCTTACAATAACGCGTTAGTGGTATTTGTCTAAAATAATTCAGAGGTTTTAACGGCCATGAAAAAATCATTCTTGTGCAACCCTTTAATATTATGACTCCACCAGGTTACCGTGACGCGCCCATACTCAACAATGATTTGAGGGTGATGGTCAACCAGGTCGGCAAGTTTGGCCACGCTATTGGTGAATGCCATGGATCGAGTGTAGTTTTTAGTTATAAATACCTTTCTAAGCTGATTAACCCCCGCTTCTTCAACTACTTGCCAGCCTTCACACTGGGGTAAAAGAGTCTGTATATCAATGTCGCTAAGTTGAGGTGTATTGGCATCGCAAGGCTCGAAAGTAAGTGCTGATAAGGGTTCCATATTCTTTTCCTAGTGCCTAAATATTCGTATTTAAAATAATAGGGGTTTTAGGCGTTCTGGCAAGAGCCTAAAGATTGTTCACTGTTTTGTTGCATATCTTGTACTAAGCAGGAAATAAACAAAAATGCACACAAATACACAGTCCATCACTAACGTCGGTAGCATCTTTAGGGTAAAGCCGTGAGATATTAACAGGGCAATAAAGGTGGTTTTACTTAAGCCGCTGACCACCAATACCATTGGGCGTAATTGGGGGTTGAAGGCGGCGTAAATGAGCATGCCGCCGGTTAATGCGATTAAAGCGCCCCAGTTACGCACAACTAACTTCCCAAGTTCACTATCTAATGCCAAGCCAAACATAGCATTGAGCGCTTGGTTGGGGCTAAGCAGGGCAAAAACCATGGTAAAGGTGATAGCGCCTGCCACCAGCATAATCCACTTTATATTTTGATTGATCATTTATTGTGCTCCACAGAAGGAGTGGCTACTTTAACCTGTATTCATCTGGAGATAATCCACCTGTTTGGAATGTAGCTGTTGAGTTTAAGTAAACAGTGCGAGGGGCAGGCTGTGGAATTATTAACCCATTCTGGCGTTAAATACTATAATCAGGCCACCTAAGTGCGCAAAATCCTTTATAATCCGCCCTCGCATTTTAGCACCCGCACATCAACGAGGTTTTCACATGAATTTTTCATCTTTAGGGTTAGACCCAAATATCCTAAAAGCCTTGGATGCTTGTGGTTACACTCAAATGACACCCGTTCAAGAGATGGCCATTATACCTGCCCGTCGTGGTAAGGATGTACTTGCTAACGCCCAAACGGGTACCGGTAAAACAGCGGCATTTGCCTTGCCGATTTTGCAGCAAATGTTAGATAAACCTCAAGAGACCAAGGGCTGTTACCCTCGTGCTCTGATCTTAACGCCGACACGTGAATTGGCCGAACAGCTGGCTAATACTATTGGTGCATACGCTCAATTCTTGCCTTTTACAGTCATGGCAGCTTTTGGTGGCGTTAAAATGGGCGGTCAAGAGCGTAAATTAAAAGCAGGTGTTGATATATTAATTGCTACACCGGGCCGCTTAATTGAGCACCTTACTCAGTGTAATGTGAACTTGGCAAATACTAATTTCTTAGTGCTAGACGAAGCCGACCGTATGCTCGATATGGGCTTTATTGATGATGTACAAACGGTCTTTCAGCAAACGTCTAAAGAACGTCAAACGTTATTGTTTTCGGCCACCATGTCGCGCGCAGTAAACGAGTTGTCTCATAAAATTTTAAAGAACCACGAAGAAATTCGTGTGGATAAGCAAAACATCACAGCCGACACCATTGAGCATGTAGTCTACCCAGTAGAAGAGCGCCGTAAAATAGACTTATTTTTAAAGCTGTTAGAGCAATACAACTGGTTTCAGGTGTTGGTATTTACCAGTACTAAAGAGCAGGCCGATCGACTAATGGCCAGCCTTAAGCGCGAAAAAGTGGATGCTGCAGTGTGTCACGCCGATAAAAGCCAAGGTGCCCGTCGTCGTGCGCTGGCGGATTTTAAAGACAATAAAATCCAAGTACTTATTGCCACCGAAGTGGCGGCTAGGGGCTTGGACATTGAAGGTTTAGAATACGTTGTAAACTATAATTTGCCTTACCTTGCCGAAGATTACGTCCATAGAATTGGTCGTACCGGGCGTGCAGGCAATGAAGGCGTTGCGATTTCATTTGTAAGCCGTGAAGAAGAGCGTGCTTTGGACAGTATTGAGCGTTTAATTGGTGGCCGTATTCAGCGTATTGTGAAACGTGGCTTTGAAGTAACCAGCCGTGATTCATTAATTAAAACCGTATCACGTTCGTCTAAGCCGGGACGCACCAATAAAGTGAGTTCAGCACGTGGTGCTGCGGGTGCTAACCAGGGTAAAAAAGTAGCTGCTAGGGTAAGTAAAGCCAAGCGTCCTAAAGCAAAAAAGAAATAGACGCATAAAAAGTAAGCCTATAAAGATATGGGTGGCAGTTAGATTGTCAGCTATATCTTTGGAAAACCTTCATTTTTTGACTAGTCACTGTCTTTTAAAAAATACGCTTTAATCCAGTTAACAATGTTGTCTTGTGTAAATTCCTCTAAAGACACATATATATACTCCTCACCCGGGTCTTGGTCACTGTAGCCATACTGAAGTTTAAGTTGTTGGGGTTGATCGTCGTGATAAATAAACAAAATACGCTTTTTGCTGGTTAGGCACTCTATCGTCATGGTATCGGCGGGAAAGCCCGACTTGCGCATGGCGCGACTAATGTTAACCACAGGATCTAAGTTGGAAAAAGCGTTTTGAATTTGTGTTTGTGCAGCGGCTGCAATGTCGGCTAACTGATAAATCTTGTCTTCGTTCACTAATATTCCTTTCGTCATTTATCATCATTTAAGCGCTGTAAATAATACCCTACTGGAAAAGGTCTTTCACTAAACCGCATCTAGTTCAATAAACTGACTTTCAAATACAGTAAAATCGCGGCAATCCATTGATTTACATCAAAATATGTTGATTGTTTTACACTGAAAGGCTACTTTTCTAAAGGATTGATAAAATAAAACTAAATGACACGAATACTTCGCAAAATTTAGTTAATTATAAAGAGAGAGTAAATTATGGAAATCATGGATTTAGTAAACATGTTGGCTCGTTGGGGCCATTTGTTATTCGGTATGACGTGGATTGGTCTTTTATACTACTTCAACTTCATTCAAGGTGGTTACTTTAAGTCAGCGACACCTGAAGGCCTTAAAGACGCAAAAGCCAAGCTAGCACCAGAAGCTCTTTGGTGGTTCCGTTGGGGCGCTATGTTCACTTTCCTAACCGGTTTAGTGTTGTTAGCAGGCGTTGGCAAAATGCACGTAATGAACGACTTCATCGTAGTTGGTGCTGCCTTAGGTACATTAATGTTCATGAACGTATGGATGATTATTTGGCCAAACCAAAAAATTGCATTAGGTCTTGTTGAAGGCGACGCCGCAACGGCCGGTCCTAAAGCATTATTAGCCTCTCGTACTAACGTATTGTTCTCTGCTCCTATGGCGTTCTGCATGATGGCTGGTCCTCACTTTGGTGGTTACGGAATGGGTGTAGGATCAATCGCTATGTGGATTGCCTTGGCAATTGTGGCAGCCTTGTTCATCAATGGCCTTAAAGGCAAGCAAGGTCCAATGACTACCGTTCGCGGTGTGATTGTTAGCAGCCTAGTATTAACCGTTGTATTGGTTGGTATTCTTAAGGTGCTATAAGCCTTTCTGCTCGGGCCCTGCCCGAGCAACTCTTTTTTCCGCGTTATTTGTATCTCCCCTTTGTGTTCTTTCTTTATATAAATTCTGCAAACATCATTGTCTACCGCCAAAGTGCATGGTTTTTTGTCGCGTGGTTTTTGTTACATCAAAAAGACTAATTAGTGGAGTTTAGAAAAGTAAAAAAGATTAGTGTTTATTAGTGGATGATAACTGTCGTTGCTTTCGCCACTGCAAGGCCGAGCATTGTTTCTGTGTTTTAAATGCACGAGAGAAGGCACTGATATCGCTGTAACCAAGAATCTCTGACAGTAAGGTAATATCCATATTACTGGCTTCTAAATGCCAGCAGGCGGTGCTAATGCGTATTTCATTGAGCATCTGCTTAAAATTTAATCCTTCTCTTTAATCCTTCTCTTTAAGCCTTCTTTGCAAGGTGCGTTTATGTAAGTGCAATAAGCAGGCAATGTGGTCAATGGTATGTTCTTGATTGCCCATAGTTTGCAATATTAGTGTACGCACTTGGCGTTCAATATTATCCCCGTGCTGAGCCAAAAGTTGTCTTAAATATTCCTCAACATGCTGGTGAACTTGTTTTTTAAAATCCGTTATGGGTTGCGACAAATACTGGCGATTAAAAATAATGCGATTATGTTCTTGATTTAAGTTTACCTCCATTGAAAAAACTGACGGTAAAATTTTAAATTTGAGATGGGCTTGTGAGACAGCTCTAACCGCTGGCCTTTAAAATTTTGGCCAATCAATACGTGTATTAGGCGCAAGCATACCCCGAAGGACTGCTCTTTGTATTGCCGTGCGTGGCCAATGCCATGAAAGTGTTCAAAGCGAGTAATGTATGAAAGCGAATCCTCTTCCTGCAAACCCAGTACTCGGCCGGACTCATATTCGTAACATGGTTTATTATCATTTACCCTTACACATGCTTAAGCTTGTGAAAGAAACAGTGTACGAGGGTAAACCCCTAATACTCACTTCCTTGTAAGTAATCGTCCGGTAGTAGGGATGGGAATAAGTGTATATGTCGCCTAAAAGCAAGAAATGATGGGTGTGGCTGGTTACACTCACTAAAAAATAATAGGAGAATTCTCATGCAAACAGTGGTTATTACCGGTGGATCAAGCGGTATTGGTTTAGACATTGCCCGAGCTTATAGCAA
>MAAB01041500.1_pt1 | contig 10872 bp, 9 predicted proteins | sample 1115991 | NCBI WGS metagenome assembly MAAB01 (sample SAMN04961124, study PRJNA320927) | seawater metagenome | isolation source: sample BD02T18 sea water enriched with oil for 18 days | place: USA:Gulf of Mexico | collected 2013-07-27
TTATTGATTTGTTACAAAATGTCTACGCCGACTTTGGCTTTAATGAAATCATCATTAAGTTATCAACTCGCCCTGAAAATAGAGTGGGTAGTGATGAGGTTTGGGACAAAGCGGAGCTGTCATTAGAAAAAGCCTTGAATGCTAAAGGTTTGGATTGGGAGTTGCAGCCCGGTGAAGGTGCATTTTACGGTCCAAAAATTGAGTTCTCACTTAAAGATTGCCTAGATCGTGTTTGGCAGTGCGGTACGATTCAAGTTGATTTCTCAATGCCGGGTCGTCTTGATGCAACTTATGTCGCTGATGATGGCAGTAAGCAAGTTCCAGTTATGTTGCATCGCGCAATTCTTGGTTCACTTGAACGCTTCATCGGAATCTTGATTGAAGAGTACGCTGGATCGTTCCCAACGTGGTTAGCACCAAGACAAGTGGTAGTAATGGGTATCAGCCAAAATCACAGCGAATATGCTAAAAAAGTCACTAAAGATTTGCAAGCAAAAGGCTTTAGAGCAGATATAGACTTGAGAAATGAGAAGATTGGCTTTAAAATACGCGAGCACACATTGCGCCGCGTTCCATATTTAATTGTGGTTGGTGAACGTGAAGCGCAGGAAAACGCTGTGGCAGTACGGACTCGCAAGGGTGAAGACTTAGGTGTAATGACACTTGATGAATTCGCAGCTACCTTGACTGAAGACGTCGCTAGTCGCGGTCGAATTATTTTAGAGGATTAAAAAAATCGCTACTGATGAAAAAAGGCTGAATGGTGAAATTACAGCCAGAGAAGTACGTCTAACTGGTGCTGATGGTGAGCAATTAGGTATTGTTCCCTTAGCTAAAGCAATGGCGTTAGCCGAAGAAGCGGATTTGGATTTGGTGGAGATTTCTGCACAGGCTTCTCCGCCAGTTTGCCGTATCATGGATTACGGTAAGTATGTGTTTGAAGCTAATAAGCAAAAGCAAATTGCTAAGAAAAAGCAAAAACAGATACAGGTCAAGGAGATCAAGTTTAGACCAGGGACGGAAGAAGGGGATTATCAGGTAAAACTACGCAACCTGACACGTTTCCTTGAAGAGGGGAATAAGACTAAAGTTAGTCTTCGATTCCGCGGACGAGAAATGGCTCACCAGGACTTAGGATTAAAACTACTTGAAAGAGTAGCGGCAGATCTAAAAGAACTGTCTGTAATCGAGCAACGTCCAAAGAAAGAAGGCCGACAAATGATTATGGTCTTAGGCCCGAGTAAAAAATAAATTTTTTAACAATATTTACGAATGCGGAGTTCGAAATGTCAAAATTAAAAACACACCGAGGTGCTGCAAAGCGCTTCAAAGTTACCGGCAGTGGTAAATTTAAACGTTCACAAGCGTTTACTAGCCATATCCTTACTAAGAAGAGCACTAAGCGGAAACGCCAGTTGCGCGCTACATTGATGGTTTGTAAAGCCGATCATCGTTCAGTTCGCAAAATGTTGCCTAATCTATAATTAAGGAATTATCCCATGCCTAGAGTTAAACGCGGTGTAACCGCTCATGCCCGTCACAAAAAAGTAATCAAGCAAGCCAAAGGTTATAGTGGCCGTCGTAAAAACGTATATCGAGTTGCCGTTCAAGCGGTAACTAAAGCCGGTCAATATGCATACCGTGATCGTCGCCAGAAAAAACGTACTTTCCGTACTTTATGGATTGCACGTATCAATGCTGGTGCACGTCAATGTGGTTTGTCATACAGCCGTCTAATTGATGGTTTGAAAAAATCAGCAATCGAAATTGATCGTAAAATTCTTGCTGACTTAGCAATGAACGATATGGCAGCATTTGTAGTTATTGCAGAAAAAGCAAAAGCTGCTCTAGCAGAATAAATTTTTTTATTGTCTAGCAATAGGCAATATGAAAATACTGACTAGCTAAAAGGGGTCGAGTTTATCGACCCCTTTTTTGTTTCTGAAACAATTTCTCAGGTGGATATGCTATGGCTGAACTGGAATCACAGTTACAGGCGCTAAATGACATAGTTGCAACTGCAACAGCAGCAGTTGTCGCAGCTGAACAAAGCTCAGTATTAGAAACACTTCGTGTTCAATACTTGGGTAAAAAAGGCACAATCACGGCTTATCTAAAACAATTAGGTAATGTCAGTGTTGAACAACGTCCGGTAATAGGTAAGTCAGTCAATCTGGCTAAGCAACAAGTGGTTGGTTTAATTGAAAATCGCGCTAAAGTGCTTGCTGAAAAAGCAATGAATGAAGCACTTGCCGCTGAAACGCTGGATGTAACCTTGCCTGGTCGAGGTGAACAAACAGGTGGTCTACATCCTGTTACCCGTACATTGCAACGTATTGAGCGTTACTTTCAACAAATCGGTTTTGCCGTTGCTGAAGGCCCTGAAATCGAAGACAGTACCCATAACTTTACTGCTTTGAATATTCCTGAGCACCATCCAGCACGTGCCATGCACGATACGTTTTATTTTAATGCTGAAATGTTGTTACGAACACATACATCACCGGTTCAAATCCGGGTGATGGAACAAGACGAGCCACCACTACGTGTGATTGCACCTGGTCGTGTCTATCGTTGTGATTCAGATTTAACTCACACTCCAATGTTTCACCAAGTTGAAGGTTTGATGGTGGATGAGAATGTCAGTTTTACTGATCTGAAAGGCATCTTGTCTGATTTCCTAGAAGCTTTCTTCGAACGTCCATTAAATGTACGTTTTAGACCGTCATATTTCCCATTCACCGAACCTTCTGCTGAAGCCGATATTGAATGTGTAATGTGTAATGGTAAAGGTTGCCGAGTATGTAGTCATACCGGTTGGTTAGAAGTGTTAGGTTGCGGCATGGTACATCCAAAAGTATTTGAACACGTCAATATTGATAGTGAAAAGTACTTAGGCCTCGCATTCGGTATGGGTGTTGAGCGTTTAGCGATGTTACGTTATGGCGTGAATGACCTACGTATGTTCTTTGACAATGACCTGCGTTTTTTACGTCAGTTCAATTAATCTTGAGATAGTTTGCAATGAAGTTTAGCGAAAAATGGTTACGTGAATGGGTAAACCCAGATCTTGATAGCACTACGCTGGTCGAAAAGCTGACTCAAGCTGGACTAGAGGTCGATTCTATTACTCCTGTTGCCGGTGAATTCACTGGTGTTGTAGTAGGGCAAGTTATCTCCGTAGAAGCTCATCCTGATGCCGATAAATTACGTTTGTGCCAAGTTGATATCGCTGCCGATGAGCCGTTATCAATTGTATGTGGTGCTGCCAATGTGCGTCAGGATTTAAAAATCCCGGTTGCAGTAGTGGGTTCAGTATTACCGGGCAACTTTAAAATTAAAAAAGCGAAGCTACGCGGTGTGCCATCATATGGCATGTTGTGCTCTGAAAAAGAGTTAGGTTTAGCTGACAGTGCTGATGGTTTGATGGAGTTAGCAACTGATGCTCCAGTGGGCACAGATGTTAGACAATATTTAGACCTTGATGATATTACTATCGAAGTTGATTTAACGCCAAACCGTAGTGATTGCTTAGGTGTAGCGGGCATTGCTCGTGAAGTAGGCGTATTAACAGGTTGTGATCTAACAACATGGCAACAAGAAACAATTGCTGAAACGAGTGCATTAACACGTGATGTTGATGTGGCTAACTCAGCAGCATGTCCTCGTTACCTAGGTCGTGTCATTGAAAATATCAATGTTAATGCGGTAACGCCAGTATGGATGCAAGAAAAATTGCGTCGCAGTGGCTTACGTAGTTTAGGTCCTGTTGTTGATGTGACGAACTATGTCATGTTGGAATTAGGCCAACCGATGCATGCCTTTGATAACGACAAGCTTGAAGGCAGTATTACGGTTAGAAATGGCCAAGCTGATGAGAAGCTGACGTTACTGGATGGTCAAGAAGTAACCGTTACTGATAATAGTTTAGTGATTGCTGATCAATCTGGTGCGTTAGCATTGGCCGGAATTATGGGCGGCGAAGCTTCAAGTGTGGGCGATGATACTGCTAACTTATTTTTAGAAGCTGCGTTCTTCACACCAACGGCAATTGCAGGTCGTGCCCGTGGATATGGTTTGCATACGGACTCTTCACATCGTTTTGAACGTGGTGTTGATCCTGAGTTAGCCATTGTCGCAATGCAGCGTGCTACTACACTATTATTATCAATAGTGGGTGGTGAAGCAGGAGCGATTACAGAAGTAAGCTCGGCTGCTGATATGCCTGAACAGCAAACTATTAAGTTACGTGCTGCTCGCATCAAACGCGTATTAGGTATCGCCATTGAAGCTGAGCAAGTTGAAGACCAATTAACTCGTTTAGGTTTAACCGTTGTCGCAACAGATGACGGCTGGCAAGTAACGGTACCAAGCTTCCGTTTTGACTTATCAATTGAAGTCGATTTGATTGAAGAGCTAGGTCGTCTATATGGTTATGATTTATTACCCAATACCCGCCCACAAGGTACGGTATTAACGACCAATATCTCTGAGCACAGCTTAGCGACTGATCGTTTACAGAACCTATTGGTCGACCGTGGTTACCAAGAAGCGATTACCTATAGTTTTGTTGATCCAACCATGCATAAACATTTCTTGCTGGAAGGAATGACACCGATTACATTGGCTAACCCAATTTCTGCTGATTTGTCAGAAATGCGCACATCCTTGTGGCCGGGTCTAGTTAATGCACTGATTTATAACTTAAATCGTCAACATACACGTGTTCGTTTATTTGAAGTCGGCCGTATTTATACCGGCACAACTGATGATATCGTTCAGCATCGTCAAATTGGTGGTGTGGTATGTGGCAGTCGTTATGATGAACAGTGGGCAGAAAAGCAACGTCCAGTTGATTTCTTTGATGTAAAAGCAGATGTTGAGCAGCTATTTTCATTAGCTGGAGGCGATATTACATTTGTCGCTGAACAACACCCAGCCTTACACCCAGGCCAAACTGCACGTGTTTATAAAGCCGGTGAAGCGATTGGTTGGATCGGCGCGTTACATCCACGGTTAAATAAACCATTGGGTCTAGATGGCAAAGTATTTGTATTTGAATTGGCATTAACAGCAACACTTGCTGCTCAAGTACCAAGCTTTGAACCGTTATCACGTTTCCCTGCTCTACGCCGCGATCTTGCATTGTTAGCAGACGAGAAAGTGACAGCGGGTGAAATTGAGCGTTGCCTGAATAGTATTGATTCTGATATTCTTAAGTCAATTCAACTATTTGACGTCTATACTGGAGATGGAGTCGAGCTCGGCAAGAAGAGTATTGCCATCGCTTTCAACATTCAGCATGCTGAACGTACGCTTACAGATGAAGACGTAGATGCACTAATGCAAACAGTCACAGATAAACTCGATCAACAGCTGAAAGTAGTTGTTAGATCGTAGTTATTAGATAAAAGATTTTATAGAGGTATACATGGCATTAACTAAAGCCGACATGACAGAACAGCTTTATGATGAGTTGGGTTTTAATAAACGTGAAGCTAAAGAACTAGTTGAAATGTTCTTTGAAGAGATTCGTACTGCATTAGAAGTAGGTGAACACGTAAAGTTATCAGGTTTTGGTAACTTTGAATTACGAGACAAAAGTGAACGTCCTGGTAGAAACCCAAAAACGGGTGAAGAGATTCCAATTACGGCTCGCCGTGTGGTAACTTTTCGCCCAGGGCAGAAACTAAAGGCAAGGGTAGACAATTATGCTAGAAGCGAGCAATAACAACGAATTGCCAACAATTCCGGGTAAACGTTACTTCACTATCGGTGAGGTAAGTGAACTATGCGGTGTTAAACCACATGTTTTGCGTTACTGGGAGCAAGAGTTTACGCAATTAAAGCCAGTTAAACGTCGTGGTAACCGTCGTTACTACCAACGTCATGACGTGGTTTTAATTCGTGAAATTCGTGGTTTGCTTTATGAGCAAGGTTTCACTATCGGTGGTGCTCGCCAACGTTTGGAAGCAAATGCTAAACCAAATGTAGAAACAACAGCTACTGATAAAAAGCAATTGATTCAAGAATTGCTCACTGAATTAGAAGATATCCGCACTTTACTTGTGTAAACAACACAAGTTATCAAGCACCTTATACGTCAAGTATAAGGTGTAATGCTGTCGGGGCATGGCGCAGTCTGGTAGCGCACTTGTCTGGGGGACAAGGGGTCGCAAGTTCGAATCTTGCTGTTCCGACCAATTAAAACGTCGCTCTACGTTTTTCTTAATATTCTGAAATACCCTGCGGGGAAAACAACCACTATTCAGTGGCATCTACGACCAGTTTCTTATGGTCGTACACCTTCTGCATTCTTGTGACCTGATGCTGACAGTTTATCTCCTTCAAAACTACTCACTCCACGAGCTTTTAAATTATGTTAATTAAAATGCTTGATTCGTGCCTTTTTTATTTAGCTTTTATCTTGTCTTAAAAGTTGCTTCTTTTATTAATAATCTAAAAAATAACTACCCATCACTTTCCTGCATCGAACTTAACTGTCTTCCACAATCTATCTGACTATCTGCATCAAGGTTTGCCTCCTAATTATTAATATTGCTTCTATATAGATTCACAAACCTAGTTATTTCGGTACACTGATGTCCACTCTAGATTGAGGTTGTTACAAAATAATGCAAGGCTTTAACGATTACTGTATTCATCAGCTTTTTGAACGGCAAGTTGGTTTATCTCCGAATGAAATCGCTGTTGTTTTTCAAGAAAATTCGATTACATATAAAGAATTGAATGATAAAGCTAATCAACTAGCACACTTTCTTCAAGATAACGGTGTGAAGCCTGAAACATTAGTCGGAATTTGTGTGAATCGCTCATTAGATATGATGATCGCTTTATTAGCTATATTAAAGTCAGGTGGTGCATATGTACCATTTGATCCTGATTATCCACAAGATAGATTGACTTTCATTTCTGAAGATACAGATATTGATCTTCTAATAACTCAAAGTCAGTTGATTGATGGTTTGCCCACGCTCAATTGTGAACTTTTTAAATTAGATAGCGATTGGGAAAAAATAAGTCACTATCCTACAGCAAATGTTATCTCAGACGTTAAAGCTAAAAACCTTGCTTATGTAATATATACCTCCGGTTCGACAGGGGTACCTAAGGGGGTCATGATGCAACACGACAGTGTAGTCAATCAGCTGATGTGGATTGTTCAGTACCTAAGCCTCAACAACACAGACATCATCCTACAACAAACCAGTATTTCCTTTGATGTATCTGTTTTGGAGCTTTTCGAAGGACTAATTTCTGGAGGTAAGTTAGTTATCGCTAAACCTGACGGTCATAGAAATAACTTATATATTATCGATTTAATTCGAGTAAACAATATAACAACCATGCATCTCTCTCCTTCGGTTCTACAAATATTGATGGATACATCTGGCTTTGATCAATGTGTAAGTTTAAGACAGGTATGTAGCGCAGGGGAATCGCTCCCAGTTTCTATCGCCAATAACTTTGCCAATAGAAATAATGCGGCATTATTCAATATGTATGGTCCTACAGAAGCTGCTGTTATTACAACAAGTTTCCCCATTACAACAAAATTACATAGTAATAGTGTCCCCATTGGCAAAGCAGTAAATAGTACGCAGATTTATATTTTGGATGACAACTACAAATCTGTTCCCGAAGGTGAGATCGGTGAGATTTTTATTGGTGGTATTCAAGTTGCGCGAGGATACTTAAACCGACCAGAGTTAACTAAGGAGCGGTTCATCAAAGGGTTGTTAAACCGAAAGGATGAACAACTATATAAAACAGGTGATCGCGGTAGGTTTTTGCCTGATGGAGATATTGAGTACTTGGGCCGTGCTGATTACCAGATCCAGTTGCGAGGAACCCGTATTGAACCAGGAGAAATTGAAACTAGGCTCATACAACACCCTGATATTAAAAATGCGCTCGTTGTTTTGCGAGAAGGTCAATTTAATAATCAATATATGGTCGCTTATTTAATCTCAGAATCATCAATTAGCAATCGAGAACTAAGGGCTTTTTTAAATATTACTTTAACAAGCTCCATGATTCCTTCTGCTTTTGTAATACTGGAAGAGTTCCCCTTAACGATCAATGGGAAAGTTGATCGACAAGCACTACCTGAACCACATTATCAACGAAGCAAAAAAGACAAAACTTATATTGCACCTAGAAATGAAACTGAAAAGATCCTTTCCATACTTTGGTCTAAATTATTAAAACTAGAAGATAGCAGTATTGATGATAATTTTTTTGAATGGGGAGGAGACTCTTTATTAGCAGTAGAATTGACTCACCTAATGGAACCCATCTTGGATGTAGAGTTACCTATTATGTATATATTCGATAACCCAACGATAGTAGAGGTTATGAATAATTTAGACTCCCTTAATCAAAAGGGTAGCTTTTCCCCTCTTGAAAAAATTCAAGTTAAGGGAGATAAAAAGCCTCTTTTTTATATTGGAACAACTGGTTACGCACATAATTTAAGTACTGTCCTTGGTGAAGAACAGCCTATATATGGTTTAAATATTTTTGGTTCTAGAGAGGCCTTAAACCCAGGATTGCCAGTCTCTATTGAAATAATTGCTGAGCAATTTTTATATGAAATTCAGAAAACTCAACCAGATGGCCCTTATCAAATCGCTTCTTTTTGCTCTGATACAATTCTTGCTTTTGAAATTGCACAACAAGTTCTAAAAAAAGGCCACTCAGTATCGTTGTTTGCAACTATTGATACGGTTTGGAATGAAGACTCAGAGAATGGGACTGACTCTAAACAATCATTGCATCTATCTAGCTATTTCAATTTACCTATATTGAGACACAAGGTAGTCAAGCAATTTAAAAAAATTAAAAAAACGGTTTCGGGAAAAAATCAGGTAATCCCTAATTCTAAGCTGGTAGAAAAGCATCAAAAATTTCTGCTACAGTTTAAAAAGGCTCAACAAGATTATGTACCGAAAAAATATGCTGGAAGTATTGTCTCTTTTCTATCTCAGGAATATTTAGCAAAATATAATTCCACTGGGCTAAATAATTTTATAGTCAAAAAAGAAGATCATAAGGAATATATTATTAATGGTTTTCACGACTCTTTGTTTGAAAGGCCTTACCTCAATAATTTAAGCGATCTGTTAGAGCTTCACTTGAAGTAAACTCAAATTATCGATAGTTCCAAACAAGAACAGTCTAATCTATTGATAACCATTCTTTCTAATTCAACTATATATTTTTAAACGTAAGCAGCCATTCTACGAACGAACTAATATAACTTAGAAAAATCACACCGGATCTAAATAGTGTTAATTGCCAAATCTAGGTTGTTTTTCGGCGCGAGGGAATGTTTTACGCTAAAAATAATCCCTATATAATTAAAGCATGAGCTGCTTAATATTTTTGTATGTGTATTTTGTCACAGACCTCGAAAATAAGGTGTCATTTCTGTGATGATGTCTTCATTCGATTTATCCCCATTTTTAGCCAAACATCAGCTGCCTCAGCACTATGCTGATATAGCGCAAGCATGGTTCCTGCCCTTAGCCGAACAACTCGCCAAGAAACAACAGCAACACGCTAAAACATTGATCATTGGCATTAACGGCGCACAAGGTTCTGGCAAATCAACATTGACTGATTTACTGGTCAGCACCTTCAAGCAAAGCTTGGGACTATCAGCTGTCGCCTTATCTCTTGATGACTTTTATCTCAGCAAACAACAACGCCAACATCTAGCCGACACAGTACACCCCTTATTAGCCACTCGTGGCGTACCGGGCACTCATGATGTCGAACTAGCGATCAACATCTTGCAGCAGCTTAACAGCTCCACACGCACCGTTATAATCCCTCGCTTCGACAAAGCCATTGATGATCGGCTGCCACAAGCAGAGTGGCAAGTGTGCAGTGCGCCAGTTGATATTATTGTTGTAGAAGGGTGGTGTTTAGGTGTGCAAGCTCAAACGGATATTTCCTTAACAACTGCCTGTAATGATTTAGAGCAACAACAAGATAAAGATGGCCGCTGGCGTCAGTATGTAAACCAACAGCTGGTCAATCACTATCCAGCTTTATTTTCGCAACTAGATGAGTTGATCATGCTACAAGCTCCATCGTTTGACTGTGTTTATCAATGGCGGTTACAGCAAGAACAAAAACTCGCTAAGCAGCTAACACAGCAACAAAGCACAACAGGGGTAATGACTGAGCAAGCGCTACAACGCTTTATCATGCATTTTCAACGGCTGACCGAACATGGCCTAGCAACATTACCCATGCAAGCTGATGTTACTTTTGAACTAGATGAAAACCGGCAAATAACGAACCGCTATTGAAATTGAATATTCACGATCTGATTCAAAAGGACAATTGCACAAGCCAACAGCCATCAGAACATCTATAATGCGCGCATGGCTAACAAAAAATCAAAAAAGAAAAGCTCCGAGAACAACATTGCTCAAAACCGTCGTGCTCGCCACGATTACTTCTTAGAAGATAAGTTTGAAGCAGGGCTAGTCCTAGAAGGGTGGGAAGTCAAAAGCCTGCGTGATGGTCGTTTATCGCTTAATGAAGCCTACATCGTCCTACATCGCGGAGAAGCATGGCTTCATGGCGCCCATATTACACCGCTATTATCAGCCTCAACCCATGTGCATCCGGAAAACGTACGTCGACGTAAGTTACTGTTACATAGGCTAGAACTCAATCGACTCGTCGGTGCAGTCGACCGTAAAGGTTATACTATCGTACCGGTGTCGATGTATTGGGTAAAAGGTAGAGCAAAATTACAAATTGCCTTAGCCAAAGGTAAACAACAACACGACAAACGCGCCACTGAAAAAGATCGCGACTGGAAACGTGAAA
>MAAB01007863.1_pt1 | contig 10863 bp, 5 predicted proteins | sample 1115991 | NCBI WGS metagenome assembly MAAB01 (sample SAMN04961124, study PRJNA320927) | seawater metagenome | isolation source: sample BD02T18 sea water enriched with oil for 18 days | place: USA:Gulf of Mexico | collected 2013-07-27
GCTTTGATTAGTTTTGTTTGGCGATAGATCTGATCACCAAATGCCATGAATGTTCCATCTTCCTTTAAAATAAACACTAATTATCTGAATCTTAATAAGTTTTCGTGGGGATACCTCAGTACCTGACCCCATTTATTAATGGGACGAAATCGGAACAGTTGAAGAACAAATAATCCTGAATAATTTCTTATCCAAGCTTATGATTATTTTGCTAGAACAAAATGGTTTAAATAGAATTAATCTTTTTAATTTTCATCTCTAATCACCAAAAATTCCATGATTAATAATAAGACGTTAATTTCTCAAAAAGCTACGATGTAGATAAGTTCATTAAGCTGTTAACTGATTTTTCCAATTCGGTTTTGTTTTTCAAGTGAGCAATGATTTTGTTATTGCTGTTTTCAAGGATATTAATGATTCGACTTTCCTGATCTTCTTCTAAACCCATACTTGGCAACGCTTCCTCTATAAGAATCAGTTGTTCAACACATATCTGATTGCTTTGGTAAACGTAATTTTCGAAAATCGAAGTCAGATTCTTTAACTCTAATGCCATTCTTTGTAAGTTAAGAGCGCGCAGGTCTTGTCTTTCCTGATGTTCATCCATGACTATAATTTGCGCCACTCGATTATTTGCTGCTTGAACAATCACACACAAATGATCTTTCAATCGTCCAGTTAGGTCTAGATTATCAATGGGCATGTTTTTAATAAAAAGTGATAGCGCGGGGTAGTTAACTACACACCTTTGATTAAATTCAATAATTCTCCCCATATCCATTAATTGATTGAATAATTTTTCTTCTAATTGAGAAACATAATTTGAACCCGAAATGTTATATTCTGTTTTATCAGCACGTATTTGTACCACAACATTGAGTCCATATTCTTGGCAAGCATCAATAACCGTTTGCGCTAAGTCTTCTTGTGTCGTCGTTTTACTTGAATTCTCGATAAACTGAACGATGATGCCAAGTTCACTGGATGTAGCCATTGCCGACATGGCCGTTTTCATTGCCATTTTAGAATTTTCTTCCAATTCCCGATTCTTAGATTGATTGGATAAGGTCAGGCTCAGTTTTACTTTTAATTCTTTGGCGTTAAACGGCTTCGAAATATAATCATCACCACCAGCTTCAAAACCGGCCAATCTTTCTTCGTTTGTTGATCGCGCTGAAACAAAAATAACAGGAATAGCTGAAATATTATCATTGGCCTTTATTTGTTTACATACTTCATAACCATCCATACCGGGCATGCTGACATCTAACAAAACAACATCAGGCATAACATTCTCTATCTCCGCTAAACAAGCTTGTCCCGATTCAAAAATTGACAGCTCATATTCATCCTGTAAATGTAACTCCATAATTTCACAATTGACGATTTCGTCATCGACAACCATTACGCGATGTTTATTCATGATATTATCCTTGATAATTCAGAGGGCTGTCGCCGGGGTAAAATCATAGTAAATGTTGTGCCTACGTCAGCATTTCTGCTCGCAAAAATTTTTCCACTATGCAGCTGCATAATTTCTTTGCAAATAGCCAGTCCCAACCCTGTTCCACCAGCACCGGTGTTAGTCGTGCTACTTTGTTTAAATTTATCAAAAACCATTTCCAATTCATTGTCGGGAATACCAACTCCTTGATCGCTCAGAGTGAACTCAAGAGCGGGTACTTGCTTGCCGTCTTGCTCAATGGTGGCTTCATTTACCTGATACAATAAAGATGAATTTTCAGGGCTGTATTTAATCGCATTCAAGATAACATTTTTGATAACACGAAAAATCATGTCAGCATTTGCCTCTACACTACCGAAATTCTTAGGTCGTTCAATCATGTTGAAAATGTCTTTTGATTGCACATTGGCACAGATTGGAATAAGAATTCGTTCGCCTTTATGCAAGCAATAAATTGAAATATTACGACGAATAATAAGTGCACTGTAGGCAGTGAGTACATTGGTACCTATGATAAATAAATCCTGCATTTCCATGTCAGGCTTTTGCTTAGATTGCTCTAATTTAGACAAGTCCAGAAGTTGGTTAAGCAACCCTAGTAATCGCTCAGCACTTTGATTTATTCGATTAAAGTAATGTAGCAGTTTACTGCGTTGTCCCGTCTCTGCTTGTTGAGATCCAAATTCGGCAAAACTTAAAATTCCGTGCATAGGGGTACGTAACTCGTGGGACATATTGGCCAAAAACTCTGATTTAGCTTTGTTAGCCTGCTCGGCAATTTCTTTGGCTATCTTGAGATCTTTTGTTCTTGAATCCACAATTTCTTCCAGATCATCTTGCCGTAACATAAGTTTAGTGGTTAGGGAGTTTAACTCTAATAGTAATTGTTCGTTATGTTGTTGAATATTGATATTCTTATCTGCCCGCTGCAAAGCGGTCATTATGTCTAACTGGTTTAACGGCTTTTCAATGTAGTCATTTGCACCTTCTCTCAGCGCAGATATTGCATTTTCTTTTGTACCTTTGCCAGTGATCAGAATGCTATAAAGGCAATTAGTGACGTGGTGAGCTTCTGCAATGAGTTCTATACCAGACATACCGTCCATATGTAGATCAGTAATTAAAATTTGAAAAGGTTGAGTTTTAATTTTCTCTAGAGCAGATATCGGGTTATCACACGTTTCAAAAGCATACTCGTCACCAATAAGCGACGCTATAATTTTCAATTGCGTTCGACTATCGTCAACCACTAATATTTTGGTTTTTGTTACTTCATTTCTACTCATAATGTTATATAAACAAGCGAAATAATGTTACCTAAGCATAGTTCAGTTTGAAAAAAAATCATGCTGTAATAAGTTAAGGTGTCTAATATATTCAGATTGAAATACTGCTGTATTTCATTTTCGTAACTAATACATTTTTTGAGACAAATTGTTCAAATCAAAATATAGAGTCAAAGAGGGAACTTGGACTGTTTGTAGGAAACTATAAACCTCGGACGCGTTAAATCATTTCCTCAGCAAATTACCGAAAGTTATGCTTTACCTAGCTTCGACAGAAAGCTATTAACAATACATTAACAAGCCTAAGTTCTTTACACGTACCAGAAACTCAACTAAATTTAATCAGGTATAAAAAATAATAGTTATATTTTTCAAATCGTATCGAGTATATCGGAGTCGTATTTAAGATGAAATTAGGTTTTTTTACCTCCAATTTTATTGTTGCGTTCGCATATTTTATTACCGGGCAGATAGGTTTATTACTGGCGGTTCCTCCAAGCAATGCAGCAGCCGTTTGGCCAGCAGCAGGTGTTGCATTAGCAGCTGTTATCATTTTCGGTCCCCGAGTATTATTTGGAATATTCTTAGCTGGGATTTTGGTTCAAACCGATTCAGTTCTTGACCTTGTGTCGACTGAAGATTTTATGCCATCTATATTTATAGGCACCATAGTGTCTATAGGAGCAATAATCCAGGCATGGCTTGGTGCAATGCTTGTTCAGAGGGTAATAAAAAAAGATGAGGGCTTATTAAATGAGCGCTCCATAATTCTGTTTTGTTTGTTGGCAGGGCCTGTTGCTTGCCTAATTTCAGCTTCTGTCGGCATCCTGACTTTATGGTTTCAAGGCATACTGACTATAAGTGATTTACCACTTGCTTGGAGCACTTGGTGGATAGGTGATTCTATAGGGGTTCTTGTTTTTAGTCCTATAATACTTTGTTTTTTTGGCAAGCCTAGACATCTATGGAAACAGCGGATCACCAGTGTAGCAATACCATTGTGTATACTTTCTATAATCGCTGTTTTAGCTTTCAAATTCTCATATCAACAAGAAATGAATTACGTAGAACAAACCTTTGAAAAAAATACCATTAGGTTCAAAAGTGAGTTGATAAATAGCTTCAAAACACATTTGGAGTCAGCGGAAGATTTAAAAGGTTATATTGATAACTCAGTAGAAGTAACGAAAGAAGAATTTTCCCGTTATGTTCAATTGAAATTGTCCAGACACTCCGAAATCAAAGCACTTGAATGGATACCAAAAATTCACCATCAAGATCGTGAGTCTTTTGAGACACGTACGGGTACTCAAATAAAAATTCCTGATGGTGAAGGAAAAATGAAACGTTCACCAGTCAAGGATGTCTATTTTCCAATAGAGTATTTAGAACCATTTATTGGCAATGAGAATGCATTAGGCTTCGATATACTAAACAACCCAGTGGTAGTAAAGGCCGCTGAAGCAGCGTGCTCTTCTGGAAAAGTTTCCGTTACTGATGCGATAACACTTGTTCAAGAGAAAGAACAAAAAATAGGCGTTGTGTTTTATGCTCCTGTGTACAATAAAAATGAAAGTATTGCAGGTAATGAAAGCTGTGAAACACTATCAGGTATTGCTGCCAGTGTATTTCGGCTCGAAAATGAAATCCATAATATTCATAAAAGACTACCCGATTTAAAAGTATTGCTTTCAATAAAAAATAACTCGCAAGTATTCTATAGTGATTTAACATCTACAAGTGATGCTCTAACTGGACCAAGTCCCTTTCATTTTGAACGTAAATATATTGTTCCTGTAGCGAATCAACAATGGGAATTGGTTTTCACACCTGCTATAGGATTCATTTCGTTTTATTCCCCATGGTCGATATGGTTAGTTATAGTAGGAGGTGCACTTATCTGTGGGATCTCTGGTGCTGGTTTATTGATGCTAACAGGACGTACACTACAAACCGAAGATAGGGTAAAGCGACGAACTGAACAGTTAAATAGAGAAATTGAAGAACGGGAAGATGTCGCTACACTGCTTTCTTTAGAAAATGAGTGTTTGGAATTGATCGCTCGACAGAACTCAATTCACGAGATCCTCGATACCGTGACTATGTATATTGAAAAAATGGTGCCTGGTGCCATGTCTTCAATTTTACTCTTAGATCCTAAAGGAAGATACCTTGAACATGGTTCAGCACCAAGCTTACATCCTGACTACACTTCGGCATTAGACGGCGTTGAGATTGGCCCTAGTGTCGGCTCATGTGGAACGGCTGCTTATTTGAATAAGCAGGTGATAGTGACTGATATAGCCAATGACCCTTTATGGGAAAACTATCGTGACCTTGCGTTGAAATATGGTCTAAAGTCATGCTGGTCTACACCTATTACAGTTGCTAATGAAAAAGTTCTAGGTACATTTGCCCTCTATTTCGATACGCCTAGAGCCCCCGATGCAAAAATAATTGATTTAACTTATAGGATGGCAAACTTAACTGCCATCGCAATTCTGCGAAAACAAACTGAAGAACAACTCACCTACTATGCCACTCATGATGCTTTGACCGGATTAGTCAATCGACGAGAGTGCGAAAGACGCGCAGTACGCTTGCTCGAATCGGTCAAACAGAGTCAAGAAACACATGCATTATGTTTCATGGATCTTGATCAATTTAAAGTCATCAACGATAGCTGTGGTCACACTGCTGGAGATGAAATGTTGCGTCAAATTACCTTTGAATTACAAAAGGTGGTCAGAAAACGAGATACTTTATCGCGACTCGGAGGCGATGAGTTTGGTGTATTGATGGAGAACTGTTCATTAGAGCAAGCTAAAAGGGTCGCAACTTTATTACTAAAAGCTGTACAAGACTATCAATTTTTTTGGGAAGGTAAATCCTTCAGAGTAGGTGTAAGCATTGGAATGGTCGCCATTACCGATGCCATATCCGATCTAAGCGAGTTAATGAAAAAAGCCGATGCGGCGTGTTATATGGCTAAAGACTTAGGTCGAAATAGAATACACATATATCACATTGAGGATATAGAAATTGCCCAGCGTCAAGGCGAAATGCAATGGGTATCAAGGATAAACCAAGCCTTCAAAGAAAACCGTTTTTGTCTGTATGCCCAAACTATCGCCCCTTTAAATGGCGGTAGCAAAAAGCATTATGAACTGCTGATTAGAATGCTAGATGACAATGGAAAAACTATTCCGCCAGGCGCTTTTTTGCCCGCAGCCGAGCGCTACAACTTGAGCTCTGATATAGATTATTGGGTCATTCAACAGGCAATTGAATTATTAGCGGAAAATCCCGTTTTTCTAAAACAAATCAATTTTATCTCGATTAACCTCTCCGGTAATTCTTTGGCAAATCACACAATGCTAGACTTTATTATTTCTCAGTTAGAATCATCGGGAATTAATGGCGAGAAGATTTGTTTCGAGATTACGGAGACCGCTGCGATATCAAATCTGAATCTGGCGGTTAAATTTATTTCTACATTAAAAAATAAAGGCTGTTTGTTTGCCCTAGATGATTTTGGTAGTGGCTTATCGTCATTTGCTTATTTAAAAAACCTGCCAGTGGATTTTCTCAAAATTGATGGCATGTTTGTTAAAGACATCGTCGATGATCCTATCGACAGAGCTATGGTTAAATCAATTAACGAGATTGGCCAAATAATGGGGATGAAAACAATCGCAGAATTCGTGGAAAACAATGAGATCATGGATATTTTAAGGGAGATAGGAGTAAACTATGCTCAGGGTTACGGCATAGATAAACCAAAAAAATTCAATGATTTATTAAACCTAGATTCAAACGATTAACATTAATAAACAATCTAAGACCTACAAGAAACAAGTCGCCACAGGCTTTACAGTTTAATTTGTACGTTCATTTCTTAAGTTTTCGCTGCTATGTTCAAACCTGTCTGTGAAAGACATTAATAAACTAGTCAATCAGCAATACATGATGTTATTGTAAATTTACAAGTTTTTAATGGTCGTGACCGACCGGAGAGCGCTTAGTTTTAAGAGATAAAACGACTAATGATGTTTGTAAATTAAAATAATTATATTTTTAAGGAAGATTATGCGTATTGATGAAGCTCGTAAAATATTAATGGATTTATATGGTCCGTTTAAAGTTAAGTACCCAAAAGCACCAGAGTTAAAGATTGACTCACAAGAATCGTTAAAAGAAGTACTAGACTATTTGTTCATTAAATCTAAACAACTATTTATGAAGGGTGATAAAGAGAGCTTTCCTAAACTACGTGAAAGCCTATCTGATAATCTTTTACTGTTAGATGGTTTTGATATTAAGAAAAAAGTGGTTGAGAGTTCTAAAAAAGATACAAAAGAGGTTGTTACTTAGTATCACCAATGGATTGGGCAAGCACTAAAAGCAAAAGTTTTATCTCGATTTTTGCACCATTGCGCCGTAGGAATATAAAATTCAGCTCTCCTTTATGGTCGGGAAGCTGGACCTAATTACATCTGATTTTTATACCATCAGCACAGATTAAATATAAAACACCATTGGTGTTTACCCCGATGTTCCTGATGGTAATTGGTACGAATCCTAAAGTTAATATCAGTACATTGATTAACGAAAATAAATAATTAGTATACTGTCCAAGTTGCACTTGGTGCACTACTCAATAAATGTAGGTACTCCACCATTAGCGAATTAATTAACAAGCACTTCTGCTAACCTTGAAAAAATTCTACATGAATAGTGAGCCGGCGATACCACTTTCACAGTAGCCTTCTATGTTATTGGAAGAGATTCAATGCCAATATGATTTATGAACAGTAGAAAGGAGACAAAATCAGAAAGACATAAACTTAATACTTATCTCAACTGCCTAAAATATAAAGCGTTAAATGCCCCTGAGGCTCATCTGAACCAATAAAGCCAAGGTGTAGTGAAGAGCACTAAAATAGTTCAACTTCACCCTCATCCATCGTTGACTGTACAACACTACGCTTTTCATCAACAAATTTGACTTCTGCCACCATATCCTTACAACGTTGTTGTAACTTTATTAGATGAGCCGTGACATCAAATGCTTTATGATTTTCAAAGCTATTCAATTCAGAGCTAATATCATAAATATTTGAAATATTTAGCTTCAGCGAATCAAGCGTCTGGTAAGTCAAGTCTTCAAATTGCAAAGAGCGGACACCTAAACTTACTTTGTCGTTAATTTGAGGGGCTAACTCTGTTAACTCGTCAACAACAAGCCTGGTTTTTTTATTAACATCGTTGACATGGTCCATCATCACAGTGAACCTGTCTTTCGCTTGTACGGTAGAGGCCATGTCTGCTGACATAATTAATTCAACAGAGTCACGTAATTGATTAACAATGTTCCTTGCACTTGCCGTTTCATCGCGTATTACACTATTTAATTCTGTTGAACGAATTGATAAAGCTCTCACTTCATTGGCTACTACGGTAAAACCTCGACCAGCATCCCCAGCTCTAGCTGCTTCAATAGAAGCATTTAACGCTAACAAATTTGTTTGACTGGCTAAACTTTCGACCTGTGATAATAAGTTAAATATAACATCAAATTGATCACCCACTTGATCGGTAAAAGACATGATTTCACCGCTTTGTTTATTGGAATGCAAAATGGTGTCAACAAAGTCATCAAGGGTATTTCTTGAATTTGATACAAAGGCTTCTACGGAATTATCTTCCTCATCACCAATGCTATTACTGTGTTTATTGACCGCACTGATCATTAACTCTTGTTCGTTGGTAAAATTTTGCAAATATTTGAAACTGTCTGATATACCCTCAACAGCCTCGCCAACCAAATCCATGGTTCGATTTATTTCAGTTTCTATGATCCTAACTTGCTGATTTAGAACTTCGTTCAACTGATTAAACATTTCATGTAAAACTGTATTATCAATTTTATGTTCAATGATATCTAAATCAGCTTGTGCCAAATTTTTAACCGCCGCAGATGATTGCCGTAATAAATGTATCAACACCCCCATTACAGTAATAGTAGCCAGTAAAGATAATAGAATAGAATTAATGAATAGTTGGTCAATTGAAATAAGTACCGCACACGCCATTCCTAACCATAATAGCTTTTGATTATTTAGCATTGTGCCCCCACAACAGAGCATTGCAATGTCTTGATTGTATAGCTAGATACCATGATATGACTTATTGCGTAATCATGATTACGTGGAATAAACATCCTTTTTACCCTTTTATTTTTATTATTAATCCAATGAGCTACTTAAGAATAAATAAATAAACTCAATGTTAGCATCATCAGTTGTAAGGTATAATTTTCGAGTTGATACACGACTATATTTCTAATGGGCTATTATCTAAACCAATAAAAATATAGTCGAGGAAATACTTGTTACTTAATATGTATTGAGTCTGATTTACTTAGCAAATTATTGCGTAAGCCTAGTGACAAATACATTTTTCTCATTTATCAGCCTAAAACTCTTCCCATTCATTATCGACTTCTGTTCTTGCCCGGCGACTTTGTCTAGCAGGCTTAGCAACAGTTTTACGAGATGCTACTCTAGCCGCTGGTCGAGATTTTCTTGATGTTTGACGGCGAAGCACAGGAGCCGGTTCTTCTTCCTCTGTATCAAAGAAAGCCACTTGGTCGAGTAGCACTTGCGACTCTTCTTCCATCGATTTACTTGATGCCGCAGCTTCTTCAACCAGTGCCGCATTCTGTTGGGTCATTTCATCCATTTGACTAACAGCTGCACTAACTTCACCAATGCCTGCTGATTGCTCTTTACCAGCACTATCGATATCGGCAATCATTTTGCCGACTTCTTCAATGGCAGCAACTAATTCGGTGAAGGTTTGCCCGGTTTCATCAACCAATTTAGTGCCTTGACCAACCGCTTCAACACTGTCATTAATTAAGCCTTTTATTTCTTTAGCAGCTCCTGCTGAACGTTGTGCTAAGTTACGTACTTCTGCTGCAACTACCGCAAAACCTCGTCCTTGCTCACCCGCTCTAGCTGCTTCCACAGCTGCGTTTAAGGCAAGTAAATTGGTTTGAAAGGCAATTTCATCAATAACACTAATAATATCGGCAATTTTTTTACTCGACCTATTAATATCACTCATTGCCGTAATTGCATTTTGTACCACAGCACCACCATTACTGGCTTTGTCCATAACAGAAACCGATAACTTACTAGCTTGACTAGCATTTTCAGTATTTTGCTGTACGGTAGAGGTTAACTCTTCCATCGCTGAAGCTGTTTCTTCTAGACTTGATGCTTGCGTCTCGGTTCTGTGACTTAATTCATTATTACCTTGGGCAATTTCTCGGGCAGAATCAAAGACATTGGTTGATGCACTGCGGATATCAGTAACCATGTCATTTAATACCCCCATAAACTCATTAATAGAGTCGCCGATAATGCTAAATTCACCATCAAGGTCGGTATCAATAGGTTGAGATAAATCTCCCTGGGACATAGTCAGCAAGGTCTCTTTTATTTGAGCGATAGCACTTTTACGTAAGGTGATATCTGTAGCATACTTGACCACTTTAAACGGCTTACCATTTAAATCAAAAATGGGGTTATAAGATGCTTGTATCCAAACCTCTCTACCACCTTTAGCAATTCGCATATATTCACTACTGTCAAATTCACCACGATTTAACTGTTCCCAAAACTGGCGATATTCAGTACTTACTTTATAACTAGGTTCAACAAACATGCTGTGATGCTGACCTTGAATTTCAGTTAATGAATAACCTACCGTCGATAAGAAGTTTTCATTGGCACCGATAATAGTGCCATCCATGTTAAATTCGATAACCGCTTGTGATTTACCAATCGCTGCTATTTGTCCAGAAAAATCGGCATTTCTTAATTTTTGCTCACTCACTTCAGTGGCGAACTTAACCACTTTAAAGGGCTTACCATTTAAATCTAAGATAGGGTTATAAGACGCTTGGATCCAAATTTCTTTGCCGCCTTTACCAAGGCGTTTATATTCTTTTGATTCAAACTCACCGCGATTTAAACTGTCCCAAAACGCTTGATATTCATGACTACGTTTAAATTCAGGCTCAACAAACATGCTGTGATGTTG
>MAAB01007864.1_pt1 | contig 10856 bp, 6 predicted proteins | sample 1115991 | NCBI WGS metagenome assembly MAAB01 (sample SAMN04961124, study PRJNA320927) | seawater metagenome | isolation source: sample BD02T18 sea water enriched with oil for 18 days | place: USA:Gulf of Mexico | collected 2013-07-27
AGGCTTAGCCCCAGCTAAAAATCTTGAGAGTGTCGCTAAGGTTCGCGTCTTAGGGGCCATAGGTGTTATTGAAATGAAAGAGCCGGTGGATATGGCAATCATTCAACCCGCGTGTATTGAACAGGGTATTTGGTTACGACCCTTTGGTAAGCTGGTCTATATCATGCCTGCCTACGTTATGAATGATAATGAGTTGGCAAGCCTGACAACAGGTATGCTAAAGGTCTTAAAGTCAGGTTTATATTAGCGAACGATGCTCGTACGTGTAAAAAACAAACAAAATACCGTCTAAACTATAAATGATACAGTTGATCTGCCTTCGCTGTATCTGCTCTTTATTAGGTGACTGATCTTAAAGGGCACGAGTGATGCAGTTGTCCCGCTGTATCCTCGGGTTTAGCTCTCGAATTTACGATGCTTACATCTGGATCGTAAATCCGGGAGTTTTTTTCTATTATTTCATGATTTTTAAATTGCTATCCTATTAACAATATCGTGTATGCTTTAGCCCCTCTCTTTCTAACAATAATAAATTCGTTATGGCAATTCTTTGGCAAGAAACTCGTGATGGCACTCTCTATCAAGTGCGCAGTGCGGGGAAAACTTTGCGCCTATATACAGATAATGTTTTACATAGCCAATATAATCCAGCTAAAAAGCTCACCGGCAGTGTATGGGATTTATTATTCTTACCTGCGCTTGCAAAAAAAACGACTAAACCTTTACGAATTTTAGTCTTAGGTGTAGGGGGAGGCGCTGTGATTCATATGCTAAATGAATTCCTACCCTGTGAAAAAATTATCGGTATAGAATTGAATCCTACCCATATAGAAATTGCGCAAAAATTCTTTTCATTAAACTCTGGAAATATAGAACTAATTGAAGCCGATGCGATCCGTTGGGTAGAAAATAGTAAAGATAAATTCGATATTATTATTGATGATTTATTTTATGAAGAGGACAATGAACCTGTAAAAGTAGTGTCGCCGAATGCAACCTGGTTTTATAACTTATACAGCTTATTAAAGCCAAATGGATTAATAATAATGAACTTTGTCGCTCGCCATACGGCTATGACTGCGGCACCTTTATATGACGATTATGTGGCTAAGTTGTTACCTAATACTCTCCATTTCACTACGCCTCATTATGATAACCATGTATTGGCTTTTTCAAAAAATGAGCTAAATGCTAAATCAATTCGCCAAGCAATTGATCAACACGAAGACCTTAAACAATTAAAAAAGCATTTAAGATTTTCGTGTCGAGCGTTATAGCAGACTAATTATAGCTTCTCGTATTCAAAAGTTATTACACCACTAGTACCCGGTGCAGGGGTCGTTGAAGATTGAGGTGCATAATAGCTCAAAATACGCATTTTATAGTACTCACCATTGCTTTCTACCGCATAAACACGGAAGTTTGACCAAATGTTATGACCACCATTAATGCCATAGGCCCACCACGTCGTAGCACTATCAGTGAAGGTTCCACTCATCGTATCACTGGTAAGTTCATAAGAAGAAACAGCTGTTTTTGTTGAAATATCTGCGAAGCTTCCGGCAGTAGTTGTTGCCGCTCCACCATTGCCATAAATGCCACCGTTTAACCAAATATTAAATGAAGAATCAAAGCGTAAATCCCAAGTATCTTCATTAGAGGTGCAATCTAAACTAGCTTGAGAATCTAAATCATAACAAACTTCAGATTCCACACTAAAATCGGCAATAAACTCTATACCGACTTGCGGGAAAGAAAAGTCGGCATCGTTCGCCGCTTCGTTATTAAAAAACTCAACGGTATAGCTTGCAGCGGCGCGGCCTGAAGACGCTGTCACAATTTCTTTAACATTAAAAATACTAACATCGTCTTGTTCTGCATTTTGAATCAAGAAAAAGTTATCTGCGTTCGCAGTGACGGAGTGATCTTGAGGGTTATAAATGTACCAATCTGTTCCTAAAGCAGGCTTGGGTGCATCGGCCTTAAAATCGGCATCCGCAATTCCTTCAACGGTAATATCAATAAAATCTTGGGCTTCGGTAGCCGCTGTGGCATTAATAAAAGTCGCTTTAACCGCCTTGCCTGCGTCATCGTAAAATTCATCTTGGCTTGCAACAAGAGCAGCTTTAGCACTATTGGCATTAACGATAATGTTATTGCGCTTAAAAGCAATATCCCAAGCGTTAGATGAGTCTGCTTCACTATCTTGCAGCTCAACGATAGCGCCCGTCGCAAAACTGAAGTAACTGAACTTATTAGCCGGATCCGTTACGGGGGCACCCGAACCGCCAGCGCTGGCATCGATTAATAGTTGAGTCGCGGTTGCTACGCCATTAGTCGGTGCTTTTTCGTTGACTGAATTATCATTATTATTGTCACCACCACAAGCTGTTAATACTAAAGTACTAGTCAAAATGGCGCTAGAGAGTAGGTTTTTGTTCATAAATATCCCCTGATATTAAACATTAGTGTCTTTGAATTTTTCGAATACTATCACTAATGATAATCATAAGTAAGTGCGAATGATTGCTATTTGGGTGGGTTGTAGACTAATAAATACAGAAATAATGCTATATATCAAGCAATTGAGGAATTGTAGTAATCAATTTGTAAATGCTAATGATTTCTATTTGATAGTGGTTGTGATTTAGATTAATATTCGCAAAATAATGTTAATTGGGTAGTTATAGATGAGTCGTACAAAAAACAACCTACGTATGTCTAAGCTGCTTATGCCAAGGATGGTCGGGCTGTTTTTAGTAGTATTAGTAGCACTTTTTAGTGGGGTTTGTGCGCAAGCAGAGTCGTTGATTGAGCTTGATGCGCAAGTGATTACCAGTACTGGCTTGATGAGTGATACTGATGACTCTGCTATTCGAACAGAAGTTATTTCCGCCCAGCAGCTTGAATTCATGCAGGCTAAAGTTTTAACCGATGCCTTGCAGTACAGCACAGGGCTGAAAATTCAAAAAACGGTTAAACAAGGGAGTAAGTTATCAATACAGGGTATTGATGCAAACTATGTCTTGGTATTAAAGGATGGGTTACCGTTTATTTCGCCAACAGGTTCTGAAACGGATTTATCTCAGATTTCACTTGCAGGAATCGAGCGCATAGAAATTATTAAAGGCTCAGGTTCTGCGCTTTATGGCAGCTCAGCAATGGGTGGGGTTATTAATTTAATTAGCCGTGAATCAGATATCAATGTACTGGAATTGGACATCGTTCAAGGTCAGCACCAAACAGGCACTACCGATCCTTTACAGCAGCAAAGTGTGTATGCAAGTCAGATGTGGGGGAAGCAAAGGCTATCATTTCAAGGCTTTCAAAAGCTCAGCCCAGAAATAATATTGGATGAGGGCAGTGGTTACGTCGATAGTGCTAGCCAGGAATTGCAAAATTTAGAAATAAGATTTGATAAGTATCATGGCGCGGGCTGGATAACCAACGAGCATAGTCAGAGTTACGTTCGCTTTAATTATCTTGGTGATGAAAAGAATCAGAGACTGGAGCCGTTGGTTTATCCTGGTCAAGGTGAGTTTGAGCAAGAATATAATACCGATAGTGAAAAAATGAGTCTGGACTTAGGAGTGCGCCGACTTAGTTCTGCTCTATTTGATCAAGGTTCGATTATTTCACGATATGAGCGCTATCAAGAGCAGTCAGGTAATCGAGATGATTTGTCCAAAGATAATAAGCAGCGAAAAGTAGAAACTCAACTATTAAAAGTCGAAAGTCAGTTTAATAATCAATTTCAAATTATGGAAAGCCAACATATTTTAAGTTATGGCGCTTCGCTGCAAAAAAACTCTATGGATCAAAAGAAAATAGAAAGCGGTGCTGAAGAAATCGATGATAAGACGACATCGACAATAGAGGCGTATGTTCAAAATGACATTATTACTGCCACCATGGGAGAGTTTGTTCCAGGCCTACGGGTTCAAAACGACAGTGATTTTGGCTTTCACTCAAATTTAAAATTGAATTGGATGAAAGAAATTGGCAACTTAGAAAACTATCATTCCAAACTTCGACTATCGTATGGTCAAGGTTATCGTACTCCGGATTTGAAACAACGATTCTATTTATTTGATCACAGTAATTTGGGTTATGTGATAGTGGGTAACGAAGCACTGCAACCTGAAGAATCTCATAATGTTAATGGTACTTTTACTATCAGACATTTTGATAGTCGTTTTGAACTTTCTGCTTTTTATAACCAATATAAAAATAAAATTGAAACCACAAATATCGGCACTGTTAATCGCATTCAGCAGTATGAGTATGCCAATGTCGGGCGTGCCGTGACTCAAGGGGTTGATATCAGCTTAACCCTGCAGCCGACGGCAAAATTATACTGGCAGCAAGGGCTAATGTATTTGGCTACTGAAAATTTAGAGTCGGGAGAGCGCTTAGAAAGCCAGCCTTTATGGGGTTATAAAACCCAACTTAATTACTCTTATAATCATAAATTAGTATTCAGTCTCTATGGCAGTATCGAACGAGATAGTTACAAAGGCACTTACGATGATGATGGTATTGAGACGGATCGCTTAACGACGAAAGATCTTATTCAAATATGGGATATAAAAACCAGTTATCGAATAAACCAACATATAAAATTAAATGCAGGTATCGATAACGTATTAAATGAAACTAAAAGTGCGGGCCTTGATGCCAATGTTGAAATTGATGATAGATCCATCGAATCACGCTTATTCACAATAGGTATGAGCTTAACCTATTAACAGCTTAAATAAATTACAATACCAAGAGAAACCGAGATGAATGTATATGCAATTGAAGAGCTGATGTACCGTGTCAGTGATATTTTTTTAGCCCCCGTACTCATTGCCTTATTAGGGCTATTTGTTTATGCCTTATTTGCAATGGGCATGTTTTTTACAAAATCTTGGCAGCGTAATCATAACGCTTTGAACTATAAGCAGGCTCAAGCTAGTTTGAAATCTGTACCTGGTTATGAATTATTCAGCCACTACGTGCATGCGATAAAGAACAGTCAAACTCGCCTTAGATTTGATGACTTGGAAGTATTCGCATTAAAAAAACTAGAGACAGTTCGCTTAGTCACTCGTATCTCTCCCATGCTGGGTTTGATAGCGACCATGATTCCTATGGGGCCTGCACTTAAATCGTTGGCCGACGGTAACATTCAGGGAATCTCAGATAACTTAGTCATTGCTTTCTCTTCGGTTATTTTTGGCTTAGTCATTGCCACCTTAACTTTTTGGGTCGCAACGGTAGAGAAGCGCTGGTTAGCCGTAGAGTTATTAGACTGCCAAAAAATAATGGAAGCTCAAGCATTAGTGATTGCTGAAGAAAGTGAAAAACAGCCTGAGGTGATGCATGCGGTTTCTTGATGAAGACGAAGAACTAAACCCAATGATGTCGACAGTGAATTTAGTCGATGTTTTTCTGGTTGTGATTGGTGCGTTATTAATCTCCATTGCACAAAACCCTCTGAGTCCATTCTCTGCTGATAGTGTCACCATTATTAAAAATGCAGGCAAAGAGAATATGGAAATCATCGTTAAAGACGGTGAAAACATAGAGACCTACAAGTCTAACGGCAGTATCGGCAGTGGTGATGGTAAAAAAGCGGGCATTGCATATCGTATGGACGATGGTTCGATTGTCTACGTGCCCGAAGAGCAGTCTTCAGAAAATAAAGCAGCCGCAAATCAAGCTACCACGATTAGTGCTAACAACAGCCAATAATTAATACGGATCCGATATGTACTCCCTCTTTCGATTTATAATGTTTAGCCTATTTTGCTACGTTAGCAGTTTTTCTACAGCGCTAAGTGCAGCCGATACTTATGATCATAAGCATGACCATAAGAATGAGCCTGTCGAAAAAGCCATCAAGTCTAGCCACAGCTTGCTCGTTCTTGGGGATAACCACATGTCGGTTGCCAAGATGAAAATGTTACAAGGCTATGCAGAAGCTAAGGCTTTAAAGCTTGATTATAAGCGCTTTAAGGATTTAAAAGCGAAGCAAGCCTCAATAGCGTTTGGTCAGTATGATCTGGTTATTTTCGATGTGTTAAATGCTCGTTTAGCGGCCATGATGCTAGGGCAATATAAAACGGCTATGCAAGCGAATCCTCAGGTTAAATTTGATTCGCCACGAATCTTGAAGCATAACGATTTTCGCCAAGGTATTGATTCAGAACAGGCTACAAATTTAACTGGCTATTATGCCAATGGCGGCCGTGAGAACTTTCAGCAAATGATGGCTTACATCAGTGCTGAGCTATTTTCTAATGCAGGGATTGAATACGCCCCTTATATTGCCATACCTGAGACAGGTTATTACCACTACCGTTTACTGAATAAGGTTACCGATGATAGTCGCAAACTAAAGTCCGCTATTTCATATGATCGTTCAAAGCCTGTTATTGCCGTGGCGATTCATAGAGAAGCCATTGAATCCGATCAAACTCAAATAATTGATAAAACACTAAAGCAGATTGAAAAGTTGGGTGCTCAAGGCTTTGCTTACTTTTTTACCAGTAAAGCAGATTACAGCGCGTTATTAATAGATGAGCAGGGTACTTGGGTTGATACGATAATGAACCAACGCATGATTCATTATATGGATAAGCGCAAAGCCGATTTCGAGAAGTTTGATGTGCCTGTCTTGCACGCTCTCAACTATAACGATGGTGATGCCGTGGCCTATGAAAAAGATCATGCTGGGCTTTCGGCGACTATGTCTCCTTATTTTCTAATGATGCCTGAAACTTCAGGGGTGATTGATCCAACCATTATTACCGCGCAAAACCCGATTACTCATGAACAGGAAATTATCGATTATCAGTTTGAAGCATTTATCGAACGTGCAATTTTACAAGCAAGTCTTAAACATACGGCTAATCGTGATAAGAAAGTAGCGATCATGATTTGGAATTATCCTCCAGGAGAAAAGAACATCGGTGCGGCTTTCTTAAATGTACCGCAATCACTGGATAATATTACCAACGGTCTTATTGCCGAAGGTTATAGTGCGGAGAAAAAAGATGAACAGTTTTTTATTGATAATGCCGGAGGTCTGCTAGCACCGCTTTACCGTACTGGGCATATGGAAGCACTCAAAAGCAAAAACCTGACAGGGCACTTACCACTAGCCGATTATCAAGCTTGGTTCGCAACATTACCACAAGCAGTACAAGATGAAATTAATCTCGATTGGGGCCTCGCGCAGGATCAAGAGTTTATAGAGCAGCATAATGGTGAACCTCACTTCATGATTGCGCGTATGCAAAATGGCAATATTATAACCTTACCTCAGCCAAGTTCCTCCTCTAGCGAAGAAGAAAAAGACCGCATGTATCACGATACTAGCTCTCCGGCGAGTCACTATTATCTAGCCGTTTATTTGTACGTGAAAAAGACCTTTGGTGCTGATGCTATTGTGCACCTAGGAACTCATGGTTCACAAGAATGGTTGAAAGGTAAAGAGCGTGGCTTATCAATTTATGATTCACCATCACTCTCGGTGGGTAACTTACCAGTGATCTATCCGTTTATTATGGATAACGTCGGTGAAGCCATGCAGGCTAAGCGTCGTGGGCGTGCAACGATGATTTCACATCTTACTCCAGGTTTTGCTGCTGCAGGAATGCACTCAGATATTGAAGAAATCGATGAACTTATTCATCAATATGAAGCACTGGACGAAGGCCAAACAAAAGAAAATACCAAAAAGAGTATCGATGAAAAAATTGATGCGTTAAACATTAAGCAAGAACTCCGTCTAACCGATGAAAACAGTTTCGACGAAGTGTTAGCCGCCGTGCATCGTTATTTATACGACCTTGCGCAAGAAGCTCAGCCATTAGGTTTACATACTTTTGGTATTACGCCACAAAATAGTCATGTCATTACCACCATTCAGCAAATGCTGGCAGCCGATACGATTGCCTTAGCGCATGACTTTGAGAAAGATAATAATCTCAAAGCGATGATGCCAGAAGATGTGGTTGCTGCAATCTTTAGCACGGAGATGGAAAAGCTGGATAGTACTCAGCTATATGATATCGATGGTTTCAAATTACTTTGGCTAACCATCATTGAAGGTAAGGCTTTTGATCTTGATGATGAATTAGCGGCGGGCATGATTGAAGCGAAAAAATACTATCAAGGATTTATTCAGCAGCAAGAAATGCCTGCCTTGGTAAACGCATTGCAGGGTGGGTATACTCCAATTTTGACCGGTGGAGATCCTATTCGTAATCCTGAGGCAATGCCTACTGGCAAAAACTTAATCGGCTTTAACCCCGCTAAAGTGCCTTCTAAGGCCGCCTATGACGCGGGTAAAACCTTGGTGGAAGACAGTATCGTTAAATACCATAACGAACACGGCAAGTTTCCAGACAAGCTAGCCTTTTCGCTTTGGTCGTTAGAAACCATGCGTCAGCACGGCGTATTAGAATCGCAGATCATGGCGGCATTAGGTGTGAAACCTAAATGGGATCGACGCGGTATGGTAGTAGGGACAGAAATCATCGAATACAGTGAGTTAAAGCGCCCGCGTATAGACGTTGCTATCTCAGCAACAGGTCTTTATCGTGATGCGTTTCCGAATGTCATGCTGTTATTAGCGAAAGCGATAAAAGACATTGCTGAGCTGAAAGAAGAATCCAACTCGGTTTATAACAATGCGCAAAGTATAAAAGCAGACCTGTTAGCCAATGGCTCAACCGAAGAAGATGCACTCTACCTTTCGTCAGTTCGGATATTTTCCAACGAAACAGGCGCATATGGTACTGGCTTAGATGGCGCAACGATGGCGACGGATACTTGGGAAGACGACGATAAGCTTGCCGATCTATACATGTCTCGTATGGGTTATGCGTTTGGTGCAGACGAGAAGCGTTGGAGTGAAAAGGTCGATGGAAAAACTGTAGGTAATTTATACGCTAAAGTACTTACCGGAACAGATGCTGTTATATTTTCTCGCTCATCTAATCTCTACGGCATGATTACCAGCGATGATCCCTTCCAGTATTTTGGTGGTATTGCTTTAGCCGTGCGTAACTTAGACGGTGCTAGTCCTGAGATGTATATTTCGAATTTGCGTAAAACGACGGAGATGAAAAATGAAACCTTGGATAAATTCTTAGGTCGTGAATTACGCACTCGTACGTTTCATCCTCGCTGGATAGAGGAAATGCAAAAAGAAGGCTATTCAGGGGCATTAACGGTATTGGATCGGATGAACAATTTCTGGGGTTGGACAGTCATGGATCCAGACTCAGTCAATAACGAACAATGGCAAGAGTTCGTAGAAGTCTATGTGAACGACAAATACGATATGAAGATGAAGCAGTTCTTTGAACAGAATAATCCTTATGCCTTGGCTCAAATAATCGAACGGGTATTAGAAGCAGAGCGTAAAGAGTATTTTGAAACTGATGATGCGACGTTAGAAAAGTTAACGGCAACCTATTTAGAGATGGCAAATAAATACGATATTTACAGTGATAATGAAGTCTTCAAAGAAAAGCTAGAAAACTTGGCGCAAGGTTTTGGTTTGGAGTTCAAGTTACCTGAAAAAATGTCACAGCAGGCTATGGAAGCGATTCAAAATGCACCTCAGTCTAATGAGATGAATGCTGAGCAAAGTGATACCGCAACTGAGTTTGTTACGGGGCAGAAACTAGAAAAGCAAAGTGAGCAAGAAATCGAAACCGATTACCAAGTATTGTGGGTAAGCTTAGCTTGTTTGTTAATTTTATTAATGGGAGGGTTGTATCAGGTTCGTTTTAAACGGGAGAGAATTGAACTCGTTTAGAGGACATTACTAGATAAACTAACTAGATATAATAACTTAGATAAAAAGGCCCTGATGATAATCAGGGCCTTTTTGTTCACTTATTTAATTCCCCAAACTTCACCAAAGATGGCGCCGTTAGCGGTTTCTAGATCAGCCGCACTTGTGGCTTCCTGATTAAAGCTCTTAATGCTAATTTGGCGAGCGTTTACTTCAACTTTAGCCAAGGTTAAGCGTAAGAAAGCAGTAACTGTTTCAAACTCCAAGTTGGCTAGCACCGAAGGATCTAACTCCTCAAAGTTGATATCTTCTAAGTCACCCTCAACGCCGTCAGGAATAACTGGCACTTCGAAGCTTGTTTGCGCATTCACGACGATAAAGCCATCGGCATTAATAACCCAAGTGAAATCTAATACCGCTTTATCATCATTACCGACTTCACCCAAGAAGGTACCGTTGCCTTCAGGAAGGAAGGTTAAGAAACCAAAATCTGTTACCAGAGTATTATCGGTAACATCGCCAGCAACAAAGGCCGTTGCTTCACAATCTGTGTCTGCAACTTCTTTAAACTGTTGATAAGACGCGCCAGGGCGCTCTGCTAGATTGTCTTCATCCATATCAACATCACCGGTCATACAAGGCTCAAGTGGTGTCGCTAAAGAGAAATCAAAAGCCGCTTTAATTTGATCGCGACCGGCATCATTAAATACCCATTCGTTATCACCTTCTTCACCAACAGGTTGAATCCCGCCTTGGCGTACAGCACCTTCATAAGCAACGAAGAAGCGTAGACGTTCATCATCACGCACATCGCCAATTTCCGCTAAAAGAGGTGGGATGCCATATTCTATAATGGTCTGACCAGCGACAGTGGTTTGAACCCATTGAGCGCTAACCATAACTTCAAGCATTGGTTGCTGACCGCCTGCCGTACCATCCGTAGGATCACCCATATTTGGATCTTCCATAGGAGGCTGCTCACCATCAGGACCTTCTTCAAGTGCTTGTAACTTATTCTCTTCAACAGGAGGCATTTCTTCCATAGGAGGTTGTTCGG
>MAAB01007865.1_pt1 | contig 10850 bp, 7 predicted proteins | sample 1115991 | NCBI WGS metagenome assembly MAAB01 (sample SAMN04961124, study PRJNA320927) | seawater metagenome | isolation source: sample BD02T18 sea water enriched with oil for 18 days | place: USA:Gulf of Mexico | collected 2013-07-27
AGATGATTTATTTTTCCGTTTTAATTGGGATAATACTCAAGATGATTCAAATTCCAAAGGGGGCTACCGTTTATTACCGAGCGTATTAACAGATGCACCCGTACCGAGTAATGTTTACGATTCATATACCAGTATGCCAACTTGGAATGAAGTAGAACTTGAAGGCATCAGCTTTACCGCGAATTGGGATGTTTCTGATAGTACTAGCTTAAAATATGTCTATTCAGATCGTGAAAGTTATTCTGCGACTAACATAGATTTTGACAATACCCCACTGCGTATCTTTGACGTACCCGCCATCTACGACGACAAACAAGCTAGCCATGAAATACAGCTCAATAATGTTGGCGAAAACTACAAATTTGTTTCTGGTTTATATTATTACGATGGTCAGTCATGTGGACAGTTTGAAGCCATTTTAGAGGTCTTAGGTAACGCTATTGGTTTTCCAGGATTAACCCGTGAAGTAAGTGGTTGTAGCAACTCGACAAGTAAAGCAGCGTATGCCCAATTATCTTATGATTTATCGGATCAGTGGTCAGTTACCGCTGGTGCTCGTTATACCCATGATGAAAAACAAGCAAAAGTGAATAATGGTTTAATTTTCGCCACGGTTTATCCTGAATCCGGTTGGGTTGACGGCTATGTACGCCCAGAAGGTGATTTAGTACCAACGGTACTTGATGATGAAGACGATTGGTCTAAATTTACGCCACGTATTGGTCTTGAGTATCAAGCTAATGATGACATGATGTTATTTGCTAGTTTCTCACAAGGCTTTAAATCAGGGACCTTTAATCCTAGAGCAACCACAGCAGAACCAGCGGCAAATCCAGAAGAAGTAGATTCTTTTGAATTAGGGATGAAAAGCGAATGGTTAGATCATCGTTTACGTGCCAATATCACTTTATTCTCATTAGAACATAATGACCGTCAATATATCTCCGTATTGCCAGGAGCAGATTCTACCGAGCTTAATCAACGTCTTGGTAATATTGGTTCGTCAGATGCAACCGGATTAGAAGCTGAATTTACTTATTTAGCGACCGATGACTTATTATTAACGGCAAGTTTTGGCTATATCGATTCTAGCTTTGAAGAAGTGATTGATACCGACCCAGAAACCGGTGCTGTCTTTGATAAATCTGATAGCTTTGCCATTTCAAATACCCCTGACTTTACCTATAACTTAGGCGCAACTTACACCATAGAGTCAAATGTTGGCGATTTCATCATTAATGGTAGCTATTACTACCGTGATGATTATGTACTGTTTGAAGAAAATAGTTTGTTAACGCAAGACGGCTACGGCATCGCTAACTTAAGTATTACTTGGTATAACCAAGAGGGTGACTTCAGTGTTGGCTTACACGCGAAAAACCTCACTGATGAAGAATACATGGTTGGTGGTTATCAATTTGTTACCCCACAGGACGATGGTAGTTATTTACCAGGTTTAGGTGGCGATAATACGTTAATTGGCTACTTCGGAGATCCTCGAACCATTTCTTTAACCGCAAGTTACCAATTCTAAATCAGCCAAAGGAGTGGCTGTTTGATTGAGGGAGGCGATACTAGTTACTAGCATCGCCTCACACTTTGGTGTCTAATGTAACGATTAAGGAAACAAATGAGTATAGAGTTTGTGAAACTTGCCATTGCCGATGATCACCCACTATTTCGTGCTGCCCTGATACAAGCAGCAAAAAAATCTTTACCGCTCAGTGAAATTATCGAAGCGGAATCATTTCATAGCATTATCAAGGTCATTGAAGACAATCCTGATATTGAATTGATTTTTCTAGATTTAAATATGCCCGGTAATGACGGTTTTACTGGATTAACCACTATTCGCAATGCCTATCCTGATATTCAAGTTGTGATGGTGTCAGCCACTGAGGACGCGAGTGTTATCAGCCGAGCGATTGATTTAGGCGCAAGTGGTTACATTCCAAAATCGGCATCACTAGACGAAATATCTATTGCTATCGATGTGGTATTAGATGGTGAAACATGGCTGCCAGCAGGGATTGATTTAAATGAAGAGCCACAATCTGAAGAAAAAGGCATCGCAGAAAAACTGGGTAAATTGACCCCGGCACAATATCGAGTATTACAGATGATTGCTGATGGTTTGCTTAACAAACAAATAGCCTATGAAATGAAAATTCAAGAGCCAACAGTTAAAAATCACGTATCAGCGATTTTGCAAAAATTTGAGGTTAATAACCGCACTCAAGCGAGCAACCTGTTTCAAAAACTAAAGCAAGTCAGTAATATCAATTGATATTACTGTCGAACTTTACCAGCTTCCCTGCGTTTTATTTCTTAACATCAACAATGTTTGTCATTGGTTCGGCTTGATAGCGAGCAAACATTTCAGCTAACGTTTCATAGTGATCTGAAATTTCTTTTTCGGCTAAAAAACTTTGATTATAAAGTTTGCCATAAGAACGCTCTGCCACATCACAACTGAAGGTGACAATTGTTTTCCCTTTGCCCATTTTGGCAGCCGCATACAAGGCACCAGCAACATTTAATGCCGAACTACTACCTAACGTTATACCGTCATGTTCACGCAGATAACGAGAAATAGCGACCAAATCTTGATCAGGTAAAGTAATGGCTTTATCTATTTTTGCTTGGCGAAAGTTTGCCACGCTGCGCATGATACCAATGCCTTCAGTAAATGAATTTCCACTGTTGGTATAACTGCCATTTTTCAAAAACGCATATATACCTGAGCCATTAGGATCAACCAACCAGGTTTGTAAATCTGGATTTTGTTCTGATAAATATGAAGAATTTCCCGCAATAGTGCCGCCAGTGCCTGCTACAGAAACTAACGCATCAATACTTCCAGCGGTTTGTTGCCAAATTTCAGGCCCGGTATGGTGATAATGCGCTAGATAATTACTGTGATTTTCAAACTGATCCGCCCACCAATAATTATCATTTTCTTCGCCTAAGCGTTTTGCGGTATGATAAAAATGATCTGGATTAGCAAATGGGCAAGCATCAACCAATTTAAGCTCTGCGCCATATAAGCTGATCATTTGCTCTTTTTCTTTCGCTTGACCTTTTGGCATAACAACCAACATTTTAAAACCTAATGCTTTAGCAACCATGGCCAAACCTATGCCAGTATTACCCGCTGTACCTTCGACTATGGTCATGCCCGGCTTTAATTGGCCATTGGCAATGGCATCTTGAACCAATTGCAATGCCGCGCGATCTTTAATCGAACCACCGGGGTTTTGTTGTTCACATTTTAATAAGATTTCACAACCGGTTAAATCAGACATACTATTGATACGTAAAAGATCTGTATTGCCGATCTGTTCGGTAACATTTTTGAGTACTTTTTCTAGTGCCATAACACATGACCACAATGGATTAGGAATGTGGTGAAATACTAAAGACTAGCAGCATGAAGTCAAGCCATATACTAATCAATGATTATCATATTAGCTTCTTAATGGAACGTTTTAGTGCCGCTGGTTTTACGGGTTTATGAATAAACATAAAACCATTTTCAATCACTTGTTCGTGAATATCATCGGAGTGATCCGCAGAATTTACAATCACTGGAATGGGAGTCGCCAAAGTTTTATTAATAAATAACACGGCTTCAACCCCTGTTTTACCGTGATCAAGGTGATAATCAGCAATAATAATATTAGGTTGTTGTACTAAGCATTGCTCATAGGCGCTTTGTTGATCTTTGGCTGTTGTTACACTACATCCCCACTCCACTAAACGTTTTTCCATTGCCAATAAAACCGGCTCATCGTTATCAATCACCAGTACTTTCAAACCAATTAAATCTTGACGATTAACCGTTAATGTTTGTTTTGCTTGGGCTATCGGCTTGGCCATTTTAATGATCGGTAAAACCAAACTAAACTGGCTGCCAACGGCAAGTCTGGATTGTAATTGCAGTGGAATGCCAAGAATTTTACAGATCCGTGCGGTGATCGCTAAGCCTAAGCCCAGGCCAACGCCTTGTTTATGTTCTTGTTTGAGGGTTAATTGCTCAACTTGCTCAAAGTCATTAAAAATTCGCTGCTGATCCGCTGCTTGAATGCCAATACCCGTATCCGATATTTTCACCTCTAACTGGCCATCAATGGCGATAACCTGCAAGGAAACTTCGCCTTGTTCGGTATAACGAATTGCATTACTTAATAAGTTTTGCATCACACGTCTCAGCAATTTTTTATCTGACCGGGTCGCACAAACAACAATATCTTCTTTAAATGTCAGTCCTTTATTTAGCGCGATAACCTTGAATTCTTCACATATCGGTTGCAAAAAATCATCCAAATGAAAGTCTTCAACAAAGGGTTTTGTTGCGCCAGCATCCAACTTAGTTAACTCTAAAATTGAACTTAATAATTGCTCTGCGTTGCTGAGGGAATGATTAATATTCTCGCTCAGTTCTTTCACTTCTTCATGGTCTACAGTTCGATCTTCAGCTTTTTCTGACAAAATCGAAGAAAATAAACTTGCTGCATTAAAGGGTTGTAAAAGGTCATGGCTGAGGGCGGCAAAATAGCGGGTTTTATTAATATTGGTTTGTTCGGCATCTTGCTTCGCGTCTTGTAAATGTTGATTAACTTTTTGCAGATCTAAGGTCCGTTTTTCGACTCGAGTTTCTAAGTGGGCATTAATCTCTTCTAACGCTTTTTGAGTATTAACAAACTCTGTTATATCCGCATAGGTGGTAACAAAGCCACCACCTGGTAATGGATTACCTGTCATTTCATAGACTTTTCCGTTTTGTTGCACCCGTTGAAAACGATAAGGGTTGCCTTCCTCTAAATACGCAATACGTTTAGCTATTTCTATTTCACTATTGGCTTTGTCAAAAAAGCCTCGTTTGGCATTAAACTTCAAGACCTCTTCTACAGGGCGGCCAACAAATATTTCCGCTTCAGGATAATCAAACATTTCGATGTATCTACGGTTCCACGCCACCACTTTTAGCTCTTTATCGACAACCGAAATGCCTTGTTCAACGTTTTGAATGGTGGCTTGCAATAACGAACGATTAAAGCGTAACAGTTCACTGGCTTCATCAACAATATCGACAACATCATTTAATATGGTATGTCGCCTTCTTTTTGCAGAATCGATTAATAATTTCGCTGACGCACCACCAATGACACCAGAAAGCTCTTGCTCGGCTTTTAGCTCAAGCGTAACCGGCGCTATATGTTGCCAATGAATTTGTCCATCATGAAAATGTTGAGCAACTAATTTATCGGCAAACGATTGACCAAAAAAACGCACCACTAAATTATGCAAATCTTTGTTGGTTAACGGTGATGTTTTTTGTTGCGCATTTTGCTGATGATTATCGGGATCAATATAGGCAATGGCGTGTAATTGTTCTGAAATATTAGGCGATGTCTGCAGTGAGTAGTAAATAAACACTATCAGGTTAGCGACTAAACTGACTACGACTCCGTGAGAGATAAAGTCTAATTGCATGCCAAACATTTCTGTCGGTTTTAGCCAGCTGATCCCTAATAAACCAAACTCCAGTAAAGTATGAATATTGACAAAAGAGCCATGCAAAGAAGGCAAAAGTAACGTGAAAGCCCAAAGTGAAGTGCCAACAACAATGCTGCGATAAGCCGCTTTAAAATTTGCTCGTCGCCACACTAACCCTAACAGCAATGCTGGAGAAAACTGCGCAACTAATGACATCGCCATCAAACCTGTTACAGCCAACAATTGAGTATTGGAGGTTATTTGATAATAAGCATAAGCCGCCAACAAAATAACCACGATGGTGATACGTCGAATGTTTAATAACTTATTAGGGCTTAAACGCTGTGGTTGATTTAGGCCGCTTTCATTAGCCAATAATTTAGGTGTAATGAGGTCATTAGATACCATAATACTCAAAACAATGGTCGCGACTATCACCATGCTAGTCGCGGCTGAAAATCCGCCTAGGTATGAGACAATCGTCATAAATTCGCTATTCGCTAGCATAGGTAATTGCAGCATAAAACTATCAGAACCTACTGCTGAACCATCAAATAAAATTAATCCAGCATAGGCTATTGGCAAAGCAAAAATATTTAGCGCAATCATGTACATTGGAAATAACCAACGGGAGGTCTTGAGCTCTTTTTCATTATCCTGCTCAATAAATGCCATATGAAATTGTCTAGGTAAACAAAACATCATCAGCACACCCAATAAGGTTTGGGTTAGATAAACATAACTCGGTGGCGAAGTAATCGCCTGGACTTTTTGATTTTCGGCAGCTTGAGCAAAAATGTCGGCAACACCGTCAAACATCCAATAACAAACAAAGAAACCAATCGCTAAGAAAGTCAGTAACTTCACTATTGATTCAAAAGCTATCGCCAGCAATAACCCCGGATTATGCTCAGACGGTCTAATACGCCTAGTACCAAATAAAATCGCAAAGGCCGCAAGTGTTACGGTAAAAAACAATGTGATATCAATATTATTAGCTGCCGACGAATTATTGGTAACCGCATTAAAGCTATTAGTAATCGCTCTAAGCTGCAGAGCAATATAGGGAATAATGGCACAGACAGCAGTTATGGTAATTAAACCGGCGAGTTTAGAAGATTTACCATAGCGAGAAGAAATAAAATCAGCTAATGAGGTCAGCGATTGTTGATGACATATACGGGCAACTTTAAGCACTAATGGCCAAGCAAAAATAAAAACTAAAATAGCTCCTGTATAGGTAGGTGTTAGCCACCAACCCGTTTTTGCGCTTTGCCCAGTAACACCATAAAAGGCCCACGAAGTACAATAAACACCAAGGCCTAAGCTATAAATAATCGGTTTTAGTTTTACGGAAAGGGTATATTTATCACCAACATAGGCGATGGCAAAAAGTAAAATAAGATAGAAAAAAGTCAGTAATACCAACGCTGAAATAGGTAGCATATTCGCCAATAATTTTATTATTTGCTTGCCATACTAATTGATTGTCAGGAAATTGCGAATAGTTCTAAAGTAACAGGTAGTCGTAAACGCTTAAGGATATCGAAATCATATTTTTTCAACGGCAGGATGTTAAAGCCCAAAACTTAATTAAGCATAGCTTTAAAAGTTTCTTTATAACGTCTTGATAAATTAAGTACTTTCCCAGTAACTAACTTTACTTCACTGTCGCCACTACTCAATGGCGTAATCGACTCAATGGCGTCAAAACGAATAGCATGAGAACGGTGAATTCGACAAAAACCCTTGTCAGTCAATTGCTCTGATAATTTCCCCAAAGTCGCTCTTAATGGGTAAATACGTTCATTAATATGTAAATTCACGTAATTTCCTGCGGACTCCAGCCACTGGACATCTTCAATTTTAATAATAAACTCCTTACCCAGTTTTTTAACTAACAAGCGATCAATCGTTGCAGGAGTGATTATTCCATCGTTTTTATCTTCCCCTTCTTGAATCGGGTTTGCTTCACCTTGCAATCTACTTAAGATAAAACCGTAAGACTGTATTGCAAAAACAAACATCAAAAAACTCCAGACATCTTTTCGATATTCGTAAAACATTTCAAACCAAAAATCACCAAATTGATAATTTCCGGCCATTAACAAATAGGTAAGCTCTTTAATCACAACCATGATGCCGACATGACAAACAGAAAAGACGATAGTCGCAATGAAATATTGCACCACAGAAATTTTTATCGCTTGCCAGTTAAATGGCTTCTTTTTCAAGAAATAAGCAAGTAAAGGAAATAACAGCAACATACTTATTGCACTGGCATACTCCCAAACAAAAGGCTCCCAAAAATGAAAAGGTAGCACCTCACTTTTACGCTGTGCTTCCATGATCACAGAGGTCGCGAGTAATGTCGCATTTATAAAAAAAAAACTAATCAAACAAGCAATTTCGTAGCGTAACTTGTACTGCTGAAAGTGTTGTAATTTACTCATTCAAGTAATTCCAAAGATTTATACGATAACTCATCCCTAAATACCACCGTCCGTCCCTATCCATTGTTTATTAAGCCTTTTCTTGCTTTTTATCAAACTAACTTATGTCATGGTATCACTCCCTCTATTGATTGGAAGTGAAAATTTTGTCAGTTAATTATCAGCTATTATTGCAAAAAATAAAAATGTCCTTTATTCCCAATACCAAGCATATGCCAGCACGTCGGTATGACTTAGACTGGTTACGTGTTTTAGCTTTTGCTTTACTCATTTTATTTCATATTGGTATGTTCTATGTTGAAAATTGGGGTTGGCATGTCAAAAGTAGTTATAAATCACAATTCCTAGAAAATATCATGTTGTTGATCGAGCCATGGCGAATGGCAGTTCTATGGGTGATTTCGGGGATATCTATCCGCTTTATTCTCGCCAAAGTTGCCATCGGAGATTTTATTCTGATGCGCTCTTATCGATTATTATTGCCTTTATTATTTGGTATTTTATTTATCGTACCGCCACAGCTTTATATTGAAATGACCTATAACGGCGACCTCAATATGAGCTATCTACAATTTCTTGGGGCGTTCTTTGCAGACAACAATGACGTTTTTGCTAAATACCAAGCGGGGATCTGGCCACATATCGATGTTAACCATTTATGGTTTATCCGTTCATTATGGCAATTTTCGTTAATGCTCTTAATATTGTTACCACTATTAAACGCTCAATGGTTAAATCGCGCAGTGCAATTGCTGTTTAAACAACATGCTATTGTTGCTATTGGCTTACCTATACTGCCAATTTTTGCCATTCAAGTTTTTTGGGACAGTGATACGACGCGCTACCCGCTAGGCTTTGCTTTTATGATTTACGGCTACTTAATTGGCTGGCAACCTATATTTTGGCAGCGGCTTGAAAAAGCATTACCCCCCTTATTTATTGCCCTAATTATTGGCTACTGTTCATTTATCTGTATTTATAATTTTGTCTGGGTTGATGAAATGCACAATGAATTTACTGAGCTTTTGAAAACCATAGGCAGGTTTAACTACAGCGCTTTACGTATCATCGGTGTATTAGTTGCTTTGTCGTTAACAAATAAATTTTTCAATAAAAAATCTGCAAAACTTAATTATTTGAATGAAGCTGTCTATCCATTTTATATTCTTCACCAAACCATTATTGTGGTTGTTGGTTATAACTTGTCACTATTAAAAATAGGTGCATTGTTAGAGGCCACTTTATTATTGATTTTCACCGTAGCCGGGTGTTTTATCGGTTTTGAAATCATTAGAAGAACAACGCTTCTGAGGCCTTGTTTTGGTTTGAAAAGTACTAAAAACCACCACCCCACAGTGCAGAAATTGGGTTATATTGCCGCGATACTGCTCGTTTTACCAATAGCTTGGAAAGTGATGCAATGGAGTGTGTATTTATTATCTACATTAATTTAAAGATAGGTTAAATTAATTAGCGCTGTAACCGAGTCTTTTTAAGTGGCTGTCGTAAACCAGTTGATAGTCACCACTGGCTTTATATTTTGACAGCGCAACATTAAATTCATCACAATGATTTTGGTTGGTAAAACCCATTGAACTGGAAACTGGAGGGAATATGGGATGGATAACAAAATCATCACTTGCCATGTTCCCTTTAGACCATGTCTGTAAGCTATTAAAGAAGATATATTTATCCCCAATACTAACATCGACCATGCCTGTGGCTAATAACTTTGCCTGATCTTCTGGGTGTGGGACTTCACTATAGTAGTGATTATTTTCAACCGCTTTATGGTATTTGTTGCCTAACAAAATAGTCGCACGCTGATAAGACACCACTTTAAGTTTCGCTAAATCTTCAATGCTTTCTACTTTTACTTGTTGATCCTTTTTACTAATCGCAACATCAGAATAGGCAAATATTGGCTCAGTGATACAACCTTTAATTTCACTGAGGGCAAAAATATTTGCTGAGCCATCAACAGCTTCTTTATTCAACTCGACAACAAGACGAGAATTAGGGACCATATATCGATATGACACTGTTTTATCGGGGATGTATTGATAAACCCCGTCAATTAGGTCTTTAAATAGTGAGGGTTTATTGGCCTCTGAAAATAAGGGTTCAAAATTGCCAAGAGCAATCACTAACTCTTCAGCTTTACTTTGCAGTGAAAAGCTCATTAATGTGAGTAACGTTGTTATACGACAACAATTTAGTAGAGACTTAATGATATGTACTCCTCAAACAATGAGCTAATTATAACCTCAATAATAGATTTGTCATCTCCCGCCGTTACATTAACAAGGTTTCATCAATCGGTATAAATTCATCAGTGGTATTAATTAATGAATTGGCCGTTAGCGCCAACACACCAAACACTTGAGTTCTCACTTGGTATTTTTGCTGTATTTTTTGTAAAAGCAAATCGAAATCACCGTCTCCTGAAAGTAATACTACCGTATCAACATCAGGCGCTATTTCCATGACATCAATGGTAATGCCAACATCCCAGTCACCTTTTGCTGAGCCATCACGCCGTTGAATAAAAGGCTTTAATTTAACATCAAAACCTATATGTCTTAATGCCTTTTGAAATTTATGTTGGGCATCATCACTACGTTGAATGGCATAAGCATTGGCAACAGTAATATCTCCCTGTTCACTGAGTTGCTGCCAAAATTTTCGATAATTGAACTGACGTTGATAAGTATCACGGGTGGTGTAATAAATATTTTGAATATCAACAAAAACGGCAATTTTATTATTTTTCATTCACTTTCCCTGATAACCGATGTAACAGTATTGCCGCTTTTTCGATGTTTTTTTGTAAACTGGTTAAATCGGCCACTTCACCTTTGGTATGACCGCCGCGTCCCATTAACCCTAAACCATCGA